>Ga0209425_10000081_pt1 | contig 104818 bp, 71 predicted proteins | sample COG_05_FD_184749 | JGI IMG/M metagenome (GOLD analysis project Ga0209425, IMG submission 184749) | Pelagic Microbial community sample from North Sea - COGITO 998_met_05 (SPAdes) (version 2) | ecosystem: Environmental > Aquatic > Marine > Neritic zone/Coastal water | place: Helgoland, sampling...
CTTCTCGACAGACTTCCATTCGTCGTCCGTCATCGTCCACTGGGAGCCCCAGTCCTCCTCGGCGAGATCGCCGAAGTCCACGCGCCAGAGCCCGTCCCCGGCGGTGGCCGTCAGCTCGTCCTCACGGTCGTCGGCGACGTCCTTGGGGATGTCATCGTATCCGCGGGCAGCCTCGACGTACCCGAACTCGTCACCTTTCTCCCCCTTGCGCTTGCGGCGCCACTGCGCGGGTGCCACGGGCTGGGCGCCGCGCTCCCTGCGAAACTGGGACGCGCGCTTATTCGCCAGCTTGCGGGCCTTCTGCATCCAGTCCGTGTCGTCGCCGCCGTCGCCGCCGCGACCGGGTGACTTGGCCGTGCCCGTGCCGCCATCCCGGCGAACGTCACCGTACTGACGACCCGCCGCGACGACGGTGAGCATGCGTGCGGATAGCATCGTCACGACTTAAAGTGGTGGTAGCTCACTTCTTCTTGCCGATGGTGGCGCTGGAGAGGAAGTCGAATCGCTTCTTGAACTTGGCAACCTGACCGGTAGCCGCGCTGACTACTTTCTTGCCCGACCACAAGCTGTGCGTGTCCTGATCTGCCTGAAGGAAGAGCTTGCTTCCTTTCTGCTGGACGGCGCTGAAAATGGGAAAGGTGCCTCCCTTTGTGCCAACAACGGTGATGCGATAGAGGAGAGGATGAAGTCCCTTCTTGGCCTGTGGAACGGGATGTGGTGAGGGGCGGTGAGCACCACGGAAAGAATCGACGCGAAGAGGAAATTATGGCCCAGTGACGCGCCGAGTGACGCGGTAGCGTCGACGCTTGGACCGCGAGCGGCTCATTCGTCGGCTCGATGTTTTCAGGAATGCACGAAAACACATTCGGGAGCGCGTAACGAGCACAGCTCGGGGCTGTTGCGCGTTAAAAGCGGTCGCCCACTCCCGCCGCCCCAACCGGCGGCCGCAATGTGGGCACAGAGATAGGGCGGCTTGGAGCTGCGGCTGAAGGGAGAGTATCGCGCGAAGCGATGGGAACGCGAACGGCGACGAATGACTCACCATACGGTGCACGTGTGACTGCTCAACGCGGCGTGATGTGCTGCGCTGGTTGGCGAGCGGTAGAGTGCCTGCCGGAATGATTGCGGGCGTAAACCTTCAACCTTTAAAAAGGTCGTATGCGTTCGTGACTGACGTCCTCAATTCGCCATTTTGGGTTTATTTGGCCCATGTTCGCCCCCTCCCATGTATCGGGAAAAAACCGCTTGAGCACGGCACTGCGAAGAGCGCGACTCACGCCGGATGGAACACGTAGAGGGGTGATGCGTACGTTTCCAACGAGAAGTGTGGGCGGTCGGATGACGGAACCTCTGTCGAAGGCGGGCTCGTTGAGACAGCTCTCTCCCGACGTTCGAAGCAAGCTGCGAAGCGCAACCATCGTGACATGTGTCGGGCAGCTGGCGGAGGAGCTGGTGTGTAACTCCATAGACGCAGGAGCTCATGATATATCGGTCGTCATCGATACGGGCGCTACGATGTCGATTACCGTCTCCGACGACGGCTGCGGCATGGGTGTCGCAGACGTCAAGTTGGTTGGGACGAGCCGATATCACACCTCAAAAATAAGCTCCCTCTCGGATCTCGAGGGAAGCGTGCGCACCCTCGGCTTCAGGGGCGAGGCACTGGCATCCATAGGCGACTTTTGCGTGTTACAAGTAACGACGAGAGCCACGGGAAGCTTCGAGACGTACAGCAAGATATGCTCAAAGGTGAGGTCATCACTTTGTTGGTCCGTCGACCAGTCACCACTGATAAATCTAACATCTTCGTTTTGCAGGGACAAACACTCTCGTGTGGACCGTCGCGATACCAACTCCCAAAAGCTGGCACCATCGTCGCATGCAAAGACTTATTTTACACCCACCCGGTCAGACGTGGAGTTATCAGACGGAACGGGGTCGCGAAACAAATGGAGGACACTCGCGTCCGACTTTTCCGCCTCGCCCTCGTACACCCCGAGGTTCGATTTTCGCTGAGAGACGTGGGATCTCGACGTGATGTGCTCCGCGCTTTGCCGGGTCGGTCTCTGCTCTCCATGTTATCTGATGCTTTTGGAAAGTCCATCGCATCTAGACTGATCCCTTTGAGCATGGCAGTTGGTGAGTTTCGTGTTACCGGATACGTGACATCCGCATCCTCGGAAGCCAGCCTTGTGTCGCCGGAGCTTCAGTTCTTTTACGTGAACCGTCGATTCGTCCGCCGCACACTTCTGCACAATGCAGTGAGCAAAGCATTCGCATCAGCGTGTGCATCGCTAGAGATTGGCACTCAGGGATACCCCGGATACGTGATTTGCCTTGAATGTCCCCCAGATGCATACGACATCACATTTGACCCGGAGAAGACCTTGATTGAGTTCGGCGACTGGAAAACCCCTCTTGGCCTTTTGAACACCGCTTTGAAGGAGGCTTGGCCTGATGCAGATGGCTCCACCACCATCGCGCCCCTCGCGAGACCGTTACCAAAGACACCTCCGCCTAACATACCCGCGTATCGAACTGTTCCTGGGCCCACCCCAGATGCCCCGGGAATGCACACGCAAAGCCCACCTTCTCCGCTTCATGACTTTGGACTCGACGAATGCGCGTGCTGCCCACCCGGTAGTCGTAGACGTCACGTGGTAGCAGCACTCCAACCTGGTGCGCATGAAGACGACTCTCCACTTCTCTGCCAAATCATTGAGCCTTTCGAAGACGCGCCGGCTCTACCCGCTCCTGCGGCTGAGGAAGCAGGAGACAGTATCACAGACCTCTTAGCAGACTGGAAGAAGAGGCATGCAGATCGAGACCAAAACGTCGTAGAGACTGTACCCGTGGCTGAAATGTCCCGCTCAATGTTAGACGACGCAAAGGTTTTGACCCAGTGGGGTAAAAAGTTCATCTTGGCCATGAGCGCTTCAGGCGACCTCTTCGCCATTGATCAGCACGCAGCAGATGAGCGCGTCCGTTTGGAGCAACTGAGAGCAACTCTAATCGGTTCGGTCGACCAGAGGGGAACGCTCAATAAATCATCTTCAGTGCCAACCACAGCACTTGGTCATCCACAGCCGTGTTTACTCACCGCATCTGAGCTTGCAATTCTACGAGCCAATTTCTCTCTGGTTTGGAGGTGGGGCTGGCGATGGGAGGACGTTGCTTATCGCAACAGTGATGCTGATGAAGGAATCAAGCTGACGGGACTTCCGACGGTTGAGGGCACCATGCTTGGTGCGGATGCCTTGGCGGAATACCTGCGGCAGGTTTCCGTGACTGGACCGACATCGGCTCCGCCTCCTGCACTTCACCGTCTGCTGGCATCGAAAGCCTGTCGCGGGGCGATCATGTTTGGGGACAGCTTGGATCATGATGAGTGCGTTGCCCTTCTCGGCTCGCTTACACGCACCGAGCTTCCGCTCCACTGCGCTCACGGGAGACCTACATCGGTTATGCTCGCCCCTAACCTTACATCCGGCACCGGGAGCCATGGGAAAGTTGCCTCAAGGAAGCGAAGGCTCGTGAAGCGGGCGTGGGAAGAGCTCAGCTCATGATACACTACTCGTAGATAGACAACTAAAACGCTTAGAACTAGAATTAAGGGAGTCACTCCCCGCTAGAAGACTATAGGCATTTTTATGCACCAGAAACGTACAGAGACGCGCTGAAGATAATATCACGCTTGATCGCCGTCGACGCTGATTCCATCTTTTCATACAGCGCAGAATCTCCCATTATCCTCGCGGCATTACGCACATCCCTGCACATTTCATCGAGTCGAACGATCGTTCGAACGATCGAACCCTCTTGAACGTCTGTGATTAGACAGATGTCGCCAAACTTTGTGCCCTTTGCCCATTCGTGAACAACTTCTGTAAGACCGAATCGAAGTGTTGTTGTGACGAATTCATCCGGTGCCACTGGAAGGCCTTTGCGCAGCTGTTCCTCACCTGCGGCAAATGCCAACTCTTTTGCATGATCGCATGCCTCAAGTAGGGTTCCATGAAGTTCAGGTGGGCTCGAATTTTTCTCCTGAAACACCAAAGCTGCGAGGAGTGCCACTGCCTCCTCTGGGGGAATGTTCGTCAAGACACCCGCGAAAATAATTTCCGTGCCCACCAGTTCGTCACCGGTGGTCATTTCGCAGGCGACTCGACCCTTCAGCGTGACCGTGCGATCTTGATCGAGGTAACCCATCGACTGAAGCACCTCAACGCGGGTCTCAAAGTCCGGCATCTGCTGCAAGTTTGCGTCGCTCAGACCGTGTTCAAGCTCCTCGACGCGCTTGGAAAGTGCCCGGCGGGCGTCGAGCAACGCGTGCCACGCGCGCAAACGAGGCGTCACCGAGGAAGGAAGTGCGGGAACCGCGGCGACTAGCCTGGCGTGCTCGTGACACGCCTCTACCGCGGCGATGTCCTGAAGCTTGAGGTCCTTCACGGGATCAAGCGCGGCGGGGGTGCCGTTGCCGAGAACTCTTTCAATCTCGGAGAGAGCGCGCGCGACGGCGGCTGCAGCCGCAGGTGCTGGGGAGCTGCCCGCACCCGGCGAGGTCAGGACTGCACCAGTGTCGACTGGAATCTTGGCATCGGTGATGGCCAGCACACTGTCGGCGGGCACGGCGGCGATGACGTAATCTAAACCGCCAGATTGAAGCCGCCAAGGTAGACCAGGAGGCATCGGTCCGTCAATCCTGTCCTCGGTGGCAGAGCCAAAACCACCGCCGCCTTTCTTTCCAAAGCCGCCTTTCTTTCCAAATCCTCCCCCAAACATGTCATCGTCATCGTCATCTCCTTTGCGCTTCATCAACAACATGGGTGCGAGTTCTGACTGTTTTCCCGCTTCAGCTGCGGTAACGTGCTCTGTGGCCTCCTCTTCGGAAGGTGGAGGGTGTCCTTCTGGGCAAGGCAGCAACACCACATATGTCTTTGCAGCTGCTTCGTCCACAATCGAACCACCTTTGTTTGCCGCGTTAGCGCTGACCACACGAAGTAAAGCTCCGTGCTTGTCGATACCTCCGCGACCACCGAGGGCGCCAGAAGGTTTGACCTCTGCGGGTATCTCTCCGGCTGCTCCCTTTTCCGCCGGCGGCAAGTCGCCCACTCCACCCTCTCCGCCTCCAGCGATGAAGAGCAGTCGCCCGATGCTCATGGCCGCCTGCCCACCGCGACTCGTGAGCACCGCCGCGCGTACCTCAGCTGCAGCCGCACGTACAGCCGCACTTGCACCCTCGTGCGCGACAGCCGCGTCCCAACCAGCCGGGTCCGCGGCCTCCTCCGCCGCAGCCAGCTCGTTGACCCGCTTCAGCGCTGCAACATCTAGCGCCAGCGCGCCGCGTCTATCCCCGACGCTTCGTTGGGCGTGGAACTCGGCGAACGATCTAGCCAGCATATCCTCGACTCGTAGATCCTCCACGCGCATAAGGTTGAGAATCATGCCGTAAGTGAGTCGGAACTGACTCTCCAGTTTTGTCGCCTTGCCTGAAAGCAGCGTGCGCACGGTGGACTCCTGAGGGAAGTTGTCCCAAGCGGCGATGATGACTGTTCCGACTGAATCTAACCCTCGTCGACCTGCGCGACCAGCCATCTGCGTGTATTCCCCTGAAAGTAGTCCTCTGAAGTCTCGACCATCGTGTTTACGAAGGTCCTGGAAGCACACACAACGCGCGGGTGCGTTGACACCCATCGCAAATGTCTCAGTGGAGAAGAGCACCTTGAGCAATCCCCGACAGAAGAGCATCTCCACAATCTCCTTCATGATTGGGAGCAGACCTGCATGATGGACGCCGAGACCACGACGAAGTAGTTCTCGCACGCGTAGCACTTGAGGTAGCTGACGGTCGGCGGGAGATAGGCGCGAGAGACATCGCTCACAGAAAATGTGAATCTCATGTTTCTCTGCGCCGGCTGTTAGATCCATCCCGGTCAGGGAATCGACCATTTGGTCGCATCGCTTCTTGCTGAACGAGAACACCACCATCGGTAACAACTCACGCTTTTCCAGGTTTCGGATGAGCTCGACCCAAACGGACTTATCGCGACCTCGCACGCCCATGGCGCCACCCGTGTTTGGACCGCCGCCGCCTCCGCGACCGGGATGCTTGTTACCCGAGTTGCCCACACCGCGACCCCGGCCTCCATCCCTTCCGCCTCTTCCACCGCCTCGGCCCGGACCGGGACCCCCTACTCCGCCGCCCGATGAAGTCGACGGTTTCTTGCTCTTGTTGAGGGCGTCTGTCGCAGCCTTGTACCCGCCCGGCAGGAACTGTTCCCGCTCCCCGATTTTGTAAAAGTCCTCCTCCTTATCGCCCCCAAAGTACAGCATGTGCTCCAAAGGCACAGGTCGACGCGTCGTGCCCGTGACGAAGACTTTCTTTCGCTTAGTACGCCCAACCCAGTCGGCGAACTCCCATACATTCGGTACTGTGGCAGAAAGAAGCACCAGGCCGACATGAGCGGGGAGCATGATGATCACCTCCTCCCAGACCACACCTCTCTCAGCATCGTTGACGTAGTGTACCTCATCGAAGATTACCCATTCGACATCGCGGATGAGGTCCGCACCGCGATACAACATCGATCGCAAAATTTCGGTGGTCATAATGAGACAGGGCGCGTCCGCCTTGATGCTGACATCTCCCGTCAGGAGGCCGACGTCAAACTGCTTGCCAAAATCGCGAAACTTTTGGTTGGAGATGGTCTTGATCGGTGACGTGTAGATGGCGCGCGTGCAGTGCTTCGTCGCGAGCGCGAAGGCGTACTCCGCAACGACCGTCTTACCCGCGGACGTGTGCGCGGCGACAAAAACGCATTCGTTGCGTTCGAGTCGGTAAATCGCTTCCTTCTGGAACGTATCGAGCTCAAACGGAAACGCGTGCGCGGGCTCGGGAACCTCTCGGCGCAGCGCGTCGTCCACGTCGGGCAGGCGCTCCATCACCGCCCACTCGTCCTCCTTCTTCCGGTTCGAGGCCGATAGTTTCTCACGCCTCGTCCTGTCCCTCGCGCGTCGCGTTGGATCCACGGACCTCAGGAGGGCCTCGAGCTCAGCCTCCGGACCGTCCGCCGCGGTGTCGGCGCCGTCCTCGGCTTCAACCCCGTCCTCTGACTCGTCGCTCGACTCGCTGTCCACGTCCTCCTCGCTGGGTTGATCGGCGTCGTCCGGGGCGATTCGCAGCGCCGACATCAGTAGATCGTCGTAAGTCATCGGCGCCGAGCCCGACGCCGACAGTGCCGCCGAAGATCCCGTCTTTGTCGCCGTCCCCTCGCCGACGCCCCCCGTTTGCTCCAGAGCTTCGTCGGTCCACGAAGACGGAGAGAATCCGGGCGGGACCCCCGAGTACACACCCGACTCGTACTCCACGAGCCACGCGGCGCTGGCGCGTCTCGCGGCCGCCTGCCTAGCCGCGGCCGCCTCCGCGGCTGCGTCCTCCCAGCCCGCTCCGCCCGGCGTGAACGGCACGTTGGCCAGGCTGCCGCGGACAAAGTCAGCCGCGGCGCCGGGACGTCGCGCCAGCGAGGAAGACGACCCGGACGTGCCCGGAGCCTCGATGCTCACCTCCTTCCACCCGACCTCGGCGCGCGTCGTGCTCCCGTGGGCGCCAGAGGGCGACGCTCCCCACTGGTCTCCGACGACGCTCGGGTCCAACGGGGGCAGAAGTGGCACCACGGTCGTTCGGGGTGCCGACGGGTGGTGCACCAGCTCGGCCTCGCTGTACACCGGTTCGGCCACCCGGGTCGCCGACGCCGCCGCGAGTTGCGCGAAAATATCCTCATCGATCGGATTGAGGTACTTGGCCGCGGCAGCCTTGAGTTCGTCGGGGTCGGGCATCGGCGAGAGAGGGAACAGGGTTGTTGCTGCGGGCAGCGTGGCCCTCGGAGTGTCTTGCGTATGCTCAGGCTCCGCTGTGCATTGAACGTCGCCGATTCCAGTCGGCGCGACATGGAAGCGGATACCATCTATGCCCGGAATGCCAAACCCCATGCCCCTATGTCTCAGAGCTCGCCCTCCCGCGGGCGAGATCTGATGTGCTTCGATTACTTGACTGGACTTTTGTGGCCTGTGGAACCATTTTCTGAGATGACAACCTCCTCCCCGGATGTCGGCGAGGCACTCGCTGAGGCTCTAAAGAAAGGCGAGGAGGCTGGTGGAAGCAAGGAAGATGCGGTGAAAGCGGCGTTGGATTGTCCCTGCGTGCAGGGTCTGAAGGAATCGTCTTGTGGGGAAGGGTTCCGCAACGCGCTGACGTGCTTCATCACCGCCCCGGAAGAGGAGCGAGGATCGGCGTGCGCGGAGCAGTTTGTCGAACTTCACCAGTGCATGGTGAAGCACGCGGAGGAGTTCGAGGAGTTCACCAAGGAACTCGTCGAAAACGAGACGAAGGAGGGCTATTTGCAAGCCTCGACGAACTGAAACTACGACGAGGTTCGCTCATCTTGAGGGGGAAAGGGTTTATTATAGAACGGTTTAGATAATGTAGTCTTATTCACAAGGTCCAGCTTAGTCTACGCTCACTGTCCAAGGTTAAGAGTCGCGATCATCTCCGCGGCGGTCTTGGCCTCGACGGGCTCGGTTTCCTTCGGCGCAAAGAGGGGCGGTGGGGGCGGGCTGACCTCCACGAGCTTGCCCTTCTTATCCAGCTTTTTAACAAACGGGATGAACTCGATGCCCTGCATCCAAGGGCGAAGCGCGGGGGGCACGACGAAACCCTCCTCGGTCTGCCAGTTCTCGAGGATGCAACAGAGCGTGCGCTCGGTCGCGGTGAGGGTGGAGTTGAGGAGGTGGACGTAAGACTTCTTCTTCTCCGGACCCTTCTGCGCGGCGCCGCAGCGAATCTCGAGGCGGCGGGACTGGAAGTCGGTGCAGTTGGAGCAGGACACGAGCTCGCGCCACGTCTTCGAGGAGGGGAACCAAGCCTCGAGATCGTACTTCTTCGCCGCGGCATCGTTAAGCTCGCCGGATACGATGTTGACAACCTGGTAGGGGAGGCCGAGGCTCTGGTAGAACGCCTCGGAGTTGCCAATCATGCGCTCCATCTCCTGCCAGCTCTCGTCGCCGTCGGGGCTCACCGCCACAAACTGCTCAACCTTCTCGAATTGGTGCACGCGGAAGATACCCAGGGTGTCGCGACCGTGGGATCCAGCCTCCTTGCGGAAGCAGGTGGAGTAGCCCGCGAGGCGGATGGGCAGCTCCTTGGGCTGGATCCACCTCTTGCGAAGGAAAGAGCAGCACGTCTGCTCCGAGGTGGCGATGAGGTACTTGTCCTCCTTATCCTCACCCTCGCTAACCTTGTACAGCTGCTCGTCGAAATCCGCCAGCTGCGCACACTCCGCCATGCGGTCCTTGCGCATGAAGAAAGGGGTACCGAGCGGGGTGTGTCCGCGCCCTGCGAGGAAGGCGAGGGCGTAGTTGATGAGCGCCTGGTTGAGGAGCACGCCGGCGCCGGTGAGGAAGTAGCCGCGGCCTCCCGCGACGTCGGTGCCGTGCTCGGTGTCGGCGATGTCGAGCATGGCGATCAGGTCCACGTGGTTGGGTAGCTTCTCCTCCATGCGCTTGGTGTCCAGTCCGAAGGTGCGTACGATCGCGTTGTTCTCCTCGTCCTGACTGACGACGACGGAGTCGTGCACGATGTTTCCGATCTTCTTCAGGAGCGTGTTCACAGCCTCCTCGGCGTCCTTCTCCTGCTGCTCGAGCTCGATGCGGCGGGCGGCGAGCTCCTTGACCTTAGCGATAGCCTCATCCGCGTTCTCCTTGGCAACCTTGAGCTTGGATACCTCCTTGTTGGCCTTGTTGAACTGGGCGTTCACGCTGTCGAGCTCCCAGCGGGCGTCGCGCCACTTGGCGTCCATGGCGATAACATCGTCGACGTCCTCCACGCGCGAGAATCGGCGGCGCTGAGACTCCCTGACGATCTCCTGTAGACACAAACGTTCGGGGTCGGGAAATTTCGAGGTGAGCGGCGATTCGGACGAGGCGGAGAGCACGCGGCGGAGCGACCGATCATTCGCGCCGATCCGAGAGGATGTCGGCCGCCATTTTACGAGAGCGAACTGTCCTCGCGCGATCGGTGGCGCGGCGGGGTTTGGGATCCTGACTCACCGGATCGCCGCCCTTGTCCGAGCGGAACAGGTTGATGTCGAGCATTTCTGCGGGATGGGGCGCCTCCTAAGGGCGCTCCTCGTGTCGATATGAGCGCACCGTCGCCAAGCACAGGATAAAGTCGAGTCTTGGTTCCGAGGCCTCGTCTGCTCAAGTCACGACTGACTCACTTCCGGAAAATCATCTGCACACGCGTGGGGGGCTCGTCGAGTGTTCGGCCTCCAACGACGACTGAACGTCGACACCGTGGTGCGAGTATCGATACAGGAAATACTCGACCCCGGCGTTGGTGACTCGCGGCGTCCGTGAGGGGAGAGGGCAACGGAGCTCGGCGTCGAGATGGCATCCAAAAATGTGGCCCTCTCATACGAGGGCGCCTGCCATCGGTGCGGCCTCCCGGGCCACATCGCGAAGAACTGTCCGAAGCCGAGAATATGCGCCAAGTGTGGAATGGCCGGTCACATCGAAAAGTTTTGCGGCCAGAAGCAGCTGACCAGCAAGGAGAAGATGCTGGCCAAGTACTCGGAGGTGTGCCACAGGTGCGGCAACAAGGGGCACACGTCCAGGGAGTGCCCGAGGAACACCATCAGCTGTCGCGTGTGCGGAGAGGATCACAGGCCGGGGGAGTGCCCGAAGAGCAACAACACGCTGGAGAGCATGATCCGGACGAAGAAGGAAGAGACGAGCGAGTTCGCCAAGCGCAGGCTGCAGGCGGAGATGGCGGAGAAGGAGCGAAGGATGGCGGCGGCGAAAGGATCGGGGTCCGCGGGGTTCGGCGCCGGGGTCGATGGGAAGGGTTCGGGCGGCGTCGGACTGACCGGTGGGACCCAACACCCGGTCATCCAGGTGAAGCGGAAGGAGACGCCCCAGTTCTTCGTGGTGTCCAAGGAGAAGGGCAACAAGCGGGCGACTGGCGGCGACGAGGGCGGACCCGAGGCGAAGCGCGCCAAGGCTGAGGACGAGGACGAGGGTTCGGGCGGGGAAGGAGGACTCAAGGGTTTGCTGGGTGATTACGGCGAGAGTAGCGACGACGAATAGTGAACAGCGCGGGGTCTAGCTCCGATACAATAGGTCTGGCAGTCGATGCGTATATTAGAAACAAGCTGCCCTATAATCTCCGTGAGTCTGGTCGGCGAGTGGGTTCTCAGATGGCGAAAGCGTCTCCGAAACACCTCATGACGACGATGGCACCAGCGAAGAGTCCGGCGGCGCGGAGGAGGTTCTGCACGGGAGGGGTGATGGGGTCGTGTTCAGCTCGAGGGTGTCCAGGCACGAGAGACGGGGCGGAAATGTGGAGCGCTGCGTGCAAATCGGCCGTCGCGATCGACCGCGGCGTTGGAGGGAAGGGGGCAGCTCACCATGGTGCTTTCCCTGTTCGCGCCGGTCATCTCGCTCTCGTAGAGCTTCTTAAGGGAATCGGTGACCCCCATAGTGGCGAACGACGCTTTAGCGCGGTACGTTGTGAGGAACACTGATCGACTGCGCAAACAGTGAGCGAAGATCAGCGACTTATTACAAGACCCGTTCTGGCTGGCCATTTTGAACTAGGGTTGGTCTTCTCCGCACACTCTGAGCGCACCATGCCTCGCATGTACTACGACGACGGGGCCATGCCGAATTCAGATGCGGCCGGGCCTCATACTCGATCCAACTGGAGCCCATACGTGCGTGCCCGGACCCAACCCTTTCCACACCAGCCCGTTCGGGGCGCGAGGGTCCTCGAGGATCTCCAGATCTGACATCCGCTGCCTCCTTCCCCGCTGCCTCCTGATGACATCCGCTGCCTTTGGATCTGACATCCTCTACCCCGATCTTCCTCCTTCTCTTCATAGGATAACAACGGCGGCACGGTGCTCGCGGTCGCGGGCGAGGACTACGTCGTGTGCGCGGCGGACACCCGGATGTCGACCGGGTACAGCATCCTGACCCGCGACTACAAGAAGATCGACCAGATGAGCGACAAGTGCGTCATGGCGAGCGCGGGTTTCATGGCTGACGCGGTGACGCTGAAGAAGACCCTCAAGGCCAGGTGCACCACCTACGAGTTCCAGAACGATAAACCCATGGGTTGCGTCTCGTTTGCGCAGTTGCTGAGCAACACCCTGTACTACCGCCGGTTTTTCCCGTACTACACCTTCAACATCGTCGCCGGGCTGGACGCGGAGGGCAAGGGCGCGGTGTTCACCTACGACGCGGTGGGTTCGTACGAGAGGACAAACTACTCGTGCCAGGGGAGCGGGCAGGGGCTGATCATGCCCGTGCTGGACAACCAGCTCAAGACGGTGTCCCCGCTCGTGCTCCCGGCGCAGTCCAGCGCGACGCCCCTGAGCGAATCAGAGGCTGTGGACCTCGTGAAGGATTGCTTCGCCACCGCGGGAGAAAGGGATATCTACACCGGTGACCGTGTTGAGATTTGGATAATCAACAAAGATGGCCTTCGCAAGGAGTACGTGGATCTCAAGTTGGACTAGTCGGGGAAGAGCGAACAGCGATTGAGTTCGGGCTCGCGTTGTAACACGGTAGTCTTCACCATCATCGCCAAACGACGCAAAACAACGAACCGCCTCCCATTTCTCGTCCAAGCCAGAGAGCGGTCAATATCCCAGGCCGCTGACCAACCATGCGAGCCAGGAAAAACGATGTTTTCGACAAGGAGCACAAAATCCAGCAGTCCAGTGTCTGAGGAATTATCACCGCCGCCGACAGGTCGACCTCACAAACGACCGCGCCATGTCACTCGGTGCGCGCCTGTTGGTGCTCCCAGCGATGCGATACGCGTGTGGCGGTGGGATGTTTGGCAAACGCATTCCACTGACCACACAGCTGGTATCCGCCGTGGGTGGGCGCCGCGCGTTGGGGGGGCCTCAGCGCTTTTCGCCGCTATCGGGCGCCACGTCCTCCACCCACGGCGTGCTGCAGGTGCGAGCGGCGTCTTCCAAGAAGAAGGACAAGGCCGGTGGCAAAAAGAAAAAGACGGGCGCGCCTAGAAAGTCCCGTTACGGTCCCGGCGGTGCGCCTCAAACCTCAGGAACCTCAGCGCCCGCCAAGCCGTTGCGAGAAGACCTCGACATGAGCGAGCTGCGCATCGACGCGCTGCTCAACGAGCTGGTGGACGGCAGCGAGGGCATGAGCAACCGCGCAAAGTTTCGCGCCCTTCCCGTGGATGATAAGATTATGAGGACGATCAAGGACGTGAGTATTTCAAACCCCTTCCCCCGAAGCCCCGCGCGCTTCGTCCTCCGTCGCTCGGGTTTCAGGTTATTGACCACGCATTTCTCCTTTACGCGCAGTATCAACTGTGCATGGATGCCTCCACGGCTGGACGTGAGGCGCGCAAACTGCGAAATAAGGAGCTGGACACGAAGCTCACTCGGCGTTATGTCCTCTACGGCGATATCGCAGATCGTGAGCGCATCCTGCTCGGGCTGCGTGGCAACAAGAAGGCGACAAAGTTTGTCGCCGCCGCAACCACGGAGAACGACCTTCCAGATGCCGACGAGGATATCCCAGAGGTGGCGTTCGCGGGGCGTTCGAACGTTGGTAAGAGTAGCCTGATTAACGCCGTGACGTGCAGTGGCGCCGCGAGGTCCTCGGATGTGCCCGGAAAGACGCAGTCGCTGAACTTTTACGACGTCTCCCGGCGCATCAGGATCATCGACATGCCGGGATACGGCTTTGCTTTCGCCGCCCAGGACAAGGTTGAGGCGTGGAATCGACTCATGGACAAATATCTCACGGGCAGGAAGAATCTGAAGCGTGTCTACGTCGTCGTGGACGCCAGACACGGGCTGAAGGCTCCTGACAGGGAGATGTTGGCGTTTTTGTCGCGTTATGGCAACGTGGCATACAGCGTGGTGCTCAACAAGACTGATTTGGTGCGACCGGCTGATCTCGCGCGGCGGTGCTTCCTTATCCGTGAAGAGCTAAGGATGGCAAAAAGGGCGCGTCCCGAGGTGAACATGCTTAGTACCAACACAGGGGCTGGAGTTCGGGCGTTTGGAGCTGAGCTGTTCAGCCTCGCCAACGAATCAACCTCGAGCAATCAGGACGCGGTTGACGAAGATTACGATGACGAAAATTTGAGCGACTACGGCGACTACGAAGACGATGACAACGATGGGGAACAAGAGGAGTCAGGACGCAAAAACATGCTCGGCGGCGAATGGATTCCCGGGCAAGGAAGCGTTCAAAGTCCGCGCTATAACACCGCCAACACCGGCGGAAGGGGGCGAGGAGGTGGTCGAAGGGGAGGTCGTCGATAAAGAGCTAGCATTCTAAAAGAGCTAAAAATGTTCTACTTGTAACTTTACTTTGGGGCGAACATAATAGTTTTCTGCGAAGGATCTCGCTTACCTTTTGTCCTAGTCCCAGCAGCGCTCTCCCCGGCTTTCCGCTTTGTGGGTTGTCGTGAAAGTCGCAGGGCGAGGTGCCAGTCTTCGTGCATTTGTTTATCCTCGAGTGGGACGTTCCGACCGCATCCTTCTTCGGAACAAAAGTACGTGGACTCAACATCAAAGGGCTGCTCGGAATTTTTGGCATCTGCAGTGAGCATGCTGTCGACAGTCAGCTGATTTCCTGACATTTCGGCTCCGTCGAAGTTACTTGCTTTTACACCGACAAGGCGAAGAGATCCGTAAGGACGCTCTTTGCGAAGCAGGTGAACCGCTGCATCTGCAATCACGTCTGCGGCATTCGACGGCGGTATGCTGAGCTGCCGTTGCAGCACCTCGAAATTCGATTTCTTAATTTTCAGGGTCACCGTCTGTGCCTTCAGCCCCTCCTTCTGCAGTGCTTCCCCGACGTTCTCCGCGAGACCGTGCAGTTTGGCCTCGATGAAGCGCGTGTCGGAGGTTGGGGCGAAGGTTCGCTCATGTCCGAGACCCTTCCTCCGGGCGTCTGGCGGTCGTGTTTCAGTACCTATTCCGAGGGCGACGCTGAAGAGGAAGTCAACCGTTGCAGGTGTGAAGACTGCCGCAATCACATGTAAATTCTGTCTGAGATCACCGACCGTACTGATCTGAAATGCTGCCAATTTCCCCTCAAGTACTTTGCCAATGCCTCCCACCTTCCTCACTGGAAGGTCAGAAAGAAAATCCACGACTGCCTGCCGAGAGCTTGCGAGTACCTTCTGGCCGTTGGGTTTGTTCATGTCTGAACAGATCTTGGCCAATCGTCTCGTCGGTGCCACGCCCGCCGAACATGTCAAGCTCGTTCTTTCCTCAACCTCTCCCCTCAATTTTGCAGCGACTTCCCCACCGCTCATCCCAGTCCTCGAAATGTACTCGGTGATGTCGAGGTATGCTTCGTCGAGGGACCCACAATCAAAGCCCGCATCGTAAAGCCGGTACACCTCCCTGAGCTTCGCGGCGTATTGCTTGTAGAGCTCGAAGTCCTGCTTGACGAAAACGAGAGAAGGGCAAAGCTTGACCGCAATGAACCCCGGCATGGCGGACCTCACTCCAGCCTTCCTCGCTACGTAGTTCGCAGTCGAAATCATTGACATTCCACCAACCGCCATCGGCACCGACGCCAACTCTGGGCGTTCAAGTGTATGCACAGCAGCAAAGAAGGCGTCCATGTCAACATGGATCCAAGTCCTTGAGAGATCTCGTTGGGCCTCCATCTCTCCGATACGACACCTGACCCTTGCCTCAATCTCGCGAATATGAACCGTCGATAGCGACGCATACATCTCTTTCATCTTAGCAATAGACCCTTCCGTGTTCGCATCTTTCCTGCTCTCCTCGCGATGGTGCTGCCCACCGTGTGTCATATCATGAACCAAAGTTTTCACCTTCTCCTGATCGACGCCTTCCATGCCGGCCTTGTGATTGATGAACCCCGCGGTGAACCCCGTGGCACCGCGAGAAGCATCTTGATGGCCACGTACGTCATCGGACGGGCCCTCCGGGCTCATCCCCCCGGGATGAGGCAAGGCAGGAGAACCAGACCTAGACGCCGCGGGTGCGCTTGTTTGTGGTTTCTTCTCGGCTGAAACACAATTTTTTACAATGACCCACAGCTCAAACGGCTTGACACTCACTGTGGAAGGCAAGCGGGCGGACCCTTGAATTGAGACGCATCTGAAGTGTATCGTGAAGGGATCCTATTGGTTGGCTTGCTAGCTCTGTTTCGGGTAGATTGATGATGAGCTTTGCATGCAGCCACCGCATCCACAGCAGCTGCAGTCGCCACACCGGCCGCCAATCTCCTCGGCACCCTCAAAACCAAAAAAGCGCGGTTATTAGAAGATGCCGCGCCTCCTCGGATGCATCTGATGTGGAGACCACACTCGACGTCCCCACAAAAGGCAAACAAGCTGTGCTAGAGCTGCGGGTGGAAGTATCAACGCCTTTACCCGCCATCTCCGGCAAGGGAGACGCACGAGAGTTCGTTCGTACTGACGGTGCCGTCCTAGCTATGATGGACGGCGGGCCCGACGAGCCACAGCGGCTCGAGGATGGAACCTGGAGGGTGTTGGCCCCTGGCTTCGCGGGGAGGCTATTCTTTGTGGGGCCTGCGGTGGAGTTCTTTCCGGTGAACGAGTTTGAGGTGGTCCACAGCGACGACGACGACGCACAGGTCGCACAGGTCAAACTCAAGTTGAATCGGGGGTCAATGCAGGGGACTCCTGCTTCCGTAGTGGACTGGATCAATAAAGCTTACACGACCGACCGGACAACCACCGTGGTGACAGTGGATACATCGCTGGGAAAGGTGGTTACCTCGGTAGATGTGCGCATCAGCATCACGGTGCCGAAGCTGTTCTCTCTCGTGCCAGTGCGAAAAATTGAGAGCGCAATGGAAGCCTCGGCGGCGGCATCAACTGAGTCTGCTTTGAGGACTGTGTGCGAGGCTGTGGGGGAGGCGTGGGTGACTTGTAATACCGCCGAAGGGACATTACGTGTTTAGCAACACGTATGCCTTTCGCACAGGGCTTGCAGTAGGCTTAGACACCTGTTGGTGATAGCTCAAGTTATTAGTGAAAACTTTACGAGTAGCTGCCGAGAAAAACTATCAGTGCCACTCGTCGAGGAAATGCGTGAATAACGCGCCAGTGAGGGCTGACACCACGTTCCGTTCGGCGGGTTCGAGATCGCGGCCAAGTTGGAAAACCACACGAGCGCTCGTCGAGGAGGCGCGATGGCATACCTGGACGATTGGTACTCGACGCTGGCCAGGAACTTGAAGGTCGGGAACAAAAAGCGGTTCTTCTGGAAGGGCTATGAAGGCGCCCCTGGGGACATGGACATGGCGACCTCGTTGTTCAAAGACGTACTGAACGCGTTCACAGGGCAGGGAGGTGAAGAAGATATCAAACCACTCGCTCTTCGCTGGGTTTCCGAGCGCGTGGTCGAGACATCCGTGTTCTCCGCTTGTCTCACGTCCGGTAGCACGAGCACATCACCAGTAATCAGACAGGCTGAGTTCGACAGCCCAGCGGCACGGTACCTGCCGAAAGAGAGTCAGACTGGCCAACTATTGTACGTATGGCGAACCGGCGGGGTGCCACCATCCAGACTGGCCATCATCCTACCCACGACAGGGGATGCATTCTTTTGGTTTCGAAAGCAGATCGCCCTCGACCTCCTCACTCATGACATCGCATCTGTCATCCCCATGATTCCTTTCTATGGAAAGCGCAAACCGAAGGAGCAGTGGCACCACCTCATCTGCTCAGTGGCTGATTTCTTCAAGCACATTTGTTCCGGTGTACTCGAGGCGGCTGCGATTGGTGCTTGGGCCGCGTCAGAGTTCCCGGGAGTCAACACCGTGTTCACCGGCGTGAGCATGGGTGGGAGCATCGCTAACGTCGCGGCGATTCTTGCAGCTGCGAACAGCAGCCAGGGCAAAGTGGGAGCGTGCCCTGTTGTTGCCACCTGTTCAGCGACCAGTTTTTTGACGGGGGTCTTGCACAATCGAATCGCTTGGAAGGAGCTGAGTGAGGCCCCGAGTGGAGTTGCCGACGAGTTGAAGAATCTTGTGGCTGTGAAGAGCGCGCATGAACGTGCGAAAGTGACCAAGGAAAGCGGGGAAGAGCTTCTCCCCACGGAACAAGATCTAGCAGATACCATCGAGGTTTTAAACCTTGCGAAAATTGTGCGCCTGGTGGAGGAAAACCAGAGAGAGGTGGGAGGGCAGCTTCCAATGATGCTCGATGCGGTCGTGCAAGTTCAAGCGGCGAACGATCGGTTTGTGGGGAGGGAAGGGGAAGAGCTGGAAGATGTTCTGAAACGTCTTGTGAGAAAAGGAGAGGACTTCCAACGAGTTGATATCACTGGTGGGCACATCTCGACGTTGATGAGGCGCGAGTCCGCCATCGTTCCAGCAATCGTCGCCACCTTTTCGAAGTTCAGCGAAGGATACGAGGACTCACCGGTGGAAGCTCCCCAGGGTATGAATAGGTTATGAGGTAGCTTTATTGAAAAACTTCGATTCACTTCTTCTTTTTCCTCTGTTTCTTCGCAACCTTTGTCCGAATGGCTGCAGTCAAACTATCTCCATCGCCCGGTAGATCATCCCACCGTCCCTTCTTCTTCGCGCCAGCTCCTCCTGAACCCTTGCCCTCTTTCTTTGCAGCCGCATCAAACATTCCAAAGATATCGTCGTCTTCCAAGTCAGCCGCAGCTTTCCCTTTGGCTTTCGGCGTCGCTTCCGATCGACTGTTTTTCTTCTTCGACGGTTTCTCCTCCTCCTCTTCTTCCTCCTCCTCGTCCTCTTCTGAAAGATTAGGAGCAAGAACTCCAAGTGGAACGTGGCTGTCATCCTCCATTTCCTCATCGCCCGCCTCTTCGTCTTCGTGATCCTCGTCGCTGTTACTCACATCACCCTCGTCGTCTTCTTCCTCCTCCTCTGGACTCTTCTTCTCTTCTTGATCCCTCTCCTGCGCGGGCTTGAGGTGATCCCCGCGGCCGGGCAGTCCAAAGTCTGGGTTCGCAGCCGCCTCCGCGCCGTAGTGGCGCCGCACGCGTCTCTTGTCGCGCTCCTCCTCCCACGCCGCGTGTGCCTTCTTAAGATCCTGCGTGAGATCCTTGGATATCCTCGACGCGATCCTGACGCATCGGGGGAGCTCCGCGGGATTGACCGCGCACTCGCCGCCGTACTGCACGGCGCAGAGCTCGTCGTGCGCGTTTAGCACCACCACCAGGTCGCTTCCCACGACCATCTCCTCGTTCACCGTCGGGTCGGCGATGACCAGTCCATCCTGCTCGGCGAAGAACCCGAACGTGATGGCGACGGGGAGGTGATGGAGCGCGAGGGGCACGGGCTCCCGAACGTCCGCGGGGTGCACGGTGATGAGCTGGGTGTCGGGGCTGACCGTCGCCTCGGGCCTCCGGAACGACAGCATCGCGGCGTTGGCGGCGAGTGAAGCCGCTCCCGCGATGTTCCCACACGCGTCCATCACGTGCACATCGCACCGAACGTGCCACACCCTGCGTCCGGCCAGCACGCACAGCGACTCGACGTCCACGGCTCCCGTCTCGCGAATCGCTCGCTCGAGAACGCTAGCGAGCTCCTGCGCCTCCTCACCTGGCCTCCCGGGCTCGAAGTTCGGTGACGCCATGGGTGAAAACTCGACGTTGATGCTGATACTACCCTCGTTGCTGCGAGCACCGGAGGGTTGCTCGAGCTTAGCGCTCACGACAGCAAGCACGCGCGTGTCCCCGAGACGCACCTCGCACATACCATCCTTCGGGCCGAATCGGTAGGAGACCGGCCGCGTATCGAAAGGGCCGCGCCCATCGACGCGGAGTTCCTCCTCCTGCAGCGCCTTGACGATGAACTCACGCTCATTCAGGGAGATTAGGAAGTCGTCCCGCGGCATGGCTCTCAGCTCTCCGCCGCGCGCGTAAGCTGAGTGAGGCTGTAACCTAGTCAGGAACAACTTTTTTGAGCCGCCAAACTTTTTGAGGAGATCGACGTTGTTAACACTTACAGCCGCGTCGCACGCATAACATGCCAATCCCGGGTCTCAGCGGTATCACAGACGACGACATCTTTGTGACACTGAATCTCTGCCTCTGCGGCTGGGCTATACTTGCGTTGCCCCCCAGTTGGCGTCCAGCTCACTGGGAGGCCTCCGTTGTCGCCTTGAGTGCGACTTTTGCGTTTGTCTACACATTAACCTTGGGGCACGCCATCTTCATAGAACGAGAGGCCTTACCGGAAAACGGCGGATTCAGCAGCCTCGACGGCGTTGTGAATCTCTTCAAGTCCAGAGCAGTCGTGTTCAGCGGCTGGGTCCATTACGTTTCGTTCGACCTTCTGGCAGGACTCTTCATCTGCAAAGACGCAGAGAAGGCACGACTTCCTCACCTCGTTGTCTTGGCGTGCCTCCCTCTGGTTCTCTTCGCGGGACCGTCGGGGTTGCTGCTCTATCTGTTGATCAAAACCGTGCTTCTGTGGCCTACCCAACAGAAGACCAAAAAGGGTTGAGCGGGACCTGAACATGGAATCCTCGAAGGCTCGACTCCTCGCGCTTTATCTCGCCGCGACCACCCTCTGCGCGATGATGATATCTTGGGTGATATTTGCACCGGGTTCGTGCACCTCCTCTTTCATCGCGGCGAATGGACCCGCGAAGGGCTTGGGCGGCGGATATGAAACACAATTGGAATCATGGACTCGATTTGTACCACGGACGCTGGTGACCAAATATCGTGACAATACACTGGTTTGCTTGCTGCACGTTCTCCCCTCCGTGCTTTGGAGTGGGCTCGTGCCGTTTCAGTTGAATCCGTGGTTCCGAAACCGTCGACCGAGATTGCACAGGCTTTTCGGTCGGGTGCTAATGGCGGTGACGGCCTCGATGACCGCGGGGTACGTGATGATTCATGTGCGAGGTCTTCACTTTCATCAAAATGACTTCCCTACATTGAAACAGGGGGAGGGGCTCTCAGTGTTAGCCCCCTGGTTTTGGCCTTGGCTGGGTAGGTGTATTCATGCCTGCACTTTTGGGATGGCGGGATCGAATGATCAAGCGGCCTTTGCTTTCGTCACGTTCGAGACGTGTGCGGCTGTGTACTGGGGGATCACACTGGTTTTGGCCGGCTGCTACGCTTGGAGGTACGCGACGGGTGCGCAGAAGCTGCACATAATTCGTCACCGCTCCTGGGCAATTAGACATGTCGCCGCAGGATTATCCGTCGCAACGCAGAGGGTTTTCATAGGCGCTTCTCATGGGTGGTGTCGGCTGAACTCGTTAAGGTGTGAGGACCCAATTCCGCAAAAGGGTATTTTCTCGGACTCTCTGGCCTTGGGAGTTCTCACGTGCGTGGTCGCGGGCGAAGTGGCAATCCGAGACCTGCGCGTGTTAGACACGCGAGCGAAGGTAGATTGAGATGAACTGGACGTCCGTCGTGTCCAAATAGTCCCACAAGTTCTAAATGTCGACAATCTAAACCTCCTTTGCAGCGGCAAGCTTGCAGCGGCCTCAGGCACCTCCAACTGTAAGAGTCTTGACCACAAACACCAAAAAATATCTAAATATCGGCTATCCCGCGATGAGCAACACACGGACTGGGCGCACGGCACAGCCTCGGCTGTGCGCCCAACCAAAGAGAGACGACGCGGCGTCGACCTCACCTCTAATTGTGTCGACGTTAACGACTGAGAACGACTTTCCCCGGTAAATATGCCGTGGTATCGTTCCATGACCCGGTCGCTGCTCGGTCTTCTGCGCATCTCCCCAACCAACGAGCAGCTCATGAGTGCACTCCTCCGACTTCCACCTTCGGCTGCAAAAGAAGAGCTGAGAAGAAGGGCAACTGCTGCACTTATGTCAGAAGTGGCGCGATCCAAGGTGCAAAACGACCCTCGAACGGCTGCTATGTCAGAAGTGGCGCGATCCAAGGTGCAAAACGATCCTCGAACGGCTGCTCACGTTCGACCCCCGGTGGAGGTCCGCAGATCGGAAGTATCCGCCGCGGGCGCCGGACTCTTCCTTCGCTGCGACGCTCCTGCTGCTAGACCAGGGGACTTGCTTGCTCTTTACGCCGGTGTTTACACCCCTCCGGTTCCCAGTGTCACTCATGCCGCAGACGGTACCTCGATTTTGATTCCACAGCCCGCGCTACGAGAGGACGGCGCGTACGTGGTGAATCTGGAAGGCGGCGGGTACCTCTGCGGTGCAGAACACGCTCTTCGAGTTAAGGAAAACGCAACCCAGGGTCTTTGCGCTGGCTGGGCTGTCGCAGCTCTGGCCAATCACCCTCCCCGTGGTACCATTCCGAATGTAGAGGCGATCGTAGTTGACTGGGGTGACACGATGAGCGACGCAGCTCGGAAGTACGTGAACCCTTTTACGACTTACCCTTGGTACCAAGACGAGGGGGTCTCTGTTTTCGTCCCTCCGACTGTGCACTCTCGTGGACTTGTATTCTTGGCGAGTCGCACGATCGAGCCCGGAGAGGAGGTTCTCTTCAACTATAGATTGAGCACTTCCTCGAAGCTTCCCTCGTGGTACGCTGCGGTTCCAGACGAGATATCGTGGTCCACCGTCGACGAAGCTCGAAAAGCTCGAAAGGACAGGAAGTGGGACCAGGACCAAGACGGAGACTGGGGAGGTGGACTGCTAAACTGAGCAGGCCAACATGAAACACGCTGAAAGCCAGCGATGTGTAAATGAGAGTAATAATCAATCATTCAGAAAGCTAAGAGTATCTATCACGTAGTGGCACGACAAAAGACACCGGTGAAGTTGGCACCGGGTCGGTCTCATTCGCGTCTTTCTCACTTTGTTTCTTCACGTCTGAGTGCACTCGCGATATCTGCACGTTTGAGCGCTGGTTCACGAAGGGCATCAACTCCATGGTGGTTCTCATCTCCGCCAGCTCTGCAGCAAGGCTCTCCTGATGTCGCTGAAGTGTTTGTCGGTGTGCATCGTACTCCTCCCTCCTCTTTTTCATATCCCGCTCCTCTTCCGACCTCAACATGAACAGTTCTTGCTTTACCAAACGCATCTGTTCCTGATTGTCCCTGGACGTTGAAGGTTTATTCTTGTTCATCGCCAGGTCGCGCAGTGCAAGCAACAGATACTCCATCTCCTCGCGGGACTTGAGCTCGGTTTTGAGCAGTTGTTCGGACGCCTGGAGACGTCTCTCGAGGTCGCCGTGCACGCTCGCGGCTGAGACCGCCTGGTTTTCCTTATCGCGGACGTGCTCGTTGCGGTGCTTCTCCAGGATTCTCTGAGTTTCTTTGTGCTCGTCTGCTTCCAACCGGAGCTGCTCACGTGTCATCGCCTCGCGCGTCATCGTCTGCTCCAGCTCCGTCCGCAGTCTGTCTGTCTTCTCTCGCTCCACCCGAAGTTGCGCGTTGACGTCCGAGGCTTCTGATAAAGCTTGACGCAGTTTAGCCCTCAGTTCCTCCAGCTCAGACTTGGCGGTTCCCTTCGACCGGCGGACGGCGTCGACCTCCCTCTTGAGCGCAGCCTCGGCGACCGCCTTGGCTCTCGTCATCCCCTCCAGCTCGTCTCTCACCGCGCCGAGCTCCTCGTCCCTTTGACCGAGCAACTTTTCCGTTTGGGCGATGCGTCCCTCCATCGCACTTCTCTGCCCCTCCAGAGTGCTTCTCAGGCTGTCAATCGCTCGGTCCTTTGAGACGAGGATCTGTCGGAGCTCCTGCATTTCTTGGTTCGACACGGAACCTTCCTCGTCCCTTCCGCTCACACCGCTCACACCGCTGCGCGCGACGGCGGCTTGGAACTCCTTCCCAGCATCTTCCATCGCCATGGATAGCTTATCGACGTTGACGCCGAAGTAGTCTTCCCTCTCGCGCATTTTCCTCTCCCGATTAGTCGCGGCGAACCACGAGCGGTCATGAAAATTGGGGGAAATTGCGACAGAGGAAGCTTTTTTGGAGAGTTTCTCGCCTGAGGGAGAGAGAAAAGGACCTCGAGTTCCATGCGCGCGGGAAATGCGATTCTGGAAACGAGCAGTTCATGATAGGTTATGACTGGTTGACATACGTTCTTCGAAATGCTGGCGATCAATCCAGGCCCATTTTCCTAAAGGCGTTTGAGAGATGCGTTACTGCAATCTTGGGTTTGTAAACCGTGAGCGATCTCCGCTTCGTCCCTAACAACTCAAATTTATGAACTCGACCACCGAGGGTGCCAATGTCTTTGTTTGAACAAAGCCACAACCCGAGCGTCCATTATCGCAGGCGCCTGGCACGGATCAGCTCAGGCGGAACTTCGGAAAGGGGCACGTCATCGCCTCTGATCGGTCGATCGGTTCAGCACCGTCGCCCGTGACATCCCGCCGCGCGCTTAGGACCGCGTCGGACGTCCCGAACGACCCGTCGAGGTCATCGTCGCCCGCGTCGTTGTTTTAAACGTTGGAGCGGCATCGTCTGCTTCGAGAGGCGATACCAGCGTTCGCGATAAGAGGCCGATCGACGCCGCACGCCGGTCGCGATCGATCCCAAATACATCTTGGTGGCTGCCTGAGCCGGCGCCGCTGAGAAAATCCGGGAGGAGCCGCCGTCAAGCGCGCTGCTATCGCGGGTAAGAGGAGGAGGCAAATCTTTTGAAGGAGCTCGTTGCAGGGGCGAGATGGAATCTCCGGCCGTGCGCGCGAAGCCCGAGACTCCGGATGTCGTTCAGGCTACGGAAACGGGCGCGGAACCAACGGACTTGGACAGTGCCGCCAACAGGTGCGTTTCCTACCCGAACTCGTGGGTTTCATGGTGTGAATTGTCGAGCGAACGCGAGGTTCGGCTCGGTTGTCGAAGGAGCCGAGTTGCAATTTGTTCCCCCGAGAGGAATTGGACCCCGGCGAAGGCCGACGGAACGGGGGGGTGCATCGCGCCTTCGACGCCGCGTTCGCGCACAGAATCGCGTCACTGTGGTGGTTTCGGGCATTATTCAACCCTCCTCGTTTTACTGCTCGGTCTGAGCCGCACCGCGACCGTGGGAAGCGTCACACTCACCGCGTCTTATCCCGCTTCTTTTTTTCCCGCAGGGGAGGTACCACGTCAACATCCGGGGCTGTTGAGCAGGCGTCGACGACGCCTGTTGGTGCTCCGACCTCGCCCGAAGCGGCGGTGTCAAAAGTATCAGAAGTATCCGCCGTGGTGAACGCGACTGAGGGTGAGTTTATGTCTTGAAATCGCCCTACCATCCCGGTTTCCGGGAAGCAAAACCCCAACGTATAATGCTTCTTGAAGAACACGCGGCTTTCGCGAACTCGGCTCGATCCGTTCTTCCATGGTTTCTCACCACCAAAACCCCGTATTTCGCGCAGGAGATGAATCTAAAGTTGTCTCAGAGACTCAATCAAAGGATGAGCAGCTCGTCGGGGAGGTTACCGCGTTGACGTCGACCAAGGTACGCGAACCCGACGTCCAGAGGCCAAGAATGGGTACAACTTCAAAGAACTTTCAACGCGCCGTGGATGACGACGACGTCGATGCCCAATGGAAATCCGATTCGCTGACCAAAAAAACCCATCCCACACCACAGGAGGACAAGGATGATTCGTCCACGGCGACCGCGGCGGCGAAAACCGACATTCCTGTGGCCAAAGAAGGTACGTTGCACGTCGTGCGTCGAGGGTTTATTTTGCTGGTTCGTGGAGTGAAGTCGACGTCGCCGGCCGTTCGGTGTCTGCCGCCATCGTGGAGGCATTCGGGAGCTCACACTCCGAAACGCGGTCGGACTGTAATAGTGCGACCCTTTGATGGCCACACACCGGATTTTGGAGGCTTTCGCGTCGATTTCGCTGCTCAGCGCCCGTTTTTCCCGTGCTCGGGCGATCAATGCCAACTCGTTGTTCTCAAAAGTTCGTCATCTTGCTCCGGATGGAGTCTGAGTCGCTTTTCGGGTGCAATCGGTGGACGATGCGCGGTGAAAGTCGGCCGGACACTGCCTTTTGGGAGTTTGATGGGATATTTTGGGCTTTTGTGTGCTCCGGCGACGTCAACGGGGTGCCATGTCCGCGTTCCTGCCCTGGACAGCCCTTGCTCCATTTTATTTTCACTCGATCTCTTTTTTGGTTCTCTTTTGCAACACCCGCAAAACCCACGATTGCGCGAGTTGGGTCCCGCCACGGTGCTCGGGGGGATCGCATTGTGCGCGAGAAGCTCGTGATCGGGTCTTGCACTCGGTTGCTTTTGGAACCGCCGGAACCCGGTGCTGACGGTCGCTCGCGGCCGACGCCGTCCTCTCGCTCCGGATCTCGTCCGTCGCGGCAAAATCACGAACGTATCTTTTCCTCAACATTTTTTTCCTTCTCCTTTGCGCAGGCGAGAGGAAGCCGGCGAAGAGCCAGGAGAGGTGGACCCCGTGGGAAGAGAAACAATTCTTCACCGCTCTGAAGGTGAGTCTAGTCAACAATCAGCCTCCACGGTCGCTTTTGGCGCCAACACGCTTTCCCTCCCTCTGCGCTCCAGTTGTTTGCGAGTCGAAGTCCCGGTGTCACCTTTTTTGGTCTCGCGCGTCGCGCTGACCCGTGTGCTGCCCCTCCTGCTCCCCTCTCAATCAGGATGTCGGCTCCAACTTCGATAAGATTGCCGAAATAATTCAGACGCGCAACAAGAGCCAAGTTCGCACCTTCTACAACACCGAGGTGAAGCGCATCAACACCGTGCTTGCGCCGCTCGGAGTGCAGGTGGATCCCAGTGACGACGAGGAGGTGCACACCGCGATGCACAGCTGGCACTCCATGAAGGACAAGCTCGGTCCAGGCGGATCCTTCCAGGAACTGTGCAAGAAACCTCAGAACAGGAACTTATTCGCCTGGGATCTCAAGAAGGAGCTCGACAAGTCGGTGTGGGCGGAGGGAAAGAAGGAGGCCAAGCTCAAGTCCCTCGGCTTGCTCCCCGCGGTGGCTGGCGACGCGAGTGGAAAAGTTCTCGGCGTGATGTCCGTGAAGACCACCGCCAACCGCGGCAGGCCGAAAGGCAGCGGCATTCGGGCCAAAAACACGTGCAAGGCTGACAGCCCGGCGGGAAGGACGAAGTCGACGGGTCGCAAGGCGGCCCGGAGGGGAAGCGTTTCACCCAACGCGGCTGTCCGAGCAGCGGCGGCTACGGCTGTCAAGGACGACTCGGTTGCGAAGGAGCAGAAGGAGCGACTCATGCTCCAGCTCTTCCCCATCGACACCTCCACACGCGCCGCGCTCGTCGCCGGAGGTTTCAACCCCCACCTCGAGCTCACCTTTCGCGCGAAGAAGTCCGTCACCGGTCTGATGCAGCACCTCATCACCAAGTGGGCCGCGGCGCTGCCCCATCTGCCCGCGGGTCTCGACAAGGAAACGGCTGTGCTTCAGCTGTACCCGTTTGAGGCGGCGTCCGCGTCAGACACCAAGGGTGCCTGGAACCATCGGCACGAAGGCGTGACCGCGACGGATATATTCGATGCGATCGGTCGACCCGCCGCGTTCAGGGTCCGTTACGGCTGGGTTCCCTCGGAGGAGGCTGCCGTCCGTCCGCACCTCGCGCCGCCGCCTCCCGTGTATCAGCAGTCCTTGGCGAGGAGCAGGTCCCGCACGCCGTCGCCGCCCAACCTCAGCCCGAGGAAACGTTCGGCGGAAGAGATGACGGTGGCGCACCCTTCATTTTGCCAGGCACCAGTGCAGGCTGGGTCATTCGCGGGTATGTTCGGCGGCGGTAACGCCGGTGCAGTCGGCTCTGTCTTTGGCTCTGACCTGGCGCTGTTCGGTGGAGCTGGTGGCGCGGGAGCGAGCACGGGAGCCGACGGCGGCGTGGTGGGCGTCGGGGCGGAAGATTTCACCCTTCCCGGATTTGGAGCTGATTTCAGCAACATGTGCCGTGAAATGGGTCTTGGGGAAGTCGAGGCTTCGCGCGGTGTCGGCGGGAACGCTGCTGGACTGGCCGCGGCGAGGCAAGTGGGATCTGCCGCTGGAGCGCCTCTGGCCTCAGCCGCCCCCGACCAGATCAAGGGATACTCTGAGCGTCAGGTCATCTCCGAGTTTGGCGGTGGTGACGTGACCGTGGGCACCATGTTAGAGAACGATGCGATGTTCTCACTGACGCAGATGCTGGGAGACGTTCCTGAGGGGAACATCAGCCATGCCGGCGCGCCGGTGGCTGTGCCTTCAGGTCCCTCCAGCTTTGCGGGGATGTTCGCCGGGGGTTCCGTCGCAGACGTCATGGCCATGCCACGTCCGAAGTTGAAGCAACCGGGCATCGCTGGCAAGCCCCGAGGCGGAGAGAAAAAAACCCGACAGCCGTACAACAAGAAACCCGCTAACCTCGGTCAGCCGTACGTGTCGTCCCTGGTCATGACTGGGCCGGCTGTCCACGGCGCAATCGTGCCAGGATACATCAACAACGGGAAGGGTTTTGTTCCTGTGCAACAGCAGCCAGTCGAAAGTGCCGCGGCTTATTACCCGCACATGGCGCCCCAGGGAGACATGGCAGCGACTATGGCGAAAGAAGCGGCCGCAAGTGCGAGCCTCGGGGCGTGATGATGCGCAGTGAACACGAGTGACGGGTTTCCAGCGCACCGAGCAAAGCGAATCGATAATTTTGTTCTCTCGACGCTCGGAGCCGACCACCTACTCGAGACTGCCGTTTGGTGGTTGAAGGCCCGTCAGATGCATAACCACGGCTAGAATTCAACCACGGAGTTGATTAAAACAATGTAACACTACGAATGAGACATATTAACGACGATAGAGTAGATGTCCTCGCCGCTCCTCGAGTGAGCCCCATCCGGGCTGAAAACGTATGGGTTTATGACAGGCGATCCAGTCCAATTACGCGAGGTTGGCAAAACGATTGTCGACGTGTTCACAAAGCGAGCTCTAGCACTCGTGGGTCTACACAAATCAGATATACGATACCCCACGGCACGCTCCCCGGTATTTCTGCCTCGAATCCCCGCCGACGGAACCCATTGGTATCTTTTGGCTGCGCACCAACTCAGCGCGACGCAGAAAACCTTTGGACTGCGACGGGAAAGCCAACCTCCCCCGAGGTCACCACCTCAACCAATGCATTTGAAACCGATGATGTTCGCCCACACTTTGCCACTTCTCACCTATTAGCTAGTCCGTCGAGCAAGCGGCAGATGCGATGGCATTCGCCGTCTGTTCGGCAACCATCATCGCCTCAAGCTGTCCACTGTTCAGAACTTTGCGCTCATCTTGACTAAAGCCAATAACTTTCCCAACCTTCATCCGCAGCTCAGCGATGCTCTCAAGTTTACCGAGCCAGCCTTGAAGCCTATCGCTCTCGGCCTCGAGCGCGGCCTCCATTTGCTGGAGGAGTCTAGCGGCGGCGGCGGAAGCGATTGACTCCGCGGCAGCATCAGCGATCTTCGCACCGCCGCCGAGCACGTCCCCGCCCGTCTCCGGAGGCGGTGCCTTGGCTGATGCAGCGCGGGCGTCGCGGAGACCACGCTGGACGCGCTGACGGCTACGCCTAAGCGCGCCGAGCCGTCCATGCGTATCAGCCGCAAGTGACTCCACCCATGCACCGGACAGTGTGCAGCGCGCGACGGCATCAAGGGCCGCGGCGCCTTCCCGGCGAGCTGCACGACCGGCGACGTCACAGTCCACTCCCTCCCCGTCCTCGTCGTCCTCCTCCTCTTTGTCTTCCCCCTCAGCCTCGTCGGCGCCTTCGTCTTCCGGGCTAGCGTTTCGATGATCATCGTCGGATGCCGCGTTAGTCTGAACCTGGACATCGAGTTGTCTCTTTCGGTCCTCCTTCCAGCCCGGGTGGTGCGCCCGCTTGTGAGCACAGAGGGATGACGCGCTGCCATACGACCTGGAGCAGCCCCCGATTCCACAAACGAACGTCTTCTGATCATTTGAGAGCCAGCGACGAGCCTTCCGCTTCTTCGCGGGAGGTATCAGGACCGAATAGAGCGCCCCAACTCCCTGCGTGTCGAGATTGAGTCCAGAGGCGCACCCGTGGGTGGCAACTCCGGCTTTAGCCGTCGACTTGATTTTTTCGCCGTCGCCGGAACCGAGTTGCTTTCCCTTTCGTTTTGTTCCCGCCGTCGGTGCGGAGGTCTTCTTGGCGCTGGCGGTATTACCCTTCGGTTTAGCGGACACTGGCGTAGCAGCCGCGGCGAACCGAGAGTATAGTTCGCCTTCGTTGCCTTCATCGCGGTTTCCATCCCCCGCGGACACCACGTGCGCGTCCAACTCCTCAGTCACCATGCTGGCCTCCACCGGGGCGCCTCTGATGGCAGTCGCCAGGATGTCAGCAGCGAGAGCGGTGCCGGGAGATGCGGTGAACAGCTCATCGGAAGGTTTGTCGGATATCCCGGCATCGCCCTGAGACACGGTGTCGTGTTTAGAAGCGTCGAGGTCGCTGACGGTGGACGGAGTGTCGTTCATCGACCGTTCAACAGCGCCGACTCCCCTCGTGTGAGCCCCAGGAGTTTGCAAAACAACTCCAGCGGATGAGAGCGAGGGAGGCTTGAGAATTGTTCCAGGCGTCACCGTGGTCGCTCCGCCCAGGGCAGTGAGAGGCGTCGTGATGGGGCGTCTCGAGGCATATTCGGGCTGTACAGGGGTTGCATTAGAAGCAGCCAGAACGTCACTCGTGGAACGACGTCCCGCGGTCGTTCTTAGCGCCGTCGTTGGAGGCGGCATGAGATTCGCTGCACCGTCGGGCGCAACAATCTTCGCGAGTTTGACCTCCGTCGCGGGAGCGACTGTGGCGCCGGGAACAGCTCGCTTCGAGAGCTGAGACGGACCGAGATTCATCAAAACCTTCACGAGGGATGGCGGGGAAAGCGTCGGGGGGTTCGATATCAGCACGCGCGATGACCAGAGGTGCAGGAGAGGAGGGGACCGATGGCGAAGAAAACAACAACTGGGTTTGGTTTTTCAAGTTGTTTGGCGTGCCGTTGCAAATCGGCGTTGGGTTGACTCACCTTGTCGTTCGTCAGGTTGCCCAAGGCGGGACGTTCTGTGGCGGCTGTGCGTGATCAGGGGGATGTTTAGAATGATGCGGTACCTCGGTTCGAGCCGTGGGTCGCATCGGTCGCGATATCGCGGGGACGACGGTCGCCTCAACGGACTTAAAACAATTTCATTGTTTGGGCCGAGCGCTCACCTGTTTTCTCTGACTTTGCCGCCCCGCGCGTCGGCATTGCCTCCATTACGACGATATCGGACTCAAGCGGAAGGATCTTTAGCGTGTCGGTGGATCCGATATCCTCGTTCTCGCGGGCGTCGTTGCGTTGTCGCTTCACTCGGGTCGGAGAAGAGTGAGGAAGGCCCGAGGAAAGAGAGGTTAAAATAACTTGTGAGGAGAGCTTTGCCGTGGTTTCCAATCTTCAAAACCGGGCTGTCAATCCCGATTTTGAGTTGCATTTTTTGAAAATTCAACATTTGGACCCATAACCTTCTTCCCGTCTGCGAAATTATCCGGATTCTGACAGGGTCAAGTACCGTACGAAACGCACCAGAATAAAATAATTAGGACATCTTAAATGCAGTTAGGATCTAAAGCCAGCTCTGACAACCTTGTGAAAATATGCCACCTTCTCGATCCCTATTTTTCCTTTGATTTGGCCCTCTGACGGGTTCCTTTGAGGCTACTCACCCACAAGGACGGGCAGCCGTGGAGGCTCGACGCACCTATCAGCGGTTCCAGAAAGTCACGGAAGCTACGTATGCGCACGGGATCTCATGGTCGACACCTTGATTGGCGGGATCGGTGAGTCCTGGACAGGACTGGGCGATGAATTCGACGCCAACGCGACTGCCGCCGACGCTCTCGTGGTTGCCGCTCCATTAGCCAAGCACTGGAAGGAGCGCCTCGACAGTTGCGGGCTATTGGATCGTTCCAGGCGCGTCGTATCGATCCCGAGAGATGAATCATCAGATAGACCCGAGGCTGTGATATTCCCTGTGAAACCCTCGTCTGCGGGCAGCCTGCCCCTCGAGCTGGATGACGGATGCAAGCTGTGCAAGTTGCCCCTGCCAGCTGCGGCGACGCCGGTGAACCAACGAGCGGGCTCTAGGAGGTCTGCCGCGTTCGCTGATAATGCCGAGAAGTACGCGATGGACGGCACTCCGCTACCCCCGCCACCCCAGTTACGCTCGGACGCCCAAATACTGTGGCCGGCACCCGTGCCGGAGCGCCCTCGCGACGGCGGCGTCGTGCGTCGCATCCCTTGCCCCGCGACGGCAGAGGAGTTTACCGACCTCGTCACGTCACGGGGAGAACCCGTGGTACTCACCGGGGTGCCTATGGGTGATGCTCCTGCGTTGTGGACCCCGGAGTACCTCACATCCTGTCCCGAGGCGTCGAAAGCCATAGACGTGCACGTTTGTCCACCAAAGGACTCAGACGCGGGGGCCGTGTCGCGCGGCGGCGGCGGTGATTCGATCGGCGGAGGGGAAAGGGGGATAGAAGCAAACACCACAGTCGTCGTGGATCTCGCGGGCCATCGCAAGCCGGGAACGCGTCGTAACTTCGCGTTTCGCAAGATGAGCTTTGGCGAGCTCATTCGCCGGGTATCATCCAAACGCGGCGGCGACGCACACGAGGCGGACATCGAGAGTCTCTCTCCTGTCGTGTCACTCGGTGAAAAATACTACCTACGGAGCGTGGCGCACAAATCAGCAGCGCACTTTCCATCTCTGTTTCCTTCCTTAGCCACTGATCTGCGCCCAGGCATGGTCTTACCGGATGACACCGGCAAATGCAGTGACACGTTGTGGCCCCGCGATGCATACCACAGCAGCGTGCTTCGCATAGCATCCCCAGGGACCGCGCTCTGGACCCATTACGACACTCACGACAATCTTCTGGCGCAAGTGAGAGGAGGTAAAACTGTCACGTTATGGGCTCCAGACGCGGAACCATTCTTGTACGTCGAGGGTTCGAGCTCACGAGTTGATGACATCGATGCGCCAGACTTGAAACGTTTCCCGCGGTTCGGCGAGGTTTCTGACAAACGTTGGGTAGCCCCGCTTGGTCCTGGGGAAGCCCTCTACATCCCTGCTCTTTGGTTTCATCACGTTTTGTCGCATCCGGAATCTCCAGAAAGTGGCGACATGTCCATCGCAGTCAATGTGTTTTGGCGATGTTTGCCTGAACAAGAGCACGACGCTGGCGATTTGTATGGGAATAAAGACCCCCCAGCGGCTCGACGAGCGTCGGAGTTGGCAGCTCGAGCAGGGGAGGCCATTTCGCATTTACCTGAGCCACACAAGTCGTTTTACGCGAGGAGGACGATCACTCGATTGGCTGAGCAACTAGGAATGAGACTAGAATAGTAGTGTAGACGGGGCATCTTAATCTAGAGCTAGCTTATGAACAATAGTATTTTACAGGAAAGCCATCGTGAACTCAGTTCCATTTCAGGCCAGAGGTTTGAATACGCGTATGAGACATCAAGTTTCGCGAGCTGGATTCCATTCGGCGGCGATAAAACAAGCCGGGCGTGGATACCATGGCGTGGAACTCAGAACCCGCGCGTGACAGTCGGCGTGAAGCGTCTTTCATGACGCGTTCAAGACCGGCCAGCTGCTTTGCGTGAGTCTCACGATAAAGTCTCATGGCCACGAGGGCGATGAAACCGAGAATGACGCGAGTCCAGAAAGCACTGGACACGAAGACGGCGGCTGTCACCACCACGCCGCTACCCCACCTTTGGTTGCTCGTCAGGGTAGTCCAGCGACCACCAATCTCCTTCTTCACCGTCCCCACCGCACGCGAGATGAGCTCGCGGTGAGCCTCCATAGCAGGGGGAACGGCAAAGGCACCGCACCACAACACACATGCCACCAACCACGTGCTGTTAAGCAAGCCGCCTAGGCTCGCTACACCATACAGTGCGATAAATGCTCTCAGCACATCCTTGTTACTGCGCCCTGAGAGAAGATCGTCATGTGCGTTGGTCACCGCGTTGCAGCAGCTCGCGCACCATCGGGCAAAGTCAGCGGCTTCTTCTGCGTCGATGGAGAGGTTGTGTTTGCGGCGGGGAAAAGCGATGGCGAGGACATAGGCGCGACATAAGTAAGCCATCGATGCGTACGCTGCGATGACCACAGGGTTGACCGGGACGTGCTCGGCGACGAGACCTGGCGCCCACGCGGCGGCGAGGAGCAAGACACCCACGCCAAAGTAGAACGCCGTCCTCGCAGGATCCCTCCACAGTACCAGCCTCGTCACTGTTCCCTCCAGGATGACGTGACCGTGTTGCCTACGGTGTTGTTCTTCCATCTCCGCGTCGATGTCGCGAGCGTGTCTGCGAAGGTTGACGCGCTGGATTGTCAGTGCGCCCGGAGGCACGGTGTCCTCCGTGCCAGCGGTGTTTCCCGCGGCGTCCATGGTGGTGTCCGCGGGCGACTCAACCACGCATGGGGTCCGAGGGGATGAATCCGCGGGAGAAGCCTCAGCACGACGACGATGTGCGTGTACGGCGGCTGCCTCGTCGGTGGTCAAATCGTCCCATTCCATCTTGATTGTGCTGGCGTCAGTACTGGCGACTGTGCCTCCGCTCAATGGCGTCGCGGTTGTCAACGAGGAGTTCATGGCCTGCTTCGGGTCGTGGCTAGCGCCCAGACGCTTGCGCGCCTGAACCTCGCTCACCAGCCTCGATTGATTACCGATATTTCCGAACGCTTGACGTTTCTTGCGTCTAGCTCCGGGCTGTCCCCCGCTCCCTTTGCCGTACGCCTCGTGGTGGAGCTGGTCCAGCGTCAATGCATCATCCGAGTGGGCGACGCCGGACTTTCCGGCGGTTCGGTCGTTTTCATAGTCCGTATCGGGACTGTACGCGTAGTACATGGCGGAGACACGTCTCGAATATGAAGATTCGATGACTGCGAACGCTTTTGTGCGACGATGTCTCCCCGGGCGCAGTGAACTGGGCGGCGCCGGACGGGAAAATGCGTGTCACGAAAGCGTTTTTTCAGTAAAAAGCAAATTGTTTCCCCTAAATTGGTGACTACGAGTATCTACCCAGTCGCGAACCTAATTGGTCCTAATTCGTAAATTGTCTATTAGACCGGCAGCGGTCAGGCGGGGGACCACTTCAAGGAATCCTTCGCAGGTACCTCACACACACCGGCGGGGGTCGAGCAAGCGGACACCAGGGTCAGCAGCTTGACCCCGCGTACGCGACTCGTAGGGTGTCATCTTTCCACGCGGTGGTCAGTATGTCCACGACCCCAGTCGGCAAGGCGCTGGAGAAGGTGATCTCGGAGGTGCGACAGGCTGAAAAACTCGTCGAGGACGGGGCTCCCTCGGAGGACAGCGTGCTGGATAAGATCGATGCGGTGGTGAGGATCCTGCCGACGCTACGCCAGGCGGCGAAGGAAAGCGATGCGGCGGGAGAGACGCTTTTTCCGGTAGATGTGCTGAGGCACGTGGACGAGGGGTTGGACCCACTTAGGTTTATGGTGGACGGGATCTTGCAGGTGGGTGAGGTGAACAAGGTCACCAAGGGCAAGGCGAACGTATTCAGCAAGTTCCACGAATCACTGTTAGAGGAGGACTCAAAACAAGAGCCAAGAGGGCTGGAGCAGACGAAATAGGTTTCACGCGGGAGCGCGTTTTAATTAGCAGATCATACGTAGCACTCTGGGAAAAATCAAATCTGAGACGTCAGTTGTGGCTGAGTCCTCGGCTGCTATCCGTCGGTCCACTCAACAACACTGACTTTTCGGCCGTTGGGACTGCCTCTGGGCACTGAGAGTGACCCCCGGCGCCGCGGGTGTGGGAGGCTCAGCCCTGGGCAGCTTCCGTGCGATTTCGTAGAAGAGTTCGTTGACGTTGGCTGCCGTCCTGGCGGATGTCTCCATGAAGAAAAGTCCGTTTTCGTCCGCATAGGCCTGCGCCTCATCCGCGTCAACCTTGCGTTTCTCCGGCTCATTCTCCGCGATGTCAGCCTTGTTGCCCGCAAGCGCCATGACTAGGTTAGCGTTGCCCTGTCTCTGCAGCTCTCTTACCCAGCTTTTCGCGCGTTCAAACGAGCTCGGGCTCTGAATATCATACACGATGATGGCCGCAGCGGCCCCGCGGTAATACATGGGCGCCAAAGAGTGGTAACGCTCTTGGCCCGCCGTATCCCATATTTCGAATTTCACCGTCGCGTCGCTCACGGAAACCGTCTGCGTGAGGAACGCCGCGCCGATGGTGGACTCCTGGTACTCGAAGAATTGACCCTTAACGAATCGAAGCACCAAGGAAGACTTGCCGGCACCCATGTCGCCGAGGAGTACCTGCGAGTGATGAAATATATCGTTTCCGTACGTGTCAGCGTCTCTCGCCTCTCTGGCTCGAACGTGTGCGGGGAGGAACACTATCACTCGTCGAAGGCAGGTTCAAAAAGAATTCAGGGATAAAACCAAGACTCAAATCGTGTCGTTCGCGCCGGTGGGGCCCGTGATCTCTCACCAGCTTTGCCTGCATGACAGGTGGTGAGGACATCGTGCGTCTTATGCACTCTTCTGAAAGTTTCCCGCTTCGCAAGCCGGGTGTTTTCGCTCTTCACACGGACCCTCGCTCGGGAACGTACTCGCCCGTCGCGCTGTCACCTCTTGCACAGCGTCCTGCTAAGTGTTGTGGGGTGGTTCAGCAGATCCGACAGGTTCCGGGTCCTGGAGGGCGTCTACGAGTTCCCAGTCGCACTGACGGACGTCGCGCTGGCCTCTCGGATCTCTCAGCTAGGTTTACGAGCCTCCGCAAACTCGTCCTTCACGCGCTCTCCGAAGCCGCTTTTGTGCTGGTCTTTTGTGCTGGTCGCCGGAGGTCGTCTTGTGATACCTTTTCTTCCTGGTGATGCATGTCGAACTGGACGAAAGAAAGGGCTCGTCTTATCTTTTTGCAATTAGTTATTAGTTTCCAAAATATGCGCTGAGAGCGAAAAGATGATCGTGAGGGCCCTATATACGGTTAAGCAAAAACTAAACTCAGACTGCTCTGACTGGGCAGCTGGTAACCGGTGGAATGTTGCTGCACTGCGAAGAGCTCAAACGACCAGACGGGGCGTTGCGCTTGGAACGAGCGGGGGGAGCATCGGAGGAGGGAGGTTCCCAGCTCGTTCGTGCCGGCGTGGTCATGGAAGAAGATGACCCGGGCCTCTCCAGGCTCGGCGACGCTGCGACGGGAGCGCTCGTCCAGCTCGTCGGGGTCAGCGTTGTGCTCGCGTTCTTCTTGTCAATGACCAGCGGGAACCCGCTGCTGAACTTGCCTCTTGCCCTGCTGGTGGTGTGGGGGGTGAGGTTCCTCGCGCAGGTTCGCGTCACCGTTCGCTGGGACGCCAACTCGCGTCGATTCAACCTCATCCTGACGCGTCAGAGGAAGGAGGGAGTCGCGGGGGCTCTGACGAGCCGAGGAAAATGTTCCGTTCGCAGCGATACCTCCCCTGCCATCGGGTCCATGGCGCCTTCTGCGAGCGAGAAGGGGAATGCCGACAACGTCGATGATGCGGGGATACCAAAGCAGCTTCCATCTTGGCGACCTTCGAAGAGAGAGGCGGAGCTCAGGGAACTGCTCGGGCGGATTGAAAAGGGCGACGACGGAAACGCCTCCCCAGGGGATTCGCCCCTGCTGGGGGCTTGGGGAAGGTTGCGAGACCATGTATTGGAAGAGTTCGTGACGACTCTGTGGTATCGACCCATCACCGAGGATAGTGACTTCGTGACGAGCCTATCGAGACTGCTGGACGCCTCGTTCGCAGAGCTGGCCCACCGTGCCAGAGGCGTTGACCTGGCGAGATTGCTGCTGCGGAGGGTCCCCGACATCATGGCGAGCCAGCTGGAGGCTTTCAGAGACGCTAGAGAGGCTTGCGGAGGCGTGGACGCTTACGTGCGCCTCACGCCGGCGGATGCAGACAAGGCTCTGGCTTCTGAGCTCCGCCAGCGCGGTCAGCTACACAGCGGAGTCGACTGGTGTGGAATCGAACACTCGGCAGAGCTTATTGGGACACCACGGGACCCCGCGTCGCGAGTACTGTCTCGACACTGTGACGTGGCGGCTGCCGCCCTCCTTCCCACAGAACATGCGTCTAATCCAGTCCTCTTAGCGCTGATGAGAGAGCTTCTCGCTTGTAGCGTGCTGCGACCACTGTTGGGGTTTGCAAGTCCTTCTTGGGTTCATCGCGGGCTGGCGTGCCTCGTTGCTTCAGAGGATGTTGTCACATCTCCAGCCTCGGACGCAGCGGAGGACACACCTTCTAGTGCCGCAGAGAAAATGTCTCCACATCGTCGATCCTTATCGCTGGATATGACGAAGAGCTCTGCGTCTACGTTTAACTCGCTGCCTCCCTCGGGCTCTGCCTCGTCAGAGGATGAGGGGATCGAGGACGAGGACGACTACGACTTGGCGAGGATGATCGGAGACGAGGATGCCACTGAAGACGACAGGATAGTGCTGTGCGATTATGATCGGGCGACTACATCCACCAGCATCGGTGAAGCAGACGTATCCGACAGGCTAACCCGGCTCACGGCGAGTGTCACAGAGGTCAACATCGTCGGGAAAGGTACTGCGGCTTACGCTGTGTACACAGTTCGCGTGAAGAGCTCCACATCAAAGGCAACAGACAGCGTTACCGAGCTCAGTGATCCTTCTGGAGAAATCGAGCACGAATGGGTTGTCGCTCGACGCTTTAGAAACTTTGAAACGCTGCACCGACGCCTTGTTGATGCTGGATGGAGCGCGAAGTCACTTCCTGAGCTTCCGAAGAAACGTTATCTCCTGCAATCGCTGGAGGGGGCTTTCGTCGAGGCGAGGCGGAGACTGTTGGACAACTATCTTTGTGCCCTATTGAAAGATATGCGGCTTTGCGACTCCCGCGATGTTAGCGATTTCCTCGACGCCAGAAAAGGAGCTTACGACCCCTCAAAGAAGAGTGCTTGGAAAGTCGGCTCTATGGGGGCGAGCTGGGGAGGGGATAATCGAAGCCGTACTCTCATTCGTCGAAACAGTGTTGACGAAACTTCATCCTCTCCTTCAACGCAAGAGGGGAGCGAAGGTGTCGCGGAGACGGTCACGGTGTTGGCTCGATCTCTTACTAAGACGATGAACAAATCGGTGGAAGACGCCGCGTCCACTGTGTCTCGCGCACTTGGAAAGGAAACCGGTGATGAACTCAAAGCTCGAACGCCAGGCCGGCGTAAAGCGAATCCTCTGTATCCTCTTGGTACGCGCCCCGGTCACCACAGGGTTGCATCCGCCGGCGCGATGCCGAGGGACCGTGCAAGCGTCGCGTCAGGTCCTCGCGCCACAGACGAGGCGACTGATGCTACCGACGATGAGTCCAATCACCGGGATGGTAGCCCAGGGTCCACACAGGCTCTTATGAACGGTCCACTGTTGAGTCTTTTCGAGGCAATATTTCATCTCCAGGCGAAGGGATTTCTGCGCCGCACGATCGTCACGGTCGCGCGCCAGACTCTCGAATTCTTCGTGGGATCCGCCGTGGAGGATTTCGTCACCTCTCGAATGCGAACGCTTCGTTCTCCGTCGACGATGACGAAGGCCATAGACTTCATCGACCGAATCCTGTGGCCTGATGGTTCTTGGTATCTGCGCGCGGCACAATCCGATGCGACCGGCTCCGTAAACGAGGAAGGAGAGGACCTCGCCGCGGCGGTGGCTGCGGCGGAGAGGGAGAGGGACGAGTCTGTGCGTCTGAAGGTTCGCGACGCCATCCTCGCCGCTGGATCTCGGGGACCCTTACCCGGGCTGCTGGGAACGCGTAACTACACTCGCGCAGCGCTGGACGTGCTCGCCGCAGCTCGCTCCGACCTCATGATGCGTCAGGTTGGTCTGCTGGTCATCGAGGCGGCTCTTGAGGCTCTATTTCCGGAGCTCGTCGCAGTGGAGGAGCGCGCCGGCGACGACAAGCGCGAGGCGGATGGCGTCACCGCGGCGACGGCGTGAGTGCCTAGTGCAATTCCAACACCTGCAGTCACAAAATTGTCGTGAGTCAGTGTTACCTTCGTTTCGTAATAAAGGTACGAGTAAGATTAAAAGTGTTCCATCCTGCAAAGTTGGGGGCATCAAAGAATCGTAACGCTGTCCCTTGCCCTTTTCTGGAGAACAAATACGGTGAAGTCGAGCCAAATAATTCCCATGATTCGTCAGATTGGGTCATCTACCAATGATATTCCGGCCACGCTTAAAGCAGGATCAGATTGGGTTCGGCACTTGGGATCAGGGGAGTCTATTTCAACAGCCTATCAAAAAGCAATAGAAACCGCCACGCTGGCATCGGGCGATTGAGAGCCACCGGTGGTCTTTTTTTTTCAACAACGTTTGAAGGAATACGGGAGTGCCTCGCCAATGGTCGCCACAACTTCCGCCGGCAGCGACCAGCGACCACCTTCACCCCTTCTAAACCCTCGAACATGAAGACTTTCTGTGAAGTGTGCACCACTAACCCCGCCGCACTCGTGTGCTGCGCGGACGACGCGGTGATGTGCGGCTCCTGCGACGAGAGGTGAGCGCGCGAAAAAAACAACCAGCCCTAAACAAACCGTCGTTCGGAAAAATGAGGGGGTGCCGTGCTACCGGATACGGCGCCGTCGGGTCGCGACGACGTTTCGGCGCCGTATCCGGCGCGCCAAAACGTCCAACAGTCTCACCGACGTTATGATCCACCCGAAACTGACGCATCTTTCCCATATCCTCCCTCTCCCTTCGCAGCATTCACTCCGCCAACCCCGTCGTTCAGAAGCACGAGCGCGTTGCCTTCAAGTCCACCGCGGCCAAGCCCAACTGCGACATCTGCCAGGTGCGTACCCCGAAATTCAGATATCCAACGAGCGCGACTGGACGACGGAATTACACGCAGCTCTGGACGCGCGGACCGCCCAGACCTCGCGTGTCTCGACCCGCGCGTCGCTCGAATTCGCCGGGACTCCGTCGGCGTCCACCAAACGGCAAAACACTCGCTCTACTCAAGCTTCAGCGAGCAGAAAATTGACCTCACTCGCCCTCTCTTCAACATTGCAGGTGAACCCCGTGTACGTCGTCTGCCACGAGGACCGCGCGTTCCTGTGCCGCTCCTGCGACATCTCCATTCACTCCGCCAACGCTCACGTCGCCAAGCACCAGCGTTTCCTGATGACTGGCGTCTCCCTGGAGCTGGAGGCTGTCGGCGCCGCCGCGAAGGAGGGTGAGGTTGCGGAGACTCCCGTGGTCGCTCAGGCCCCCACGGCGAAGAAGGCGAAAGGCATCAAGCGCAAGATGGAGCATCAGTTCCAGGCACCGTCTGCGAGCTCTGAAGACGGTCTTGTTCCCAGCATGGGCGGTGCCGAGGCGGCTGCCGACCCCATGGCGAGCGAGGAGGAGTTCAACTCTTTTGTGCAGGACTTCCTGGGGAACACCAAGGAGGGCAAGGATGGCAACATGGCGGACTTCCTCGACAACTTCTTCGACGACATTCCCGCCGTCGGGAACGACTTCGGTGTCGTACCCGTCATGTAAATACTGCAGGATATCAGGGGCTGGGGTTTTACGAATAGCGCGCGCAACAGGGGGGGTATGCAGCAGCGAGGTCATGCGAGCTCGCAAACAAAATGTGACAACAGATTTCGAAAGGGGAGTTCTCTTCCCGAAATGTTTTTGACAAAATCCATCAAGGAATAAATTCACGTCCACGCATCGCACTACCGCCCGAATGATTTTCCGTCGCCCCCACGTTGCGTGAAGTGCTTCGTCGCTTGGATCCTATCCTCCATTGCGCCTCCCGCAAAAGCACTTCGCTGCGCGTCCTCGAGAAATGCGGCAGGCTTTGAGTGGTGTTGACCTGGGGCACCGGCCGCCAGCTCTCCGAGGCTCTTTTCTCCATCTGCCGAGCTCTTCTTGAGTCGTTTCCATCTCGCCTCGTCGTGTACTTCGGCATCGTCCATCATCGCACGGAGTCGCGCCGCCTTCTCCTCCTCTGTGAGTTTTCCTGTGCGGTGCCCGACAGAGTTCTTCCCGCCAGTCTTTGCCCACGCTTCCTCCTTTGCCTTGCGCGCCGATTCTTCTGCAGCTGCTCGCTCGTCTTTAGTGGATTCGCGCCATTCACTTCGGCGTTCACGACGGACGGCGGCGGCTTGTTCTGCACGCTGGTTGGCGTAGGTGAGACCATATCCTTTCGAGCCATCCTGGGCGCTCGCATCGTCTCTGACCCCCCTCGCTCTGTGATCTCTGTCACGATCTCTGCCCCCGCTGCGGCTTCGACTGCGACCGCGCTTATGAGAGTAACCTCGGTCATCGCGATAGCCGCGTCCATCCCTGTCATCATCACGGATTCTGCGTTCCCTCGACCTCGACCTCGACCGGCTGCGTCCTCTACTGTTGCGGACAGGGCTTCCAGACGAAGACGACGAGGAGTCATCATCGCTCTTTGAGCGCCTCGATCTTTTCCCCTCATTTTGTTTGGCCGCCGCGTATCCCTGCTCACCCAAAACCTTTCTTCTGATTTCGTCCCGGATGGCCTCCTTCTTGGCCTTCTTGGCCTCCTTCTTGGCCTCCTTCTTTGCTCGTTTTTTATCCTTCTTCTTTCGTCGGTGCTCCTCGACTTCTCTCCGTATCTGGGCCATCTTTACCGGGTTCTCCGTCACATGCTTGCGAGCATCCTGTTCTTGCATCCGCATCATAAGCAACGGGTCCGCGTTGAGCTTATTCCATGTCTCATTGCGCGCCGCCGGTCCATCTGCGAGCAAGGCACCGCCTGCGGAGGCAGCTTTCTTCAACTGGTCCTCCTCCTTCGGAGGCACATACTTCTTCTCCCCGAGCAAATAAGCCTCTTCCTCGCGAGACTTCTCCGCCGCATTCATCAGGGGCCCACCCTTGTACATGAACTCGAGCCTCTCAACTTTGTCTATGTGACCGGCCTCCGCCGCTTGCATCTGCAGTTCCTGCAGCTTCCGCTCCTCGGCGATTTCCTTCCGCATTTCTTCCATCCGCCGCTCCTCGTGAGCCTTCTCCTGCTCGCGCTTCCACACCTCTGCCTGCATCGGGATGCCACCGGTATGCCATGATTTCTTGTTCAAAAAAGCTGCGAGGGTAAGGATATAGGAAGACGAATTAGAACGTGTCAGTTCGCGGTTTGTCAACGGAAGGCGACGACCAACCCTAAAAATGAGGAAGATCGGCGCGAGAAGATCCCGCAACCCTGTGTCGTACTCACCGAGACCGCCTCCCATCTTGGCTCAAAATATCACCCGCGCCTCCCTATTCTCTCTATCTGGGTCAACAATGAAATGTCGGCCCTTCAGCCCCCGTCCCGGGCCGCCTCGCGTTATGCGTGCTCCTCAGAAGAATTACTCGAGCTTGACTGATGACTGACAGAGCGGAGCTGACGAAAAGATTTCCCGCAAAGCGACGGGCCACACCGAGACTGCCGCCTTGGCACTGACTTTCCGGTCGACACGTCTACACGAGCGAACGGGAAGCAAGTCAAGGCGTGGTGTATAATGGTAGCCACTCGAAAGACTAAAGTCTCGCCTGAACCCGTGTCAGCGACGGAGAGCGCAGATGCGGACCAGGAGACGCTTGACAACACAAAGGGGCTCTCGCGGCTTCGGTCGGGGAGCACGACGGACATCGAAAACGTCAGGGTGTGGCCCTTGTGCTTCGCGATAGCAATCGAAAAGAGCCGTAGAATTCGACCGGGCATCATGGTCGCATCGTCCAGCCTTCTCGCAGGCGTTTCATACCACCTGCATGAGTCAGACTCGGAGTTGCTGGTGCGTTTTCGATCTCACACCTTCGACCTTTCTCGTGCGAGCCTCCAGCTGACGCCCTTCTTTCTTTCCATCGCAGCCGACCGCATTGATTTTATCCCCATTGACGGTTTTTATCCTCGTCGAGACCGCCACCCTGTGCGCCGCGTTTTTCATCCTTCTGCCCGGCACGATTGCTCAGGCATACCGTGAAGACAAGACGACCGCTTTCTTGGTTGAGGATAGTGCAGTGCTCTCAGCGCTGCCAACCGCGGTGGCGAGATTCGCGGTGGGTTCGGGCATCGCCTGGCAACGGGTAGCACTTGCGGTGGTGAGGGATGGCGCGCTGTTCATGACGCTTTACCTGCTGTGCGTGGCGCTTTTGGTCGGGGGCGAGGATGATGTTGACCTCGAGCCGCTCGGCGACGAGAGCATGTCTGACAGTGGGGAGAGCGCGTTCCGCCGGGTTGGCTGGCAAGAAATGGAGGGGGGGATATCTGTCCACTCTTATAGTACACACGCGAATTCTGACGACGTCGCAGCGAACTACGATTGAATTTAGCTTTAGCAACCTAGAGGCGCAATATCATAAGAGTACAGCAAACCTTCGGCTCCCTGGAGAGCTGGGCCCCAGAACTGCACCTTGATGCGGTCGTGCGAAACTCGTACGGAAGCGAACCCAGCGCCGTCATGCTCAAACCGGGTAGACGACGTCCCAAAGCCACGACCAGTCTTGGATCCCGCACCGGACGTGAAATGGTGCAGTCTTCGCTCCACGGAGGTGGTCACTCCGCTGCAGTTGACAGGCACGGTTTTATCAACAGGCGTGTGCTGCAAGTCATGATCATGCCCGTTAAAGTACGCAGCGGCGCCACCCTGCATGATTATGTCTTCTAATGCGGTGCGGACATCCTCGACGTCTCCCCAGAATCCGTTGCTTTGCATTGGGTGATGTCCAAAAACCAGCTTCCACCGTGCGTCTGAATCTTGGAGTGTCGACTTGAGTTTATCTTTTCCAGCGTCAGCGTCCTGCTGCCCCAGACCGCCCGGTATATTTATCAGATCAGAACGGTTTTGTGAATAATAGTAGCTCACATGCGGGTTCGTGTCCACGAAACACATGTGGACGTCAGCCACAGGTCGGTGCTCGAAGTTCCGCCCAGCGTACCACCTCCAGTCGCGACGGCGCAGCGACGGGTCCAGCTGGAAGCTCGGTGACCGGCTACTATCTGCCGCAGCTGGGCACTCCTTAGGTGGTCGACCCTCTTGCTCTTCGTCGTACCCACAATCACCGTAATCGTGATTGCCCAGCACCGCGTGCCAGGGCACTTGCAAACTTTGGTGATTGTAAACATCCGTGAACGACTGCTTAAACTCCGGGTCATCAAGCGAATTGAGACCGCCTTCGTAAAAGTTGTCTCCGACCGAGACGACGAATGCAGGCTTTGAAACCGCGGCACACCTTCCCATTGCTTCGGCTACGGCAGTTTGATTGTGCTCGCCTCGACGCCCCCAATCGCCGACCACCAAAAACGAGAGATAGTCTTCAGGGTCACTCGCGGCGTCTGCGTATACTCCAGAAACCTCCGCCGCGCCCGCCCCTCCACCGCTCTCCCCGACGGAGACGGAGACGCCGATGCCGATGCCGACAGCGAGGCAAGAGCACGCAGCAATGACTATGATGGCGACGCGAAACCATATCTGACGACGCGTCAGGGGCTCGTATATGCCATGGCGCTTGTGAGCGGGGTTCGTTCCGTCGTCGCTCCGGATGCCGCCGCCCAGCACCAACGCTTTTTGCCCGAGCTCCAACTCAACCTGCTCAGAGGAAGACATGGCTCATCCCACGAGTGCGCGAAAGGCGATATCTACTCGGCAGATCTCTTCTGATTGAGTCCGTGACAGCCGGGACGGTCACGCTTAACGATTTCGTCTCGTGAGCGTGGCAGGGACCAGTGATGTCGTCAAATTTAGCAGGCGACTCTTCAGCCAGGCCACCTCGCAGTTCAGTTCTGTTCGTTGGAATTTTGGTTTTGGCGTCACACCCGGCAGGAGCGTGGAGAGGTGTGGGCATAATATCCGAGTACTGGATGATGGGTACGCATTAAGTGACGACGACGGAGAGCATGTTCAGCTGGGGCGATGTGCCGGTTGAAGGTAGGGAGGAGAATGAAGGCGCGTTTCCACAGCCAAAGCGCCAGGGGACGCTAACAACGCGAGGGCAAGCCTTTGAGGCCCAGGTCGGCGACGACGATCGTACCGTTGCCCCTCGGAGGGTTCTTGAGGAAGCCCGTGCCATTTTGACTGAGCACAACAGCAACGATGACGATATGCTTCCCCCCGTCGGCAGATTCGAGTGGGTGGACCCCGAAGATGCACTTAAACGTACTCAAGCTGAAGGCACCGGACGTGTTCTCTCCGCCTGGGGTGTCCCACCTCTACAGCCCACTGAAGCAGACAGGAGGAAACAGAGAATGTATGAGAGAGTGCATCGCACACAATTTCGCAAGAGAAATGCAGCACACTTTTTTGGTAACCCAGATGAGATCGACGAGCTAGTGCTGGATATTGACAAGGCGGACCTCGATCCGGTTGCCTCGACAGAACTGAATAGCGAGAGCAATACGACAACAGAGGCGGTAGCAGGTAGAGATATTCCGGGTCATACGATGGGCGACAATGTATCAGACGCGAGACAACACCTCAGTGCTTCCACCGGCAACTATCTGAACATGGTACTCGGGCAAGACCGCGTGACAGCTGCATCCATCGCTGCGGCTGGAAAGCAAAGCGCCGAGGCTGTTGCGGCACAAATGAAGCTCGACACTATCCCTGCCCACCTCCGACGGTTTATCATTCCTCAGCTCCTTGAGCTTCCAGAAGGCTCTCAGGTGGTCAAAATATCTGGAGGAAGAGAGCACGCCATGGTGCTCTTAAAAACAAGCAATCATCTCGAACGCATCTTACCTCACCATAAAGAAAATCAAGGGCGCGTGTTGATGATGGGGTCCGGAGAGCATGGACAATTAGGCCTTGGAGATCAGAGGCCGCAAACAATTCCTGTGGTACTCGCAACTTTGGGAGAACACACTGGCTGGAGTGGGGGTGGCCTCCGGGTACGCATGGGAGGCGATAGGATCGGTGGCCACAGTTCGAAAGTGCGCCGTGCTGTCGACGTTGCGGCGGGAGCAAAATATTCGTTGGCAGTCTCAGAAGATGGGGAGGTTGCTGCCTTTGGGACAGATACCAACGGCTGCACGGGGCAGGGTCAAAATGGTCTGAGCAAAATTCACAGGCTGCCGCGCTGGATGTATTGGATTTCCACCGATACGACCCGTATTCTTGCGTGTGCCTCAGGAGAAAGTCATACTTTGCTGCTGTCTGCAAGCTGGCACGTGTTCACCACCGGCGATGGTGCGCATGGGAAGCTTGGCCATGGAAACACACGTTCATTCTCTACGCCACGGCGCGTAGAATCGCTCATGGGACTCAAGATCTCTTCGATCTCCGCGGGACATAATCACTCGCTGTTCATAACGGATTCAGGACTGCTGTACGGCTGCGGGGCGAACTCCCATGGTCAACTCGGAAGTGGAGATTGCGACGACAGGATGTTACCGGTGCGAATGCATCACACCGATTTCATCGGAGACGCAGTATACAGCCACGAGGAGGAGCCTGAGCGGCGGACGCTTGAGCTACAGGAACGTATCCTTGGACCGCTTCCTGGTGTCAAAGGCCAGTTCCTGTCCAACTTGGAGATTGAGAGGCCTTTTGCTCAGCCCACAGAACAACAGCTACAAGCTGCGGTCAAAGCACGAGAGGCAAAACTTGGAATTCAGCAGCAGCAGACAGATGAAGAAATTAGGCTAAAGTTAGGCATTGCCGCTTCCAAGCCAAACACCTCCAGAGTAATTCAAGCATGCGGTGGACGAGCACACACTGTGATTTTAACACAGCTTGGTCGGGTGTACGTCTGTGGACAATCAAATCGGGGTCAGCTTGGTCTGGGAAATCAAAAGTCTCTTCACAATCCAACACTGGTTCAGACCATGGTGAACCTCGCATGTGTGCAGATTGCAGCTGGAGATGATCACAGTGTCTTGCTGACCTCTTTGGGGCACGCTTACGTGTGCGGTAGGAATGACACTGCCCAGCTCGGCGACGGTACCCTGGACGACAGCTTGGTTCCCAAGCCAATGCAGCCTGTCATTACGAAAGAACTCATGCGAGACAAATCAAAGTATGAGATTATGTCCCTTCAGCACCATCCAATGTTTGGCGTTCTGATCGAGCAGGTGTTCGCTGCAGGATCATCCACCTTTGCGGTTGTTTCAGGAGGTGAAAATGTTTACGTTTGTGGTAGTGGGGCTTACGGGCATCCCCAAGATCGGAACCCAACTGGATTTGCTGAAATGCTCCGGCTGACATTGGACGATAAGGAACAGAAGAAAGCCTTGGTGATGGCTTCAACTGTTCGAATGCTTCGCCCTGACGAGCAGGGTTTCAATGATTTGGTACGGCAGATGGTGCTCTACTCTCGATATAATGAAAAGTGCCTGGCCCATATCATGAAGGTGATGATGGAGGAAGTTCTGCAGAAACCCACGTTTGTTGTACTATACGGCTCCATCTTGGAGGAGTGTAGGAGTTCGTGTCTGGATTGTACTGCACTTGCCTTCCGAAGGGTAATCCTTCTTGCGATCGAGGACGCTGGAGTCAAACTTCTGCATGCACAAAATGAGACTCTAAATAAGCGGTTGCTGCACAAAATGGGTTGGGCCAAGTATCAGCAAGAACAGAGGGACGGCGCAGGAGGCACTGGTGGGTCTAAACAGATGACATACTATGATATGATCAACGATAAAGACAGCTACATGGACTTCAAAAGATTTCGTGATGACTGTAAAGCTATGCAGGGTTTGGTGCGAGAATTGTTCGAGGTGCATGGAATTTTGCTGGAAGATGACATGAGAGATATAGCCGCGGGCTTTCCTGGCAGTCAGCATAGCATCGGCATCATCGACAGTGAAGAGGCTAGAAAGAAATCGACTTTTTTTGCAAGTTTATCGCGCTGGAAAAGTCCTGGGGAGCGTGCAGCAGAGGAGGCGACGCGTGCACACAATCCGGCGGAAACCCTGAGGGGAGGAAATGTTACCAGACGCGGAAGTGACTCGAATGCAGATGTTGTTCGTCAGAAGGGGTTGTCGACATGTCTACCGATACCCAGTCGTGCGATCGACGAAGCTGCATGGGAATTTTCAGAATCCGTAGGATGGGAGCAGTACAAGCTTTCAGAAGACATTAGGCCAGAAGAAGGCGCAGGATGGGGAAAATTCATCGAAGAGCAACGGAAGCAGGCAAAATATGTGTCTCCAGTGGTCATCCCAGGAGAAGACGTAGACGAAGCAGAGCTAGCAGAGAAGGAGAAAGATCTTGATGATCAAGAGCGGCGCCAGCTGCAGCGCCTGCGTGCACTTGATAGAAGAAAAAAACTTGTCGGCTTGGATGGGAAACGCATCGTGGAGAGCACGCTGGCGCCCTCATTTCACAGGGCAAATACTGTGATGACTACCGCCAGGTCCGAAATCGAGACAATCATGGCACGTAAGCTTGGTTCGACATCAAACACGAATCTTGAAGATGATTCAGGTGGCAATGAAAGCCGTATAGCATTCAGAAAGTTGAAGCTGCAAAATAAGCTTGCCAGCATGGCGTCATCAGGTGAAAGTGTTCATACCATCGAGGAGTACAGGCACCACGCGGAAACGAATCCAGCGTTTGGATATTTCACTCAAGATGAAATTGATGCGGCACCTCCTGAGGTGCAGGAAGAGCGCGCGAGGAGATCATTCCAATTTGCGCAAAAGATACCCGACGACAAAACATTTGAGCTGTTTGATGACGAAGCATAGGCAAGAAGCATCCCAATCTGTTAATAGAATCTAGATAACAATGCGCGATTTCTCACACGCCGACATACAAGGTCGATAACATCAAGAGCGAGCCGAACACGATGCCTTTCAGCAGCTGCCCATCATGTTTGCATTTCCTCCCCTCGGGAAACAGCTCTATGATGCACACGGCGGTCATCATGCCGCCTGTCCCGGCAAGCATATAGTGCAGCAGCGTGGGCGTCAGGTAAGGCTTGATGAAAAGAAGTGCGAGCAATGCCCCAACGGGCTCTGATAAACCCGATGCAGTGGCCAGCATCAGTGCATACCGACGGCTCCCTGTTGCCGCATAGACCGGAGCGGCGACTATGATACCCTCCGGGATGTTGTGAACGCCGATCGCAGCCGCCATGACTGGACCGATTCCGGTGAATGAAGAGAATGCTACAGCGAAACCTTCCGGGAGATTATGAAGTGTCATCGTTATGGCCATTAGGATTCCAAGTCGCATGAGTCGCGCCTTTGACATTGTGGTTGAGCCGTCGTCCCCACTGTAGCCTTGTTTCTCAACCTTTTCCTCCAGTGCCTCTGTCTTGGGCAGAAGGGGCTCTAGAATCACGTAAACAACTGCGCCAATACACATGGATATTGTCACTCCGACGAAGCCGTTCTGCATCAAATTTTTAATGTACAGCTCAACAAGGCTTAGCGTGGCCATGACGCCAATCGCAGTTCCCAGCAAGAAAGCGAGCAACTTCTGGTCAGGCTTCTTCATCACCGCTATGACGCCACCCACACTTGTGGCGAGGCCCGCCAGCAGGGAAAGAAACAGCGCGTACTGATCATCGCCGTCAAACATGATGAGGTTGTGCGCGATCAGCGCGATAACCGCCGCGGACAGGGAACCGCAAACGAAGTAAGCCGCCTTCAGGCCCTTTTTGCCCACTGGGAGATCTGAGCGCACGCGTCTCTTCCCCGACCGCGATGGAGCAGAAGAACGTTCTCGTGTCGATGTCGACCGTCTCATAAACGAGCCATTTGCATAAAACTGCGCCTTTTGCACCGTGAGAGTGTTGCAGCCGGAGTCGCTGCTGCTCTCAGTGCAGGGCCGCAGCAAAATAAATGTGCTGTCGACGGGGTCGAAGATCGAAGTTTGAGGGAAAAATAAAAAACAACGGTCAGCTCTTCAGTCCTTCTAGCACCGTTGACCGCACGCAGAACCCTCTGGACTGATGATGAATCATCGTTCCCGAGCGGGCGCGGGTCCTCGTGTGCCTGACAAGAGCAAGGCGGGGTCAGAGTCTAAATCAAAGACTCCAGACCTTGCCGAGTTTTTGGAAATGCGCGACTGGTCCGGAGCCATCACGCTGCTTGAGTACAAGCGTCAGGCGGACTCGCACGATATCAGCAACCTGGAATGGTTGGCTTACTGCTACTTCCACGCCGGCGATCCTGGGAAGTCGCTCGAAACGTATAGGGAGTTATTGCGCCTGGAGAGCGACCCTGACCCGACGTTTCACACCCTCTGCGCCGCGTGCCTTTTTTACCTGGGCCGCTACCAAGAGGCGGAGGAGGAGGCGCTACGCGGCCCGAATACCAAGCTGCAGACTCGTGTTTTGTTCCATTGCGCGCACAAACTTGGCGACGAGAACAAGCTAATGACATATCATCAGCAGTTGAGCGACAGTATCGAGGACCAGCTCTCGCTCGCATCCATCCACTACCTTCGAACGCACTACCAGGAGGCCACGGACATCTACAAGCGCCTACTGCTGGAGAACCGCGACAACCTGGCGCTGAACGTATACGTGGCCCTGTGTTACAATAAACTCGACTACTACGATGTGAGTCTGGAGATACTCGGCGCGTACATGCAGCGACATCCGGACAGTGCGCTTGCAGTCAACCTGAAGGCGTGCAACCAGTTTAAGCTTTTCAACGGCAAGGCGGCGGAGGCAGAGCTCAGGAAGCTACAAAAGAATGCAGGTCACAGTGATGCGTTCACAGACAACGACCTCATCAGGCATAATTTGGTCGTCTTTCGAGGTGGGCAGAATGCCTTGCAGGTTTTACCGCCTCTCGCTGGTGTCCCCCCTGAGGCGCGTCTCAACCTCGTAGTTCATCACCTGCGCGGTGGAGAGCCTTTTGAAGCGTTGAAGCTCGTCAAGGATCTAGAACCCACCACGCCTCAGGAGTACGTACTGAAAGGCGTGACGCATGCTATGATCGGACAGTATATGGATCAGGTGGATGTGGAGGAGCATCTGAAGCTCGCGCAGCAGTGCTTTCAGATAGTTGGATCGAGTGCCAGCGAGTGTGATACAATCCCGGGAAGGCAGTGTCTGGCGAGCTGTTTCTACTTACTCAGACAGTTTGAAGACGTACTCGTCTACTTAAAGTCGATCGCGGAATTCTTAAAGGATGACGACAACTTCAACTGGAACTACGGTATCGCCACAGCGGCGAGTGGCGATTACAAAACTGGAGAGGAGGCCCTTATGTCCATACAGAATGAAAGATTTCGCCAGGAGTATGCGTTCATAGCGTGGCTAGCTCGGTGCCACATCATGAACGGCAAAGCTCGCCTGGCATGGGAGCTTTACTCGCGGATGGATACGAACGACGAATCGTTTGCTCTTTTGCAGCTCATTGCCAATGACTGCTACAAAGTTGGAGCTTTTGTTTACGCAACGATGGCCTTCGACGTACTGGAGCGTTTGGACCCAAATCCAGACTTTTGGGAGGGAAAACGAGGCGCAGCGATCGGGGCCTTCCAAATGATTGTCGCGGGTCAGGAACCAAAAGAAAGTCTTGGGGGGATTCTCGACATGCTGCGCAATACGTCGAGTCCACAGGTTGAGTACATCATTCGCACGCTGACTATTTGGGCTAGGGAGAATCGTGTTCCTGTGCATTGAATTGAGTAATTTTTTATACAAGCTTACAAATGCAAGTACCTCCACTGTCTTGCCTCAAAAAAAGAATTATGCGGACCCGTGGCGGCCACGAACGTTCAGCCCAGACATATCGCTTGGCTTCACCCCTCGTCCCCCCAAGCCACTGCTCTGCTGCTGCATCACTGTGGTGGTGCCTTCCGAGTTTTGCTGTTGCTGCCCGGGCTCAGGTGCGCCAACAGTAGCACCTGGAGAGTCAGTGTACTTGTGGTACAGAAGATTCGCTACACATCGGTCCACGACGCCGGTTGACTTATCGGAGGAGGGTTGCGCCGCCTGAGCATGTCCACTACCATCAATAAATCGACCGCCGCGGTTGCGAGCCGATAGCGCAAGGCGATACAAACTCTCCTTGATGTTCCTCGATGTTGGCTTGTCGAGTTTACCAACAATCGCCTGTAGCTCCACGAGTCCAACCTCCTCCTCGGTCGTCATCTGATTCACTGCGTACTGAGGCACTTGAATCTGCGCTCCTGCAACGCGACCGCCGCTGCCCATCCCACCTGCGGAGATCACGGTGGAAACAGAGCTCGAGCCAGAATACATCTGTGCCGCCGCCGGATTCTGCGGCTGCATCATCATATCGGATGCATTCATTTGATGACTGTACAACGGTTGCCCTTGCATGGGTTGCATCAATTGCATGCCGTAGTTGCCGAGACCCATGGAAACCATCTGATTCGGTGCCATTGCACCTGGAGCGGGCATACCGACAGGCTGCTCCCCAGCACGTTCATTCCCTTTGCTCGCCTTGCGCTTTTCGTCAACCTTTTTGGAAGAGCTGGGACGTTTACCCTTGCCAGTGTCGTCGTTGACACCTGCATCGGGAACCTTCCTGACACCTTGTCCCTGCTGCTGATGGGGCTGTTGAAGCGAGCCAGTCGAGGGCACGTGCACCATCTGGGAGTATTGGTACGCCTGCTGCAACATCATCCCGTTCTGCTGCATCTGCTGGCCTTGGATATGCGATTGCTGCTGATAGGACATCGGAACGAACCCAACGGATTGACCTTGAGCACCGGGCATGGCATACCTCATTTGGCGCACCTGCGCTCCCTGTTGCTGGCCGCTGAAGTTCAGCTGCGCGTTGCTGTTGGATTGCGCGGGCATCTGGCCTCGAATATGCATGCCCCCTCTATTTCCACCCTGCTGATGCATGTCGTTGCCGTAGTTCTCGAACGATGAGTCGAACGACATGCCGCCGGTCGACATCGAAGGCTGGGGCGCGCCCGGTCTGCCGCCTGCACCCACTGCACCCCCGCCCGCGTTTCCTTCCCCGTACTGGAAGACGTACTGGTTCGATCCCGATCGAAACATCTCGGCATCGTCGCCTCCTCCGACGCGTTGATTCACGTTAGGCGCGTTCCCTGCACTCGCTCCCGCGCCAGCACCAGCCCCTCCACCCATACCACCGACGTCGCTGTATCTACCTGACCCACCCATCTCTCCGTAGGGCGCAGAAGTTCGGCTGGGCATGAAGGAGTCAACGTCCACAGGGAATGAGCTCCACAGCGCCTCCGAGCCCATGTCACCCTCCGTGGTCAGGCCGTCGATGGAGTTACCGAGCGGGTTGAGCTGTGAGAAGCGCGATGCCGCGTTCTTGAACTCCCCGAGGAGGCTCATGTCGTCCTCCTTGAATGACGTTGTGAAGTCCTGGCCGTACGCGCTCGCGCGGAGGCTTGAGCTCTTGAGAGCTGACAACAGCGTGGGGGATCCCTGCTGCATCAGTCCGCCGTCCACGTCGGATTCGTTGCCCATGTCTCCCATGTCTCCTGCACCAAAGATATGGTTGCTCGGATTTGTGTTCTGCGCGGCTCCGGCGAGCCCCGCGGGTCCGCCACCCTCCTCGGTCACAATTCGTCGAGACTGGGTCCCTCCTCCGGCTTTTGCGGCGTCCTTCTGAGAGCTCGGGCGGCGCTGATTCAGCTTGGAACGTTTCCCCTTGGTCTTCATCTTGGTAGCATCGTGAGATGTAGTATTCTCGTCGTTACGCGCCCGTCCCATCATGTCGTCGTCTTCTTCAGCGCGCGCGAGAATGGTCCGAGAATGATAGAAGCCCCTGGGGACGTCGACGCCCTAAAAAACTTTCAACCAATCAGAACGCAGTTTGATAAATATCTTCGTGAATCTTCCCAAATCGTTTCGTGGAGATTTGGTTGTTTGTGGCTCTGATCCTTCTCACTGTTACGCTGTGAAGGACAAGTGATGTATTTTCATATTTCCCCTACATCTATGACTGCATCGCACACAAACATTGGCATATTTACTAACCCGTAATTACTTAAAACTTTCGATCGACGAGGAGAAAACCTTTGGGCCTGGAGAAGTCACCTCATTCTGTACAGTCACGAAAGCGGACGGCGATGTTGCGATGGCTCGTCGCCGTCTTTGCGACGTTAGTGGTCGGCATTGCCAGTTGTGGCGCCACTGACGACGGCACCGGCGTCGTGCTTGATATAGACGCGGATAACTTCGCGAGCACTCTACGGGAGCATCCCTTCGTCGCGTTGAGTTTTACTGCGAGCTGGTGCGGGCACTGCAAGCGCCTTGACCCTGAGTGGGCAAAGGCGGCGGAGATCCTCGCGACACATGCGAACGACCCGCCCATTGTTCTGGGTCAGGTGGAATGCACCGCAGACAAGAACGCCCGTCTGACCAAGGATCTGGGCATAACGGCTTTCCCAACCATCAAAGTTTTCAGGGACGGGTCTGCTGACGGCGAGGATTACGATGGTCCCCGCGTGGCGGACGGCATCGTCGATGCTCTGCGGACCCTAGCCGCTCCGATAGTCGAGAAGATGAGAAATGTCGATGAGGTGAGGGCGTTCGTGCGGCAGGATCCGGTCGTGATGTTGGCAGCCTTTCAGCCCGGCGCGGCGGAGGGTCTCAAGGTTTACGAGTCAGCCGCTAGACGCGCGGAGATAAGGTTTGGACTCGTCACCGACGCATCATTGCTACCAGAGCTCGACACGCCCGTCGACGGAAATGTCGTCCTGATGTATCGGAGTTTCGATGAGCGTCTCGTTCGGTTTGACATGGACTTCACGGTTGAGAACCTGAAGAGATTTGTTGACACTAAAAGTATCCCTCTCGTCGCTGAGCTCGACAAGACTCCTGAGAACCGAAACATTCTCCGACGCGTGTTCGAGTCTCGCGCTCCTAAAGTGATCGCCTTCGTGAATTTTAACGATGCTAGGGAACGCGATGGGATTAAATCGGCGATGAAAGACATTGCAGAAGCGGGCGACACAAAGTACAGGTTTGTACTTGGGGACAGCGCGGAGAACGAGGCCGCCATCAAATACTTTGGGGTGTCCCCTGAACTCCTTCCAGCCGTTGTTTTGCACGAAACAGAGACGGACAAGAAATTTATCCTTCATCGAGCGGAGCCGAAAGGGATTGCCTCGTGGCTTGCAAAGTATGATGTCGGCTCTCTCGACCCGTCATTTCGGAGTGAGGAACCACCCAAGTCGAACAACGGTGCGGTCAAAGTTGTTGTTGCGAAAACTTTTGAGAAACTGGTCACGGGGTCGAAGACTGACGTCTTGATCGAGTTTTACGCACCATGGTGTGGACACTGTAAGAAGTTCGCGCCTGTGATGGAGAAAGTGGGCCAAAAGTTTGCCTCGAACGACGCCTTAGTGATTGCAAAGATGGATGCGACTGCCAACGATGTTTTGGACAGAAGGTTTCTGGTCAAGGCGTATCCGACTTTGTATTTCTATCAGGCGAAGAACGACAAGGTGATTCTTTACGACGGCGACAGAAGCGAAATGCACCTCGTTGGGTTCGTGATGAAGCACTCCGGCCAGAAAAAATCGCAGAAGGATGACCTATAAGCTTAGCAGTTATAGTTTCCAAATGAAATACGAAATAGACACCTTCTCTCCAAATGACATGTTTTCAGTCGCAGAAAATCATAACTGATGTTGAACGAAAATAATAAATTTTCCACTTTTTGACCGTTTGTGAAGTTGCGTTGACCGCGAATCGTAAAGGAGGGCGCACAAGCCCGCGCGTCTGCGTTGAACGTCGGTGAACATGTATCATCAACCGAGCAGCGTACGCAACGCGTCTTCGCTGCACCAGTCTATTAAAGCCGCGGCCTCGCAGTCGAGTCATGGCGTGAAGAGGATGGCACTCGGTGACTTCGAAAAGCTCGTGACCATTGCAAAGGGCTCTTTCGGCGTCGTGTACAAGGCGGTGAGGAAGGATAACGGACGTGTTTACGCCTTGAAACAGGTAAATATCACCAACATGAACCGTGCTGAGCGGGAGGAGGCCGTCGATGAGGCCCGCGTCCTGGCGGAGATGGACAGCAAGTACGTCATCAAGTACTACGACTGCTTCCTCGAGGACGGCAAGCTGAACATCGTGATGCAGTTTGCACCCAACGGAACGTTGCATAGCCGACTGCACTCGCAGCGCGGCCAACCGATGTCCGAGGACAACATCTGGAAGTTCTTCATCCAAGCTCTGCTCGGATTGTGTCACATTCACTCCAAGAAGATCATTCATCGGGATATGAAATCCCTCAATCTCTTCTTCGACGCCGGTGACAACGTGTTGGTTGGAGACTTGGGCATCGCCAAGGTGCTGAGCCCCAATACCTTGTTCGCTCGCACAATCGTCGGAACGCCGTATTATTTATCTCCAGAGCTCTGCGAGGATAAGCCTTACAACGAAAAGTCAGATGTTTGGGCGCTTGGGGTTTTGCTTTACGAAATGTGCACCGGGGGTAAGCACCCCTTCGACGCTCAAAACGAGGGAGCCTTGATTCGCAAGATCATGAAAGGTGTCTATCCACCTCTACCTGCGGGAAGGTTCAGCGCACAGCTTTCGGAAATTTTGCGACTTTGCCTTACCATGGATTATAAGCAGAGGCCAGACACTGCGACTTTGCTAAGGAACCCAGCGCTGGCGAGCAGAGCTCGGAGCATGTTCATCGAACTCAATCCTGATGCGAAGAACGAGTCTCAGCGCCCGAGTACCTCTTTCAACTCGTCTGCGCACATCATGGACGCTAATGCTGCCGAAGTGGTTGATACCACGGAGAAACGCCAAGGCGTCCTGTCTAAAGGGTGGGAACGGCAGCCTCTTGCCGAAATGGTACCTGCCGCCTCAGATTCTCAGCGCCGATGGGAGCTTCCGGCCAACCCACATCTTCAGCAGCAACTTCGCTCTGGGGAGTCTTCAAAGATGGGATCGCAGCGTGTGCATTATCCAGGTGTCCCTCCAATGGGACACGCCGGCGTGGAAGACGATGTCGGTTATCCTGAGCAAGAAGTCTCGCGCCCTGCGCAGGAAGATCTGATGCAAGCCAGTCCGCAACAGCCCCAGCACACTGCCACAGGCGAGAGGGTGTTGATTTCGGACGAAGGAACACGAATCTATTCAAGATTGCAGACAGGAGCTCCACCTCTATCGGATTTAGCTGTAGCGATCGAAGAAAGGAAGCAGGCAATGAATGCCGCCAGGGCGAATGGCCGAGGAAATGCTGCCGCAGAGGTCTTCAAGTCTGGCCTCGATGACACAGACCCTTTCCTTGCACACCAGATGGCAAAGCTGGGAGTCAACGTCGATGAGTTCCAGGAGGCTGTAGCGGCGGCTGCTGCCGAAAGAAACCAAGCGATGCATGCCGCTAAGGCGAATGGCCGTGGCGGTAATATCATGGAACTCATGGGTGGGTATGGAGGTGAATCGTCCTTTAAGGGAAATGGATACGGGCAGCACGTGTCTGGGGAAGCACAGCAGCGAACTGCGATGATCGAAGCTGGACAACTCATGAAGGCACGCTCATCACAGTCAAATCGTCCTTACGATTTGGACGCTGACCAAATGAGCGGATCAACTTCCAGTTATCGAACGGCTTCTATGGAGCAGTCAGCAGCAGTCAGGAACGCAAAGTATGAGGCTCCGAAGTTTGCCAGAAAGCGGGCTACGGATTTAATGATCACTGGGCCGTCGATGCGCGCCTCTGGTCCGCCGTCGCGAGGCGCCAGCGGGGGCAGCTCTGGCCGCGTAGCGAACTTTGGATACGCTGCGAGTATGGCTGGTACTGAGTGCACGACCACAGTGGCACCGACCAGTTATTACAATCCTTGAGCGGCGACTTTAGATCATCTTAGTGGGCTGATGTTTTTGAACTTAATGACAGACTCTCAACTAAACCCTTAATATAGGAACATGTGAAAAACGAGAACACATACACGACCCACCTAGCCTAGAAAAAGTCCTGAAGGGGTTGCATCGTGAGAGCACCTTCCTGGAGCACCCTGACCGCAGAGCAGGTGGCCTTCGCGCCTGCAACCGTGGTGACCAGGGGGACCTTGAGGCCAACGGCCGTGCGGCGAATCTCACGACCATCCTTCATGTCCGCCTCGTCACCGGAAGAAGTCACAATCATAAGAGAGATGTCTCCGTCACGAAGCATGTCGCCAATGTGAGGCCTGCCCTCGTGGATTTTCGGTGCCACCGTCACGGGCACGCCAGCAGCCTCGATAGTCTTAGCAGTGCCACCCGTTGCAACCACAGTCATGCCCAGCTCGTGGAACTGCTTGGCGACGTCCAATATGGCTGGCTTGTCGCTGTCGCGAACAGAGATGAAAACCTTTCCAGAGGTAGGCAGCCTCTGCCCCGCAGCAATCTGCGCCTTCGCGTAGGCCACATTGAAATCACGATCGATGCCCATCACCTCACCGGTACTGCGCATCTCAGGGCCCAAGAGAGTATCAGCACCCGGGAACTTGTCGAAGGGAAGCACAGCTTCCTTCACAGCAACGTGGTTGAGCTTGACCTCCTCAGTGAAATTGAGTTCCTTGAGCGTGGCACCCGCCATAATGAGTGACGCGTACTTAGCAATCGGATGTCCGATCGCCTTAGCCACGAAGGGCACAGTGCGCGATGCACGGGGGTTGGCCTCGATGATGTACACTGTTCCATCAGGAATCACAGCGTACTGGATGTTGATGAGACCGATCACGCCAAGGCGCTTCGCCACCTTCGGGGTCCATTCACGAATTGTGGCAAGGGACGACTCGGGAATAGTCTGCGTAGGGATACTGCACGCAGAATCACCGGAGTGAACGCCAGCCTGCTCGATGTGCTCCAAGATCCCGGAAATCACCACGTTACCTTCGGCATCACAAAGTGCGTCAACATCGAGCTCAGTGGCGTTGCTGAGGTACTTGTCAACAAGAACTGGCTTCTCCGGATCGACCTCGACTGCAGTTCGGATGTAACGTTTGAGATCGGCGTCGGAGGTGACGATCTCCATGGCGCGTCCACCAAGCACAAAAGAAGGACGCACCATAACCGGGTAACCGATGTTGTTGGCCGCGACAAGAGCCTCAGACTCAGAGCGGGCAACGCCACCCGGGGGCTGAAGGATTTCCAGCTCGTTGAGAATCGCCTGCCAACGCTCGCGGTCCTCCGCCGCGTCAATGCTATCGGGGGGAGTACCCAAGATGCGGCAGTTTCCATTTCCAGACGCAGCCGGGATAGGGTTGTCAGTGAGAGCCTTCTCGAGCCGAGTGGCAAGAGAAAGAGGAGTCTGGCCGCCAAACTGCACAATGATGCCCTCCGGTCGCTCAGCCTCAACAACGTTGAGAACATCCTCAACAGTCAGGGGCTCGAAGTACAGGCGATCAGACGTGTCGTAGTCTGTGGAGACAGTCTCGGGGTTGCTGTTGAGCATGATAGTTTCGTAGCCGGCGTCCTTCAGCGCAAAGGCAGCATGGCAGCAGCAGTAGTCGAACTCAATACCTTGGCCGATGCGGTTGGGACCACCTCCGAGGATAAGAATCTTCTTCTCATCGGTGGCATCAACTTCATCGTTACCATCATAGGACGAGTACATGTAAGGAGTCGAAGCCTCGAACTCGGCAGCGCAAGTATCAACACGCTTCATGGAAGGGGTAACTCCAAGAGAGACTCGCGCCTTGCGAACCTCACCCTCGGTGACTTTGAATGCACGTGCGATCTGGATATCGCTGAAACCGCGGCGTTTCACCTCACTCCAATCCTGCGTGTCCAGGTCGGAAAGGGAGTTGAGGCTCTTGAGCCACTGCTCAGTCTGAAACAGATCATCCATCTGGCGAAGGAACCAGGGGTCGAACGCCGTGATCTTGTGAATCTCCTCAGCAGTCATGCCCGCCATGAAAGCTTCATGAATGGCAACAACGCGCGAAGGGTTAGGCACCGACAAAGCTTCCTTGATCGCCTCGATATCGCCCTGCATATCACCATCCTTGGGGTTGAGGCCCCAGCCAGAAAGGCCAGTCTCGAGAGAACGGAGGGCCTTGTTGAAGGACTCCTGCCACGTGCGGCCGACAGCCATTGCCTCGCCGACGGACTTCATCTGGGTCGTAAGGATGGGGTCGGAGCCGGGGAACTTCTCGAAAGCAAATCGGGGGATCTTGGTAATCACGTAGTCGATAGAAGGCTCGAAGCTTGCAGGCGTCTTGAGGGTAATGTCATTGGGAATACCGTCAAGGGTGCAGCCGACGGCGAGCTTGGCAGCCATCTTAGCGATGGGGAAACCCGTCGCCTTGGACGCCAACGCAGAGGATCGACTCACACGAGGATTCATCTCGATGATCATGAGCTCACCATCCTCGGGGTTGACTGCCATCTGTACATTCGAACCACCGCACTCGACACCGATCTCGCGGATGATGTCGACAGAAGCGTCACGGAGGCGCTGATACTCCTTGTCAGTCAGGGTCTGAGCCGGAGCAATCGTGATGGAATCGCCGGTGTGCACGCCCATAGGATCGAGGTTCTCGATGGAGCACACGATCACGACATTATCAGCCAAATCGCGCATCACCTCAAGCTCATACTCCTTCCAGCCGAGAAGAGACTTCTCAATGAGTACCTGAGTCGTGGAGGAGGCGTTCAGGCCGCTGGTCACGATGGTCTTGAATTCCTCCATGTTGTAAGCGATGCCACCACCGGAGCCACCGAGGGTGAACGCTGGGCGGATGATCAGAGGAAAGGAGCCGATGTAGTCGGCGATCTTAATGGCTTCATCCCAGGTGTTGGCAGTTCCAGAAGGGGGCGTCTTCAGGCCGATCTTTTCCATGGCCTCCTTGAAGAGCTGACGGTCCTCAGCCTTGTTGATCGCATCGAGCTTGGCACCGATCAGCTCTACACCGTGCTTCTCGAGAATTCCATCCTCGGCGAGGGACTTTGTGAGGTTGAGCGCCGTCTGGCCACCCATGGTGGGCAGGAGGGCGTCAGGCTTCTCCTTGATCAAGATTTGTTCGACGAGCTCGGGGGTCATGGGGCCGACGTAAGTGCGATTCGCCGTCTCGGGATCAGTCATGATAGTCGCAGGGTTAGAGTTGAGCAGCACGACCTCGTAACCCTCAGCCCTGGTGAAAAGATTGGGGAGGTGGAGAGTTGTCAGAAAGCGTCTTTTTTTAAAAAGGCGGAGAGATCAGGTTTTCGCGAGCGACAGGCGGAGGCGGCCGAGCGAATCAGCGTTCACTCGGAGAAGAGGGAGAAAATACATCCGTTGAAGAGGGTTTATCGCGACGTGATTTGTGCGTACCTGAGAGACTTGCAAGCCTGAGTACCAGAGTAGTCAAACTCGCACGCCTGGCCGATGACGATGGGTCCAGCACCGATAATCATGATCTTCTTGATGTCAGTGCGCTTCTTCGAGTTGGTCGCCTGGTCCCAGGCGCGGAAGACGGGAGACTCCGCATCTTCGGCCATGGCGCGCACGGGACCGGCGCGGTTGGCACGAACGTTCTTGCGCTTGGCGTTGGCCACCATCCGGGCGGCCTGGGGAACGCCCAGGGTGTTCGCTAGGGCGGCGGCGTTGGAAGCCATGTTTGCAGTCGAGCAGTTATGTGGAACCGAATCGAAAACAAACGATCGTCGCCGAGACGCTGTTGCGACGAAAGTAGAAGTGGGAGCCGACGCCCTCCTGACGCACAGTAATGCGTAGGTGAGTGTGACGGCAGTCCGGGAGACGGCCGCACCTGCAGATCTGACGTCGTTGCCGCCCCGTTTCACTTTTTAAAACAGACTGGGGAGCCGCCAACAAAAAAGCAGGGCAACCGATTCAAAAAAATTCCGTGGAGAAAAATCTTCAGATATTATTCGGATGCGAAAAGTTCCAGACTGTTTCTCTGTCATCCCTCGGCACCTCATGGTGCCCAGTGTGTCTCACATCAGCCAACTTTGAATTTTATTCCATATTGAATACTCATAGAGAGTGCGCCGGCGAAAAGAAAAAGTAAATCAAGGAAGGCATTCGAGTGCCGGCCGTTCGTCTACGAGTATTGTTGCAGGTTGAAAAATACCTTCGATGGTTCAGATTAAAATTCTAGCCCTTTTCCGATGTGGAACTTTGATCGCGTCGTCGAGCTCTCTGTAGTCTGGCAACTCATCCGTCACGGGGATTCCACCCCTGAGCACGACACGATCCAGCTGAGGTCGCGACAGCAGCTCGCTGTAATACCGACCCCGGAACAGGACGAGGTCTGCCTTGCCTCCGATTGCCACGCGGCCGTGGTGCTCACTCAGACCCATGATCTCAGCCGGACGCGTCGTCACCGCGAGTGGCCATCGATGGATGGGTCTATCTAAGTGCCCGATTCTGCAACCTTCCCTGAAAATCTCCAGCATATCAAGATCGCCGTATCCGTAGAATTGGTCTCTGGTGTTATCGCTGGCGAGGCAAACGGGCACACCGGCGTCGTCGAGCTCCTTCAGCGTGGTCACGCCTCGTCTCGTCGGCGTGCAAAGTCCACGCACATCTCTGTTCTGAAGCCATTCGTTCACTATCGGGAGGGATACAACACATACTCCTGCCTCACGAGCAGTTTTGAATATGCGCACGAGTTCTGCCGGAGACTGCGCAGCGAGAGAGCAACAGTGACCGCACACCACCTTGCCCTTGAAGTTGTTGCGGATAGCAGCTTCAGAGATGTGAAGTATTCCCTTGGAAACTTCGTTGCCGTTCTCATCGACGTGGAAGTCAAGGTCTAGCCCTCGCTCGTTAGCCAGTCTGAATATCGTATCCAGTAAGGCGGGCATCTCTTCACCGCAGGTTGTGTAAACGTCGTCAGGATGCCCACCTCGGTCTGTGCAAGACACGGCTGCACCGAGTATCCCGCCGTGTGCCTTGACCTGGTCCGCAAGCGCCGCTCCAGCTTCTTCGTCACGAAAGAAGCGCAAAATTGCCAGCGACACGCCCTGGAGCTCAATTCTGCCCCGCCATGCCTCGCGCAATTCCTCAAACACGGGCCACGCGATGGCACCCTGAACTGGGCCACTCATGATGTGCGTGCGAATAGCTGACGTCCCGTGCGCGTAGGCGCATTTCAGGCTGAACTCCATTCGTCGATACACGTCGTCGTGGTCCCAGAAAACTTCGTCCTTCGCGCACGAATCGTCAGCTCCTGCCAAAGACCCGGACATGTTCCGTGTTCGCTCACACGTGTGTCCCTTGTCAATGTGAGTGTGGATGTCGACAAACGTTGGCCAGCACATTCCCCCGTCCAAGTCAACTTCGGTGAGATCAGACGGCGCTTGATCCTCCACCGGTGTTATCGAGGCGATGTTTCCGCCACGGATCTCGATGTCAACAAACACGAGTCCGTCGCGATCGGAGCTCAGCTCCCCCGAGCCACTAACGACGCACTCGGGCACGTGGGTGTTGCGAAGGACGTAGTCTGTCCCGTCCGGGACGTTTATCCAGCCCATCACGAATGGTGTGAAGACCTACAGGCGGCGGGCCCCTATTGAAATGGGCGCGCGATACCCCGACGATTATTACGGCCAGCGGCGGGTGCGAGTCCGCAGCTCGTGGGTGCTCCTGTCCCGCCGGATGATCCCACGATACCCACGCGGTCCTTTGGGAAACGGAACTGACTTTTCCATTTCCCGAAAGGACAACGAAATCTCCATGTCCAAAACCCGACCCGGGTCTCGATTTGCGCCAACCGAACTCTGAAGGACTGCGAAATGATGGAAAAAGGAGCTTGGAAAAAGGGTCGAAAAAGCGCAAAATCAAACCGCGGGAAACACGATCGTGTTACTTGTACTGCCCTTCGAGCTCGGAGAAAATAGGCACTTCAAAGATGTCAGCTGCTAAACAAGAGCGAACACCAAGCCGTCGCTGAAAAGCAGAGGCGACGATAAGGTCTGGACTCGGCTGAAGGTGCAGTTTATAGATGAGCGGTGACTTCGCCAACGTCTATGTATTGACGCAAACGGTCCGTCCACGCACTCCGGTCACCAAACAATCGCGCCCGGAATCCTTTCCCTCTGGGCTCTAGCTAGGGTTGGGAAGTTCTCAGGATCTCACCACCCTTTCTGCGCGCAGGACTTCGTTTTACTTGCGTTGATTTTCGTCGTTTGCGTCTACGTGCTCCCAAAGAAGGTGATAACCTGGATTCGAGGTCGGAAAAACATGCAAACGGCAAAGGAGGACTAGTGGAGCCACAGGAAGGAAAAACGCAACTGTCAGGCACGAGATGGTTCACCAGGGCAGTAAATACCATAGCTCGTTTCTCGCGCTGGTCAGCAACATGAAAGAAGCTGACGTTGACGTATTAAATGTCGAGCGAAGACTGGCGCCTTGGTTCGAGTACTCGCACCGTCGTGCTGCTGAGTCCGGTGGGAAGACAGCGACACTTTCGCTGGACAACATCTTTGAGGCTACACGCGGAGGCTTCCGAAACACCGAGTCTCTTTTGTTCGATGCCCTTTTCTTCGCGTGGGCCAATCGTATGTCACTTGCAGTGCAACAAGATTATTTTTCGGAGAGAGCTGGATGGAAACTTTCCACTACCCAGTTCGCCAGGGCTGTGGAAGCCTTGGGGTTCGAAGAACTTCTGTTGGTAAAACTTGGGCGTATTCCCCCGCATATGGCAAGGCATCTCATGGCTGAACTCGACGAAATACATTCAGAGCTACACCTCCACAAATCGAACCGAGATCTAGAATTGAGAGGAAAGGTGTCAAAGGATCGATTCCAGTCCGGATCAAGTGCCGTTAGAGGTTTGTCTGCCGAGGCTACCTTGTGTAAGCGCGCAATAAAAATGTGGGTACACGCTGTTTCGGATTCATCAGCGATTAAACATGTCACCAGAAGAGCTCTGGTTGAGTGTGATGAATGTGGCCAAATGACAGGAGCATTGTTGTTATCATCTGATCGGTTTCAGACAGCCAGAATCTCTTTTCGCGATGTCGACCAAAAAGACTCAACGGGACGAGAACTCATCTCCATCCTCAATCGCATCACCGGCGATACTCGTGTTGCTAACCCACACCAAAGTAAGGATGATACCATCATGGTCAACGATCTATGGAATCGTTTGTATATGGATCCTGAAGGTTTTTTGACGCACCTTCTCTCTGTAGCCAGGAAGCATTCATCTCAAGCTCCCACGGTTTTGGCCGCCGTTTCTCACCTGCCAGGACTTTTAGCGTATCGGCTTCAACCTGAAAAGCCGGCTCTAATACTAACTGCCTTGTCTCGAATCTTTCGGAAGTCGACTTCCGAATCTTCGGACGTTTCGAGAGTGATCCCCTCGCACAAGGCGGACGGTTTGAATAGGATTGCACTTTGGTTAACACAGACACAGCGGGCCTCGTTGATGACAGCCAGTCCGGATATTTTTGGGAGCGCTCTTGGAACTCCTATTCGAGCAGCCATGGACTCCCGTGAAGCACTGCTCACCACCGTCTTGCCTGCATTATTGAGCAGCTCAGTAAGCAGTTATCATGGCCTAGAGATGTTGTATTCAGTTCTGTTTGCATGTGATGTGATCAAAGATGGTGACCCAAAACTGTCCCAGAGGGGCATGAAATTACTGCAAGCAACGTTTCCTGGTGGAATACTTCTGGCGCTGGCTTCTTGCCTGGAATCGAGGAATACGGATGCCAGATTGGATTTATCTCCAGTACACCATGGCCCATCGATTAGGAACTTTCATGAACGGAGTCGTGATCTCGCGGCAAGTTTGCTGAGAAGTTGCGTTGACGAACTTGCTGACCAGCACAGTCAGCTTTCCGCACCGGTCTTGCGCTCACTCGTGGACTGTGACGAAATAGCTCCTGCAAAAGCAAGCTGGCAGGTTCGGCTTTTGTTGGAACCCATCTTGCAGAAAGTGCGGGAAAATCCTTCTACCTCGACGAAAGTTAAAGCTTCTGAGTCCCATGGATTGTCTGATGACGGTTTGTTGGGAGCAACACAACGGCACAGTAGTGTGCTCCAATTGGCTAAGGCTCTTGCAGACCTCATAAAATTGAATCAGCTCCGAGTTTTTGAAACCCAGAACTTTCAGGAATGGCTAATGAATGGAACTGGAGCGAAAGCTCAAAAAGAGGACCGGGGAAAAATGAGAGTTATTTCCCGCAAAATTGATATCCTACGATCAACCAGGACAGTCGGCGAATTCCGTTCTGCATTACTTGTGGCTTGTGCAGCAACGATTCCATATGTATCGGCGAAAGAAATGGACTCGCTTTTTCATGGCTTTCTTGCTGAGTTAGTTGTGCACATATCGATTCAGAAGGAAAGAGCTCGGGATAATTCGGCGCTCATGATCATCGATTTGCTGTCGCGCGTACTGAGCTTGAAAGTTGAAGAAATGAACGGAGATATAATACGTCCAACGAGAGATTTGGAAATAGAAGCTGTTTCACGCCACCTTGCAACGACGGCCGTCGAAAGTTATACCAAACTAATTTCAAACAAACACGACAAGGGAACTGCAGCTGCGAAGAGATTAAGAATTCTACGAAGCTTGCAAGCTGCACTGATACAAGTTGTTTCGATTTCAAACAGAATACCAATGTCACCAAAGCCCATTTCAATACTCGTGAACGCGTGCCTGAGACTGATGGGTGAACTCAAGCTTGAAGGATTAGGGAAGGAGCTAGTTGACATGTTCCGTGACTTCCCAGAACATGAATGCAAGCAACGTATCATGCGCGTTTGTTACGTACGACTCTGAATTAAAAATAGAATAGTCTTCCTAGCTGAATTAAATAGATAAACCTTGCTCGCAAAACTAAATCTGTGGCACTCTGTGCGGCTCTGGGACAAACACTTTGACTCGGGCGAGTCGCGCGACTGCGTTAAGTTTTGATTCAACCGGCACCTCATTATCTGACATCGTCATGATATCCAAGCGAACAGATCGCCACTCCGCAGGCGAAAAAAACTGACGATGTTTTTGAACAGATTGGAATAAGGTGTTGAGAGCATACAAGAGCATGCCACTCGCAAAGCTCTTATTCCGGCTGTAAGTAAGTTCGGCAAGTGCCCTTTCGGCTTCGCCGAGTAGCATTCTCATATCCTCGCGACTTTGCGTCCTCGCACGATACGTCCTCGTGCCTACGGAAAGGTAGCATGTCAGATTAATGGTGAAATTATCTCTTATGCAAGGAACTCACCAAATGAAGTTGATGTTATCGAAAAGAATGATGAGCCGACAAGGACTGCGGGCATGCACGCCATTAAGGAGAAGTTCAATCTATTTGCGCGCATTATCTGGTCCATCTGCATCAGCGCGCTCTCCATGTCTACTTTCATAACTTGCGTTTGTATCAGCAAGAGCTGCATTAAATCACCCTGTGAAAAAAGAATGTGAATAACGCACAGCTTCTCAAGAGTTTCTTCGCATTACCCCGAGCATGTTCTGTAGCGGACTCTTCAACTCTTCCTCGACACGAGCGGTGACAAGTGCGAACGGATCGGGAGGCTCGGACGAACCCTCGTCAGCTGCTCCTCCGCCAACAGCCCGATATGCACGATAAAGAGCGGCGCTGTAGCCAGGCTTCGTCGCCTGTGCTGTGTATTGCGTCAACATGCGATCCAACGATGCTTTTGAGCTCTGATACGAAAACAATTGTGAATAAACGCATGCAGCATCGACTTAAATAAGCGAAATTACCTCAAGCTGTTGGAGTCCGACGACATCTTTGCTTTGTTCAAAAGCGAGAGAAAGCTCGGAACGAATTTCTTTCAACGGGATCGCCGCATGCGTGTTCCAAAACCGGCTGATAGCTGAATAGATGTTCTGTATCAACTTTTCTAAATTGTCAGAGCCGCAAATCCGGCTGTTTCTGATTGTGTAATAGGATATCGCGCCGGCAGCTGATGCGAGCAGGGAATACAATATCCAGCGACGCTTCCATTTCCCTGGCTTCGTATTTGCTGCTATGATACTTTTCGCACTTGAAGATGCTCTGCTCCCTTCGCATTCAAGCAGGTGCACCAACTGCCATATGTCGTCGTTTCCGTCCTGCAATATTTTGCCGAAGTTCAGTTTCGATTTTCCTTGTATTCGCGGATCAGAGAACCAGGAATCGTCGTACCTGTTTATTCGACTTCGATTTTTTCAGAAACGGCAAGTTCGCCGGTCTACCATCGCCGAGTTTCGAACTGGATTGTTGTTGCCTTCTCGAGAATTCTGTGTTGACCGCTTTGCTCAAAGGACTCTGACTGCCCGGCACTCGGCCGTCCTGCAAAACCGAAATATTCAGAATTGAAAGATCGGCATACTAATTGCTCCGGTGATGGCGGAAAAATGACAATTACAATACAACAGAATAAGCGACAAGAATCTTACCTGCTGCGTGGTGTGTCGACTGGAACTGCCTGGCACCGAAGATTTTGATTGACTCACAGTTTGCATCGTTTTCAAGAGTCCTTCAAGGGACTCGTGCAATGTGCGCTGCAGATATCCAGCTTCGAACCTCTCTGAGTTGCTGTTACTCCAAGCGGCTGCCACCAGCCCAGCGTGCCTGTGAACTTCCCCGACCGCGGAAGCTAAATTGAACTGAACCGTTGACAGTGCCCTAACTTTGGTGTCGATGCGGAGGTGTGGCGCTGCTTGCACCCTCCGACGTTGCCGCTCGCATTTGGTCCTGGGGTTACATCGGCAACTTCAGTGGGTCTTCGCACCCATAGGAAATCATAAGCACGCACCTTCTCATGATTGAGGCGAAAAGCGATAGCGCATCTTCAACCCCAAAACAGAGCTCCTCGAGAAAGTGCCTGGAGTTGTGCGAGAAAGGTTGACGTCATTTCACAATGCATCATTTCCACAGACTGCTTGGAGAAACTTACCCGGGTCCGGTCTGAAGAAGCAAAAACCACCAAAGGCCACGCGGTGCGTCATGTAGCTTTGTTTCCCAGAAGCCGAGGGATCTCGTCACACTATGTAAGTCGCTCAAAAGTTCGCGGGATGCAGCCTGCGGCAAACGATGACAACTTAGGTGCAGTCACAGATGTTGGTGAAGGCTAGTTATCTAAGATTTGCGATGGGGCGGTCATCCTTTTCTCGGACGTCTCACCTGTGCAACTTCAAGGGCGGCTTGTGCAGCACGTGCGAGCTCAGCTTCTCTGGTCTCCTCTTCTACTCCTTCAGAGTTCAGTGCTGCGAGCGCGTGGGGCTCTTTCAACCAGAACGCCGTCGGGCCCACGCCTCGTTCTCTATCGAAGAAAACGGGCAGAGTTGTCCTTGAGCCCGACATTGTTCGAGCAAGCGGAGTCTGGGTTGTGTTCTTCTGGCTCCACAAATCTCGCAGCCATGATTGTGAGCCGTTCGGTGCTTCTTCGTCATCCTTGAAGTTCGTTGTTTCCATCATCCCAACGATGCGGACGTTTGATTAATCTCTTTTTTCCGGACTTTTTTCGTGGAGGTTTTTGCTTTTCGCGTGATCACTCCCGTGACTGCCCCGGGGTTTTTTCGTGCGAAAACTGGCTGGTCCCTCTAGTTTGTATGGGTATTTCGTCTAAATCGGGTTAGACTATTTCCGGTTTGGCGGTTTGGCGGTTTGGGCAACTGGTTTGGGTATAGAGACACGAAACTGAATTATCATATTGCAACTCTGAATCTGAACTGAGACATCCTCCACATTTACCTAGTTCGCCGCGATGAGGGAGGGCTCCATCTCCGCAGGCGCCTCGTATCCCATGAGGTTGATGTAGGTCGCGGTGACATTCGCGAGGCCAGCCTTGGGAAGGTCGTCACGGAACTTGACAGTTGCAGGGAGTGCAGGGCCACCGATGGCGACAGGGACGGGCGCAAGGGTGTGTGACGTGAGAGCAAGAGGTTTGCCTTCCTCACTCATGAGTGGCTCGTTCTTCTTGTTGCGCTGGACCATGTCATCCGCATTGCCGTGATCAGCGGTCACGAGGTACATGCCTCCAAGCTCGTCGACGAGGTCGAGGAGCTCCTTCACGCACGCGTCACACTCCTCGCACGAAACGATGGTCGCCTGGAGGTCACCAGTGTGACCGACCATATCCGGATTGGCGTAATTGACACGCACGACATCATACTTGCCACTGCGAAGAGCCTCCTTACCTGCGGCGGTGATTTCACGCGCTTTCATGAGAGGCGCCTGGTTGAAGGGAACGTTGTCGCTGGGAATCTCAACGTAGGTTTCGAGATTCTCGTTGAAATATCCAGAGCGGTTGCCATTCCAGAAGAAGGTGACGTGACCAAACTTCTGTGTCTCGCTGCATGCGAAGGTCTTGAGCCCATTCGCCGCGAGGACTTCACCGGAAGTGCGCTCGATAAGGGGAGGGGGAACAAGGTAGTTGGCAGGGAGCTTGAGGTCCCCGTCGTACTGCATGAGCCCAGCGAATTTGACCTTCGGAAAGCGGACGCGGTCGAAACCCTTGAAGTCGGGATACTCAAAAGCCTTGGAGATTTCGACGACGCGATCAGCACGGAAGTTAGCAATCACAACTGCATCGTCATCCTCGACGGTGCCGACGGCCTTGCCGTCATCATCTACGATGACGAAAGGTTCGAGGTACTGATCGCTGTCACCGCCCTCCTTCAGCTTCTTGAGACCCTCGATGGGGTCGGTGAACTTGTTGGGGGCCTCGCCAAGGACGTGAGCCTTCCAACCCCGTTCGACCATGGCCCAGTCGGCCTCGTAACGGTCCATGGTAACCTTCATCCTTCCACCGCCAGACGCAACCTTGGCATCACAACCCTCAAGGGCAGCGAGGTCGTTCACAAGGGTCGACATGTACTCGCGGCTGGTTCCGTCGGGAACATCGCGCCCGTCGGTGAGAACGTGCAGGCGAAGCTTCTTGCAGCCGTCAGCCACAGCGCCCTGCATCAGGCCCTTGAGCTGATTGTACCTCGAGTGCACACCGCCAGAGCTCAGCAAAGTGATGATGTGCAAAGTGTTCGCCTCGAAAGCGGGTTTGACGTACTGCCAGCCAGCGTCCTGGAAGATGGATTTCTTTTCGAGGGCAATATCAACGAGGGATGCACCCTGAGCGATGATCTTTCCGGCACCGAGCGCGTTGTGGCCGACCTGAGCAAAAGGGGGTTAGAGAAGGTCACTTTTTGGGGCGAAGAAAAAACTTTTTCCGGGAAGGATCGGGATCGGGCAGCGCACCTCGCTGTTCCCCATGTCCTGGTCGGTCGGCAGGCCGACGGCAGGACCGTGAGCTAGGACGCTTCGATAGTACGCGGAGCCCTTCGCGGCGAGAGAATCCATGGTGGGAGTCTTCGCAACGTGGCAAGCGTTGAATCCGTCCTTGACGGGATTCTCGCCCCAGCCGTCCAAGATGCACACCAGGACGGGCTTCTTCCGCGGAATCACAGGATGAGGCGCGAGCTCCATTGTGAGTTAGCTGATATCTTTTGAAACGCTTTTGAGGATGGATCGATGTGAGTGGCGCGGTGGTACGCGCGTCCTTCAATGCCGCCGCCCCGAAAAGCGCGACACGAAAAAGCCCCCGATACAAGTGTGCCCTCATCGAGGATGGAGCCATCGAACCCTGATTGACGAGTTAGATAGATTAGAGTTTAGACAGTGAATCTCTGATGTGATGTTCGTTATTGGGGGCAGGGTTCCAAGTGACGCATATCGCCCGCGCACGTTAGGGTTTCCCAACAGCGAGCACCGGCTTGGACGCAAACTAGCGCACGGATTTGTCTTGGAAGCGCTTAACCGCGTGAACTCCCGGTGGAAAACGCGCACATCAACCTTAAGTCGTGTTGGATGGCGAAAAGCATTGTCGCCACCTTCACGTTTGAGGGCGAGGATCCCAAGACGGTAAGAACGAAAGGATGATCGCGCTAACGATACGCTACGCACGACGTGAATCTCAATTTCCACATGTTTCTTACTCATTCATCATTTCCTTCGTCACCCGTGTTCAGGTCTCGACGGAAGTCGAAGGGAAGCTATCAGATGCACTCCTTGACTTCAGGGCTGCCTGCATGGAGCACCTGACATCATACATTAGCGCGCAGAGCAAAGGTGAAGCAGCCGAGGTGAACGACGATGCCTTCGCAGACAATAGCGACGTGGAGGAAGATAACGTGGATGCGTTCCTCAAAGGGAAAAACAATAAACGACAGAAGACGTAACAACGACGGCACCGAGGCTGCTCTTTTGCTTGTTGGTGTGAGCGCTGGTAACTGCCGGGTCTGGGTTCCCATGACTTTCAACAAGGAAGCATGGCGACTTTATCTGTTGTAATACTCGATTTCCGTAACATTTAGACTATCATGTTCAAGCCGGTTTGCTCTACATTTGTCCGCCCGCCCGAAGGAGCACCACCACGGCGGCGACAGAAACTTCAGTCAAAACCTTGCTGAGCTCTGTCCTGCCCTCCACAATAAGTGATGCTTCGCATCCAACCTTGCGTGAATACCAACACTGTTCTGAGATATACCAGCTCGACCAGTGTTCGACGTCAACGTCCTGTGTACACTCGCAGTGCAATCAACCGACGTGTGAACGCGTCGACGACGGTGCGTAACATTGGACTCTTCCGAGGTCACACCCGAACGACCCTGACGTCTCCTTGTACCCGGTCGCAGCCAATGACCGACAGTTCATCTCTGCAATCGTTGGAGCTCAATGAGAATCGTTTCGTGAGTCTTCTGCGTAATCTCATCGGGGAGGCTGAGCACCTACAGAACACAGGGGTGGGAACCGCCTACGTACCACAGGAGGACCGCGCCATCAAGCACGTGCTTGAGGTACTGGCGCCTCACAGGAAGGAAAATGGCGGACCCTTGGAGATCGATCACGTTACGTACGCGGAGGGACGTGGCAACTTGATAATTAAATACCCGGGAACTGGTTCGTCTGAAGATGTGCTGAGCTTCGTGGGCTCTCACCTCGATGTGGTGCCAGCAAACCCGGATGCGTGGAACGTAGACCCATTCAGTTTGACAATCGATGGCGATAAGCTGTACGGCCGAGGTACAACGGACTGCCTCGGCCACGTCGCGCTGATGACGACGTTATTTTCGCAGCTTGCAGAGCTCAAGCCAGAGCTCAAAACGACCTTGACCTGCGTTTTCATCGCAAGTGAGGAAGCTTCTGGACCTGGTATCGGCGTAGACGGTTTGGTGGCTGAGGGAAAGTTGGACCACTGTAAGCCAGGCCCAGTGATCTGGGTTGATTGCGCGGATAGCCAGCCTTGTATCGGCACCGCAGGTGCGGTTACGTGGCATCTTTCCGCAAATGGACATCGCTTTCATTCCGGTTTACCGCACAAGGGCATAAATGCCATAGAAATGGGCATGGAGGCGGTTAGCCGCATCCAGCAAAAGTTCTACGAGTGCTTCCCAGCCTGCGAAAAGGAGCGGGATTATAAGTTCATCACCCCCTCAACTATGAAGCCGACTCAGATAAAGTGCGCCCCTGGAGGATTGAATCAGATCCCTCCTGAGGCGACAATCAGCGGCGACATACGCTTGACTCCCTTCTATGACGTCTCGGCGTTGAAGGCATGCATCGAGGCGGAGGTTGCAGCCATCAACGCTGACATCGAGTCTCTTCCCGTACGTGGACCGTGCTCCAAGTACGTCATCAAGCCTGACGACGGCGAGCCTATCGTGGGACACCTCAAATTGGAATGGGGTGATCATTTACTCACCGGTATCGCATGCGATCTCACGTCTCCCGCTTTCAAGTTGATGTGTGACTCGATAAAAGATGTGAAGGGGGTAGCGGAGCCGTACTCTCTCACTGGCTCACTTCCCCTGGTGCACGACATGCAGTCAGAAGGTTTCGACATTCAGCTCATCGGTTTCGGGCTCATGTCCACCTACCACGCAGACAACGAATACTGCTCGTTGAATGACATGAAGGATGCAGCAAGGATCTTAGCGACGCTCATCGCGAAATTTGCATAACAATTGTAGATCACCAAAATTCGACACGTGCGCAAAACTTATCTGCTTTCCCTCCTGATGCTGCACTCACAATACATGCCACTTGAAATCGAGGCGAGCGTGAAATCGAGGCGAGCGTGACTGTCCATGTCCATGCCCAGCATATGCGCACAGCCCTTGACCTGGACAAAGGGTTACAGCGCAAACGCCACACGAGTGACGAAGAGCTCCCGGTCATCTCGAAATATGAGTTTTCCCTTACGAGCAGCCGCGACGACTGCCGTCCTCCCGGAGAAGGTTCTCAGCTGGTAATTCATCCTTAGATAATGCATCCCGCGTTTTTGTAGCATCACGCGTCCGTGCTGAGCTCTCTGCACTTTCTCCAGGGACGAGCTGAAAGGGATCGCAGTGAGTACCGAGACCGGAAAGAAGATTGCCGAAGAGGAGAAACTGCGTGCTAAAGGTGAAGGTGCTCCCCACGTGACTGCCAAATTGCGACTCTTTGGTGCGTCTGAGGATGATGTCAAAGTGACGTTCTACAGAGATCACGCAGCTTGGTGTCCTTATTGTCAGAAAGTATGGATGATGCTCGAGGAGAAGAAGATTCCTTATCGAATCGAGCGGATAAACATGCGCAGTTATGGGGACAAGCCTGCTTGGTTCCTCAAGAAGGTGCCTTCTGGGTTGCTCCCTGTCCTGGAGCTGGACGGAAAGATGATCACCGAATCTCTCGTCATAATGCAGATACTTGAGCAGACGTTTCCTGAGATTCCGATGATTCCAGAGGAACACTTCGACCGCGCCAACACGCTTCTTCGCCTCGAAAGGCAGCTGTTTTCTGACTGGTGTGGACTTGTGTTTCGCCCTTCGGGACCGGGACCGTTTGGCGGTGGAGCCAGAAAACAATTCGAGGAAACGTTTGACAAGGTGAACGAAGCGTTGGGAGAATTACCGGGGCCCTGGTTCCTTGGCGGTGACACTCCTTCTATCGTCGACTTGCAATATGTTTCACATGTTGAAAGGATGAACGCGTCGTGCCTGTACTGGAAAGGCCTCCAGCTCCGGTCCACTGAGCGATGGGCAAACGTCGAAAGGTGGTTTGCAGCTTTCGAAGAGAGGCCTTGTTACATGGCTACAAAATCGGATTACTACACTCACGTGATGGACATACCTCCCCAGTACGGGCCGGGATATGGAGACTCAAGTGAAGCAGCCAAGCAAGCACAGCTAAATATTGACGGGCTCTCTACCTGGAGGCTTCCGCTGAATCTGTCTCCCAGTGATGCGGAACCTCTACCTGATTCAATGAATCCTGGGGATGAAGCTGCTCGCCACGAGGCGGCTTACAAGCTCGTTTCAAACTACGACGCAATTGTAAAGTTTTGTTGCCGAGGCATGGGTGAGCGAGGAGCCAAGCAGTTTGGAGCTCCCCTGGCGGACCCTACTGCAGTACCGAACCTGAACTACAAGGATAAGGTGGATAAGTTGCTGCGTACCACCGTTTCCCTGCTGCTCGATGGATCTGCCGGTGCTTCCACCGCTGAAACAAGCCAGGATGGGAAGGATGTTGCAAAATGCATCGCTTACCTTCGCGACAGAATCGGTGTCCCCCGCGACATGTCCTATCCTGCAGCCATGACACTACGCGCTCATCTAAACTATATCATCGACGCGATTTAGATGCTAGTGGGCGGTACGACTTAATTAAGTTCCAAGCCGAGCCTCTCTTTCAAGAACCTCGGGAGTCAACTTTATGAAGAAGTTTGTCCTCGGATGAACCTGTCCCTCTACCGGTGCGTAGTATGCACTAACCTCAGCGGGGAACCCAGCAATCTCAAGCACCCCTTTGATAATGCCAGCCACGAAAGCCGCGCAGTTCAAGTCGCCCAGATCTTTCGGCACACTGATAAATTTGTTCACCAGCGGACTTCGATCGCTAATGACATACTCGTCATCGTTGTACACCTCAAGGGAGTCTGCAACCTTCCCAAACAAACACCTCCAGATGTTCGTGTTGATGAACTGCAGAATACCTTGTAACCTGATCTCTCGCCGGTTGCCTTTTTCCCTGTATGATAAAATCTCCAACATCCTCTCCCCAACTCCTGCTCCCGCATCTTCGAGCCTGTGATTATGATAGTGGAGGTTGAAAGGTGGTAAGCTTTGAGACGGAAGCGAGTGATGTTCGCGTTTGAGTCTTATGGTTGGCGCACCTCCGTTCAATTTCAGCGATACTGCTAGCACGTGTCCTGTGATACTGCACGATCTCCGAAAACAAGAACGCGAACGCGCTGAGGCTCACTTCGCTTTTCCCCTGGTTTTGCGGTGACGTTAGTCGGTATGATTTGAAGGATGGGAGGCTGTTTCAACGCACCTTGGGTAGAGGCCGATCGACGCTGCTGATTTGGGGACTGTGGCGTTGCATGAAATCCACTCAGCTGGCCGAGGCTCACTGTCCGCCACCTCAATGGAAAATCTCGTCCTGCGTCCTCGGCTTTTCTTCCACACTTTCAGTTTGAGACGAGACGAGCTTGCTTCTTGCTAACTTGCTTCTTGCTAGATATTTTAATCGCTAACAAATTCTAAAGACGGAGCTGATGAGCTCATTCATCATCATTATGTCCGTCTACGACTCACGTGATCCCAGATGCACACTTGCAGGTACTCGTCAGTCGTGATATCAGTCCGGGTCGTGTTGTCGCCTGGACGCTTGTGCGGATCAACGTCAATCACCTTTCGGTCACGTTTGTTTTTGAACATCAAGCCAGCTTCATTATCCCCGATGACCTGAAAATTTGGCGTTGCATTGCACGTCGCATTCTGCGTATCCCAATTGAAAAAAGAGAGATCCGTCGCCTTTGGCAGCAGACGCTTTGTTCGGTCGAAAACAGGATCCCAATTCTCCGTCTTGAGCCTGTGTGCGTAGTCAATATAGCCAGATACTTCTTGTTTCTTCGCGTTCAAATCCCTTAGGAATATGATCGTCGTCAACTTGCCATTTCTCACTGCCTCCTCCCGCTGCGCAAGAGCCTGCGTGTTGATAAGCAAACGTAAGTCACAAAGCGGAAAGGTGCACGATGCAGACAACAAACTCAAGGGGTTGGATGACTGAGAAAGACGTGAGGGACAGCGGGCAAACAAGCCAAGGCAAACGGACGACACCTCACCTTCAAGAGAGGAAACGCGTCTAAGTCTTTCCCCGCAGATGCCAACTTCTTTGGTTTCTTGTTGGCCCTCTGCTGCTTCGCTATCTCCGATGCCTCCTTCCGCGCGTTGAACTCCGCTCTTTTGACGATTTCCCCATTCCCACGATGCCCAAGCTCGACTAATTGTCGACAAGCTTGCACGTCATCCAGATAGTACAAGTCTACCTCGCTTATCTGACTGTCTAGGTAATCCTCATAACTGCGATACGTGAATGGGAGCGAAACCGTCAGACGATATTCGGCGCAGCTCGGAAGGAAGCTGGCCGCGTGGAAAATCGGGTAGGTGCCAAAAAAGGCTTTGTGGGATGGGCGCCTCACCTCTCGAACTCCTCCACGAGAGGATCGTAGCCCCCGATGAGCTCTTCGCCGTCGTCCATGATGGCACGATGACGGTGACTCACTCTTCGCCCACAGAACCCGCGAAGTGCCGCCAGGGTTTGAAGCGCGAACCTCCCCTCCTCTCACCTCCACTCGGCACAGTCGTCACGTCCCGTGAGAACTCAGCAGCTCAGCAGCTCAGCTTTGTGACTGGCTTTGTGTTTGACGTTTGAAAATCTCGAATCGAGGAAGGAGACCCCCGCTTGACCAGAGCCACAGTATCCACCGCACGTCACGCGTGGAACGCGTATCTATCGGTTCATCCACCGGGAAAGAACACGCTGAGATATATCGATTCACGTCATCGACCCATTCAGTCCAAAGTGACGACGACGAACGGGCCAGATCTTGTCCACCAAGCACACCTGAGAACTCCCTGAAAAGCAACGACAGCGATGGGCATCAAAGGCCTCACGAAGCTCTTATCTGACTACGCCCCTGGCTGCATGCGCGAGCAGAAGTTCGAGGGGTTTCTGGACCGCAAGGTTGCGATAGACGCCTCGATGCACATTTACCAGTTCATGATGGTCGTCGGACGAAGCGGTGAGCAACAGTTGACGAACGAGGCTGGTGAAGTCACGAGTCATCTGCAGGGCATGTTTACACGAACCCTCCGCATGCTGAAGGCTGGAATCAAGCCCGTGTATGTCTTCGATGGAAAGCCGCCGACCATGAAAGGCGGCGAACTCGCTAAACGAAAGGACAAGAGAGAGGCGGCCGAGTCCGCACTCGAAAAGGCAAAGGAAGCCGGTGACCAGGAGGAGATCGAGAAGTTGAGCAAACGAACCGTTCGCGTATCCAAGGTGCACTCCGAGGAGGTTATGAAGCTGGCCCGACTTTTGGGTCTGCCTGTTTTCGAGGCACCGTGCGAGGCTGAGGCGACTTGTGCTGCGCTCTGCAAAGCCGGTCTTGTCTACGCTGCTGCGTCTGAGGATATGGACACTCTGTGCTTCTCGACCCCAAAGCTGGCTCGCAACCTCATGGCGCCTTCCTCCCAGGAGAAGCCGATCCTCGAATTCGACTTTGATAAATTGCTGGCTGGACTGGAACTAACTTGGGACCAGTTCATTGACGTCTGCATTCTCTGCGGATGCGACTATTGCGACAGCATCAAGGGTATCGGTCCCGTCAACGCGCTGAAGTACATCAAGCAGCACGGCAACATTGAGGCTCTGCTTGAGCACCTCGACAAGGAGAAGTATCCGGTCCCTGATGACTGGCCTTACAAGGAAGCTCGGATCCTCTTCAAAAGCCCCGATGTCGTACAAACTGAAGGACTTGCCTTGAAATGGACGGCGCCAGACGAGGAGGCTGTCGTTGCATTCCTGTGCGGCGAGAAGTCCTTCAACGAGGACAGGATCAGAAAGCAGCTTGCGGATCTCAAGAAGGCTAGAAGCCAGGGCGGCCAGAACCGTTTGGAGACGTTCTTCGGCGCCGCCACCGTCAAATCATCTACGGTTGGCAAGCGCAAGGAACCGGAAAAAGGCAAAGGCAAAGGAAAATTCGGGGCAGCTGGTGGAAAGAAGTCCAAGGGGGTGACGAAGAGAAAGTTTTGAGAGTGTTTCGCAGGGTGGGTGATCGTCGAAGATGAATCCAGAACAAAGCGTTTTGAATCAATAGACTATCGGTCCTTGGAGACTCCCCGTGGCGAATTGACGCACGATCGGTTCCTCGCACGTGTCGAACTCTTTCGATGTACCCTCCCACACGACTTTCCCTGCGTGCAAGAAGATGAGCCTGTCCACCGCGCGTCTGATTGTGCTGTGCTGGTGCGTGACAACAATATAGCTCGCCACACCGCCTTTTTTCTCTTCGTAGCTGGATACGGCCTTACTTTCCGTGTGAAGATTACGCATGAGATCTTCGACCACGGTCGAAGCAACCGGATCCAGACCAGCCGTGGGTTCATCATACATCACAACCTCTTCGAGGGGGTTGTCGTTTTCAGAGATGTCCTCCTTGATGATGGCCCGCGCGAGAGCGGCGCGCTTCTTCATGCCACCACTCAACTGAGCCGGATACCTGTCTTCTACGCCACTCAGCCCGACTTGAGCGAGAGATTCCTGTATCAGACCTTTGATGACATCCTCCGGCAGGTCGCTGTGCTCATAAAGCTTGAATCCCACGTTCTCGCCCACCGTCAAGGAGTCAAACAGCGCCGCGCTCTGAAACACCATTCCAACCTTTAAATTCGGGTCCTTCTCGTCACTCAGAAGCCCAACACGCGGTCTGCCACGGATGATGACTTCGCCCTCGTCCGGCTGAAGCAAGCCGGCCATTATCCTGAGGACCGTGCTCTTCCCCGTGCCGGAGGAACCGATTATGCCCACAGCCTCCCCTCTCCTGATCTTGAAGCTCGCCCCGTCCAACACAACCTTCTTCCCGAAACTTTTCCTCACGTTCTTCAGCTCTATCAGCACCTCCGCATTATCATCGCTCGCTTCGCTCTTTAGCGCTTCCGCGGGATCCCCTATTGCCCGGCGCGCGACCCTCTCGACTCGCCTCACTGTCGACCAATGGCTTCCGTCTACGCAGCGCGCGTCGCGGCGCCCAACCCCGCGAAGGATCCTTCCTATCGAGGGATTGTGCGATATCCGCGCGCATGAAGCCGACGTCGGTCGAACGGAGAGGCAATCCATGCTCGGATGGCCGGCCGGCGAGGCGATTTAATTGAGCCAGGCGCACCGGGAGACTGGATCTCGGAAGGGCCGGTTCTTGATCAAATGAGCGCCGAACTCGTCGCGATACCCGCCCGTTGGTACGCACACATCGCAAACAGTCATAAAATAAGTGCAAATCACGTGTTGGAATGAGAGGACGAAATCAAATCTCTTCCCGGTTTTATTCCAACAAGATCGACGACGAACGTTGTTCGCTTAAGGAACCCTCTCGGCCTCTCGCCGACGGCCATAGTCAGATCCTCCGATCGAGCGCGCTCGTGAAGGGAACCAACTCACCGACGTGTTTCGTGCATCCGAACGCTCGAGTGCACCGTTCCACCTGACGCAGTCTATCCCCTCGGACCGATCTTTTCTGCCGGTTCGCGATGACCGCGGTGTTGGGCGACTTATCAGTCCGCCTGGAAAACCCGACCGTGAAGTGGGCGACGGCTGGCGTCGCCGCGTCCGGCGGTCTGTATCTCGCCGTGAAATACTCCTGGTTCCGTAAGAACCCTTTCTATGTCTTCTCCGGGAAGACCGGCGCGATGGCCAAGGACCTCGTCGACTCCGGCATCAACTCCTACAACAATTTCTTCGATCAGGAGGATGGCAAGGGTGTCGGCGACAGGATCCTCAGCACCCCCGACTTCGTCAACAAGTTTTACTCTCTCATCACTGACTTTTATGAGTACGGCTGGGGAGAGAGCTTTCACTTCGCGGCTCGTGAAGTCGGCGAGAGCTTCGAGGCCAGTATCATCCGCCAGGAGACCGGTGAGTTTTATTTCAGCGTGGTTTTCCCCCTCTTTCGCCCTCTGGCCCAGCCGAGCGCACCCCCTTTCATCAGATGAAGTTCTATCGTCCTGACGATCTATGTTTTCTTCCTCGTTTCCCTCATTCCAGCCATCGCGGAGACCATCGGCTTGAAACCCGGCATGAAGGCGCTGGACATCGGCTGCGGCGTTGGAGGTCCCATGCGCAACATCGTCAAGGCAACCGGCGGGCACGTCACCGGAATCACCATCAACGAGTACCAGGTCGGACGATGCAAGAAGCTCAACAAGGAGGCTGGTGTGTCGGATCTTACGGATATCGTGCAGGGTAACTTCATGGACCTGACCAAGGTTTTCAAGGCGAACACTTTCGACGGCGCGTACGCCATTGAGGCGGCTTGCCACGCGTCCAACACAGCCGCCCTCTACAAGCAGGTTTTCCAGGTTCTCAAGCCCGGCGCCCTCTTCTCTTCATACGAGTGGCTGCGCACTTCGAAGTACGACAAGAACAACAAAGTGCATGTGGATGCTGTGGATGGCATCGCCGAGGGAAATGCACTTCCTGAGGTTCGCACCATTGAAGAGTGCATCGCGGCTGCCAAGGAGGCTGGCTTTGAGGTTCAGTACACCTTTGATCGCGCCACCACCGGTGGCGTGCCTTGGCAGGCTGCCATGAAGTCTGCTCGTAGGGCTGCATACCTCACCCACATCATGACCGGTGTGCTTGAGTTCATTCGCTTCGCGCCCAAGGGTACTCAGGCGGTTCACACCATGCTTCTCAAGGCTGCCGTCAACCTCGAGAAGGGAGGAGACCTCGGCATTTTCAGCCCTATGTACCTCATCGTGATGAAACGGCCCGCCGCCTAAGAGCACTGCGGCCGAGAAGTGGAGAGCAGGCTTGCTAATCCCGAAAGATCTTTATATGAGATGAAATACTTTTATTCACAGTCTACCAGCGTCCCGCCGAATGGTGGCACCTCCTACTGAGGACATGGAAGCAAAGAGCCGGCTGGGGTTGCTCGCAAGAGTGGCTGACCTTCCGTTGTTCTGAGGCTTTCCACGCATCTGTCTGTAGTCAGCTATCACCTGCTCTCTCAGCGCTTGTATTTCTGCAACCCGGCGAAGTCCAACACCAGCAGTAGATCCTTTCTTCGCTTTCTTGCCTGAATCTTTGCCCTGCGCAGTTTTCATGAGGTCCTGGAATATCTGTGCCTGCCTGTTCCCAGCCTTCCCGCCCGCTAATTTGTGGCCAGACTCTGCCACCGGCACGGTTGTAGAACCCTTACCACCGCCCTTTCGTTTCAGCGTTATCGTTGGGGGGGCGTCAGCAATTTCACCGAATCCCGCTTCGCCACCTCGGGAGCGTTCCACCTTTGCAGCTTTGCCCCCGTGCATGAAAGCCTCGTCCTCGAGTTTTGCCAACTTGGCCGCCTTCCTGGCTTCGCGTTTGCGCTCCCTCAAAGACATGTACTTCCGCTTCATTTTCTTTCCATCCTCTTCGTCATCCTCTTCAGCAGCCGAATCGAGTTTACGCTTGCGTTTCTTGACGTTATCGAGCTCGTCTTCGTCTTGCTGAATCTCTCCGTCACCTTTGTCCGGGCCAGTGTGCAAGTCCTCGTCTTCATCCTCGTCACTGGACCCTGCAGCCATGCCGGCCTCGACCCTGGCCTTCTCAGCCGCGATATCTGCGCTCAAACTTTCCAAACCTGTAAAAACCAGGTCTTGCTCGTCGTCAGAAACCTCGAGTCCTTGTGAAATGAGCCGCTGCTTTTCGCGCTTAGCCTGCTGCTTCTTTGTGCGGTTCGTCGCCTCCATGAATCTTCTAAAAGATGACGGGGCCTTCAGCATGTCCACGTTCGAAACCTGGCCCTCCACTAGTTGTATCTTTGGCTCCCTGTGAATGAAGAGTTTGCTCAGTGTTGGATTTGAGTCACGGTTGAACTTGAGCGTGGTTGAACTTACCTGAACGTGCCGGTCTTCTTATCGAAAGCTTTCGCATTCTCCTGTAGTTTCTGGCGGCGGCGCGCCCCCTTGCCCTTCCCGGCGATACCTCCCATTTTTTTGAGTTCAGATTGCTACTTCCACGGCCTTACCCGTTGTACTACCCCCGCTACTAACCTTATGAACGAAGTTAAGCAGTCGCTGGAGAGCGCACCGAAGTGTGCCCTTCCTCTGCTCTCAGCACCGACGACTCGTGGGAAACTGGACTTTTCCTGTTTAACATTATTGGAAGCACTGATGGTCGCTGGAAGAGCGGCGTTTTGCGTCGGCGCTCGAATGCGTGTGCCATCGCAGATGCGAGCCTTCGGGGTCGATCGGAAAGTGTCGACGGCATCACGCAAACCCAAAGTCTCGGTCCGTGCACAAGGTACTTCCGACACCACCTCAGTTGCCGTCTTGGGGGCTGGGGCAGCAGGTTTGACGGCTGCGTATTTCGCCGCCGCGCATGGTGCTAAACGGGTGGTCGTTTACGAACGGACGAGCGAGGCTGGAAAGAAGATCCTGATGAGTGGCGGGGCGCGCTGCAACGTCCTCCCTGTCTCCGCGAGAGTCGAGGACTTCGTCACGGAGTCCACGCCTAGAAAGCTGAAAAACATCATGGCAAGCTGGAACGTCGAGAGGTGCAGGGAGTGGCTGGAAAATGACATCGGCCTAGAGCTAGGCATCGAACACGTCACTAATAAATATTTTCCCCTGAGCAACAGCTCTCGAGAGGTGCGCGACAAGCTTCTCGAGGCTTGCCTGCGGGAGGGGGTTGAGGTAAGATATGGCGCATCCGTGGAAGGTCTTCGCCCTGTGAGCGATGGGGCAGGCGGCGAAGCATGGTCGCTTCGTATGAGGGATAGTCCAGATGAACAAGTCTCAGTCGTGATCCTGGCCATGGGAGGGATGAGTTTCCCTGCGGTTGGAACGGACGGGACAGGTTACGTGATTGCACGCCGCGATTTGGAGCACAACCTGGCTGAGCCTTACCCAGCTCTCGTGCCACTCACAGGGAAACATCCCGGAGGCGAGCAGTTACCTGGTGTTAGCGTAAACGTGTCCTTGCAATGCGAGCCCATCTCCGGCGGGACAAAGGCGGGGAAGAAGAAGAAAGCCAAAGCTAATCGTGAGGGGTTTTTGTTCACTCATCGTGGATTTTCAGGACCTGCCATCCTCGACTTGTCACACGAAGTCGTTCGAACTCTGGTTCGAACGAAAGGGGGCAGCAAGAGAGAAGATGTTGAGCAGAGCGCTGCAGATGTGGTGGAAGCAGCAATGCCTTCACTCGTGGTAAGCTGGTCGGGAGAGTCAAGGGTTGAATGGCAAGAGCGTCTCGCCGCACCTCCTGGAAAAGCTCTGGTAGCTACTCGCCTTCGTGACGGACTCCCTCAGAGGTTAGCAGACGCTCTTTTGGCTGAGGCTGGTGTTGACGATGACTGCAAAGTAGCAGACTTGCGGAAAGTTGATAGGCTCAAGTTACTCGACGTACTGACGAAATATCGCATACCCGTTAAAGGGCACCAGGGCTACAGAAAGGCTGAGGTCACCGGCGGTGGGGTCCCTTTGGACGAGATCAACTTCCAGACAATGGAGAGTCTCAAATCCCCCGGGGTTTATTTCTGTGGCGAGGTTTGCGATGTGTTCGGCAGAATTGGGGGATTTAATTTTCTGTGGGCATGGACCAGTGGGAGGTTGGCGGGGATGAGCGCGGCGAAGCCTTTGTCGGAGAACCAGTAACTCTTAGCCGTGCTTATTTAAAGTAGAATCATTCCGAACTCGGCGCCGCAGAAACCTTCACCATAGCAGGCCTGATGAGAGTGTTTTCGCCCAATTTGTAGCCCTTCCTAAACTCCTCCAGAATCGTATCCTCCGCTGCGTCAGCGCTCTCTTCGCGCATGATCGCCTCGTGGAAGTTGGGGTCGAATGGCGCACCCACACCGTCAACAGTGGACAGTCCCTGGCTTGTGAGGATGGTCATCAGTCCGTCAACAAGGCCCTGGTATTGCGACACAACCTTTTGCGCCTCCTCATCCTCAGGCTTGAGATTGGCCTGTGCAAGATCGAAGTTATCGAGCGCAGGAAGCAGCGCCTCAAAGAACTTGCTCTTTGCGGTCTGTGAGAGCTGCTCCTTTTCCTTGAGTGTTCGCTTCTTGAAGTTGTCGAAATCCGCATTGAGTCGCAGATATTGGTCCTTGAGGGTGTCGGCCTGGTCCTTGAGGCCGACATTTGCCGCCTGGATGTCGCCAAAAGCAGACTCGATGCCAGAAACCTCGGAAGTGAGTTCGGGTAGAACATCGGCCAAGACATCCGCCGCGTTTCCGGCTTCCACTGCCTCCTGGAGCTTGCTGAGCAGCTCGTTGCACTTGCTGGCCTCGACCGCTGCGGGCTCCTCCACCTCCTCCTCCTCCTCATCATCCTCAACGACCTCAACCTCGGGCTCCGCAGCACGCCTGGCGTTTTCTTCATCGTCCAGTTCGTCACCCTGAGCAGGTACGATTAAAAAGTGGGGGAGAAGTTGTCAGTTCATCGTGGTCGAGCAAGGGGATCGAGAGCTGTCCAGAGGTAACCTAAACCCTGTGTTCGTGAAGGAGTAGTACTGCAGTGGATGTGTCTCCTTGGCTTGGTTCGCCCAATAACTCACCTCACCCCCGGCGGCATAAACAAGCACGTTCATAGAAGAACGACGAGGGCACCCGAACTTGACGGAGCCGGTGTCGCTACGGCGACCCCGCGCGATAGTCGTCTTGCATCCGACGACCGCGGACGGGCGGCGGATCGGTTTCGTGGTTTGGCTAACGGAAGCGCTCGTCACCGCGGACGATACGCTCGGTGCGAATGCAGAGAATGGCATTGTGGTTTCGGCTTGAAGGTATGACTGAGGATCCGAGTCAGCTCTTTTGGCTGCACGGAAGACGTCGCGCCTCTAGTTGCCGGGAGTTGCCGGAATGGATAGCAGATGAATCTTTCGGAAGTGTTCTCAGGGACTATCATAAACTTTTCTGTTATCGGCACTTCGGCTAATCTCTCAATGGCAAATAAAAACAGAAGTGTAACTACAAGTAGCTAGCTGTAATACTTTTCAGGTGTATATTCAGGCATATTTATTTAAATATTATTTACACAAAACCTGACTGCTATTGACATAGAAGCACAAATCAAAAGTTGAAATGATTCCAGCAAATGGTTCTGCCTCGTGTCTGCCAACAACCAGCGAATAATCAACACGTCATCAGTACGGACGGGGGACATCCCTGTCTGCAGCCGATCAGGCTGGTGTCTCGTCCAGCTCTTTAGGTCTGATCCCCTTTCTCAACGCTGACCGTTGCGAGGAGAAGAAAATCTGCACAATGATTCCAGAGATGACTCCCTGGAACAGCATCGTGTTCGCGTAGCTCAGCGACAGACGCTGGATGACGGAAAGCGGCCCTTTACTGACACAGCTGAATGGGGCATTGATCTTCGTGAAGAAACACGGATCGATTTGCTCGTTGAACTTTTCGAACATGGCGATGGCCTGCGCTTGAGAGATGGCACACGGATACGAGACGCCTGCGACATTCGAACCTGACGACGCCACCGATTTGAAAACGTCGAACGGTCCGCTCTCTGTGCGTTCCTCTCTGCTTAATCCGGCGCTGTCGTCCGCGCCAACACTGGAGCAGTCGTTTGAAGTCTTCAACGTATTAAAGATCGCTGTGGAGTTGGCGTCTTGGAGCGCCAGGTCGGTGAAGTAGTAGCTCGTGTAGGTTGCCGCGTTGGCGACTCCCAAGTCTACGAAGGAGAAAGGATAGTACCTCCAGACTGTTCCTGTCGCGATCGTCTTCTCGAGGACGCTGGTTGTAGAAGGCACACTGTACAAGTCCCTGCACGTTTCGTAATTGAACCGTACCCCGTAAAAGGGATCCGCCGCGAGAGGTGTGCAGTTGTAGGCCGAACCACCGAAGTCCCAATCTGGCTCAATCGAGATGTCCTGTGCGGAAGACAAGACGTCAAGCGGATGGCCCGTGCGAGAACTTAGAAGAACGCACCGTAACCCACTGAGCAGAAGCGCTGTAATAATATATGAACCCGGCGAACATCCCCGCTTGCAGAAATCCAAGGAAGAGGGTCAGCGGAATCATGACGCCTGCATGTATCGGGGTTGGTCAGCGAGAAGGCGCTGGTGATAGGTTTGTGTCTTCAAATGGAAATCGCGGTGCAGCTGCTCTCGTCGTATGAGCGCAGGAGCCTTATCAGCTGACAGCATGAAGACCTCATCGTGGCTGTAGGTGCCCTCAGTCGTTGGAGGTCGGAGAACAATCAAAATTTGGGGAGTCACTCACTTTTCGGGCCGAGCAGATCAGCGTCCTTCTTGTTCACGTAGAACTTCCCAGGGATAGCAACATTCCTCTCGAGGAACCCAGGCGGCACTTTAGGAATGGACATGTCTCGTTTGTTGTCGTTCAGGCGCCTCGGGAGGACCCGGCGGTTGCGGGGTGGAGTGCGTTGGACAGACGGGGAAGAGTGAATTCAACAAACCGACGGGTAAAAATCCGTGACTGACACCTGGCGCCATTTTTTCAATTGATTTTTCCTCCAGGTCCACCAAACACCTAACTGCCCAACTGCCTCCCGTCTGCCTGTGCCGCCTGCCGATTGACTTTCGGATAAACTTTTAGCACTCAATCACACTCGGAGAGCTTCCTCCCCCCGCGGAGAAACAAAACAGTCTTCCCCTTGCCGCTCGGGACTCGAAAGATGACGACTGGCTTACTTTTCCAGTCGGTGACCCATCAGGGCATCCCTCCGGCTGTGCGACGAGGCGCTCGTGCGCAGTGCGCGGATCGATATGACCTAGGCGGGCAGGCGAGGCGCCTAAAAAAAAGTCGCGAGGGTGTAATTACTTCCCTGGCGGCTTCCTCCCCATCTTCCGTCAACGGCCGTGACGCCCGGGCCTTAGTAGGCCATGCCGCGCCGCTATCGCGCAGGCGCAATCCTCTCAGGCACGTGCGCGATCATGTCGTGCCTAGGTCCACGGGGGATGCCGCCGCCAGCGTCTCGCAGGATGCCGAACCGGAACCACCAATACCTTCGAGCGGTGCACCCGCTGGCTTCGTCGCAGGCTTCGTCAGAGGCTTGCGGATGAGGATAGCTGCGGATCCCAACTTCCCGTTCAAGCTCGGGGCTGAAGTGTGTTTGGACGAGGTGATGACGTTGCTGGTCAATATCGGCGTACGAGGGAACCCGCTGCAGTGGGCGCTGGGGGCGCAGCTCCAAGTTCTGTGCCAGATGCTCACCGCCGCGGTGAACGATATCATCCTCGTTTACTGCCTCGCACCCGTGAAGCAGGACGGTACCGAGACTAAAAAGAAGTCAAATGAGCCGGAAATCGCGCACATCTTTCAAGAGGGTGATTATACGTTGGCGCAGAGGATCGGATGCTACCTCGCCAAGGGCAAGTTCTACGCTTTCGTGGGTGCGTTGAGCTGCACTTTCTCGATGGCACTTGCGCTACTGCTCAGTGGCCAAATGGAGCTCTTCACGCCCGTGTACCTATCCCGGGCCCTCATGACGGGTGCACTTCACATGGGTATCAGTGCCAACACGCGCTATCAGATTGTCAACGGGATCGAGCGCGTTTTGTATTCCTTGTTGCCGCAGAATGCGGCGCGGCTTGCGAGTGTCGGAGCGAGGTTATCGAATAACCTTCTGGGAGCTCGATTGTGGATACTCATGACGACGCTGACTGGACTAGCGTAAACTGTATTAAAACTACTTCATTATTAATCAAAAAGGGAGAACGCGGCTTCCGACGTTGTGGTAGCATTGCCTGATTCACCAACCTTTCGTTTCCTACCGGCACTCCCAGCTTCGAGCTTGCCTTCGAGCTTCTCATCTAAACATCTCTCGCAATCGGATAATATCTCGAGCTCGGATTTAACGAGAATTGAACAATCGGATGCCCACTCGGAATCGTCACTCGGAGTGCTCGCATAAAGCGACCTGCGTCTTTGTAGCATCTTTATCAATATCTGCAAAGCTTTTGCGTTTTCCAACCCACCATAGTTTTGTGCCTCAGAGATGTAATGGGCCACGTGTTTTGTGCCAGATACGTTGCCCTGCGACGAGCTGGTGAAATTGCTGAAGTCATCCGGTGAACTTGCGAGAACCCAAAGAGCTAACAGCATCCCATCAGGCGGGGGCGAACGAGCTTTTAGCTGAAACGTGGAGTCTTCCCGACAAACCCCGTTAGCTTCACACCATCGAAGACGAGATGCAATCTGTAAACCATCGACACCGCAAAGACCCGCAGCCGCGCGAAGGGCGGGTATTCCAAATGTCACCCGATCGCCTGGGTTGTCCACCTGACAAAATCCATAAGAAGAGAGGAGTGTTGCGTTTCCAAGTTCTCCATAGGAGTTGAACAGTTCCTCACCCTTCCTTGCGCTCCTCACAACCTTGACATACATGTAGGTCACGCTAGATCCCTGTGTATTTGATGGTGGGGGACGTGCATTCTTTGGTATTGTACTCTCGTCGTTTATGTCCGCCAGGAGCACATGATGACCGCCTGTGCGATGATTGAACAAATCCGCAATGGGCACCAGCCCCACACCGACTTCAGGACTGATGGTGAACGCCCTCGAAGAAACCACAGACCGAGCAGCCAAGTAATCTTCAAATGTCAATCCTGACTTGCTGATTTCTGAACTCAACACCATCGGTTGTATGTGTTTTTCCCACTCTGTTTTCGCTTGTGCTCGCTCATCGCGCAGAGCCTGCTCTACATCCGTCCCCGCAAGAAATCTTTTCCTGTCGTCTGGCCACAACGCCGTCACTCCTTCTTCGGCTGCTGGCAAGAACCTGAGATAGGCGTTCAAACTCGAAGATTTCCGTGCATCTATCCTACGTTCAAGAAGCAACGCGAACCCGAGCAAGGCGAGCCATTCTCCTTTCCCCAGAGACGTTTCCAAGTCACGAACTAGATTGCTGTGTAGGCATCCTTCACAGGTGAGACACTTTGACGTTGGAATCCGTGCCACAACTTCGCCTGAGGATGAGAAGAAGAAATGGAAAGCGTGTCAGCAAACTTTAAAGAAGCTGACGTTGGAACGTCTGTGTTGAAACACTACACTGACCAACATCGATGTCGCGACGAGCGCGCACGCCGACTCGGGACGTTTTGTTTCTCTCCGAATCATCGACCACACAGCCGAGCTCGACGGCGTCTTCGTTCCACCAGAATCCACTCGAACGCAACCAAGCCTGCGAAGCCGAATTGATGGTGGATCGTTAGTTGTTGTAAAAGTTAGCTGCAGTAAATTCATCGAAAAGAAGAGACGCAGACGGGTCGATGCCTTGAGGTTTTCCATTTGGCGAGACGGATTGCTGAAGTCCTGCACTGCCGACGCCAACACGGAGAGGGACTCCTGACGCTGCGAGAGCAACAAGGGCTTCACCCTCACAGGATATGTGTCAAGTTGGTCTCTTTTAGAGTGCCGTATACTGTTCTCCTGGTTATGTTGTCGACGATGTGCGCAGTGAGCAGCGTGGGTCCCAACTACCCGTGTGTAACTGGCGTCTGTCGTCAACTTTCTCACCTGCGCCTGAAAATATCTTGGCCACAACCCCTCGCACGGTCGCGCGTATCCAAACCCTCGTGAGCGCCGTTTTGTGCGTTCCCTCGTGACAGCAAGTGGTACTTGACGAATCTTGCGACTCGAGATGGCGGGTATCTTAGCTGGTGCGTGCAAATTTCTCTTCAACCCCGCGACCGTCCTCCGGACGACGTTGTAAAAGCGGGCGCATCGATTAGTGTAATCTCAGCAGCTCGTTTTGCCCACCAGCACAGCACTAAATCGAACTTCCATTCTCAAATCGCTCTCGCAGCTGACCGTGGCGCGCTCATGATGAAAATATATCACGCGTCGGGCTTCGCTCTCGCGGGTAAGTACATCCTTCGCGAGATTCGAATTAGGGATCCGTCACTTTCCTCGCTTTTTTGGCAAGTTTTCTGTATGCTGAACGTACCGCTCATTCTCGCAGGTTTGGTACCAGCGGCAATGGTCATCCCTGGAGGGGTTATGCCTATCGACTTGGCGCTGGGTGTCGCGCTCCCCGTGCACTCCCACATCGGTCTCAACTTCGTGAGTATTCAAAGTGCCGCCTTCTTATCTCTGTCCGTTGCTGACGTCGTTTTCCCTTCCACCCGAAGGTCATCTCGGACTACGTTCCCAAAGCTGTGGCACCTGCGACGCGCGCTGGATTGCTCGGAGTCACGTGTTTGACGCTCGCGGGCCTGTTGAAGTTGAACGTGCAGGGCGAGGGCGTGACGAAGACAGCCAAGAGACTTTGGACCAAGTAAAAGGGCGGTGGAGGAGGGAGCTTGGAGGAGCACTTGTAACCGTAGTTAAACGCAAAACCAAATTCACTGGAAGTTTTAGTTTCATTATCCTGAGAAAGCGCGCTAATTTGCTTTTGCCATTCCTATTTGCACTGCCAAACAGACACGAATCTCGACGACGACGGTCGATCTTTTTCCGTCTGGTCTCTCGGAAGAGGAAGTTTTGGTGACGTAGGGCGGCCAGACGGGCTCTGCCAGAGGCGGGTGGCGGTGGTGAGTCATCGATGATCTGTAATCTCCTGCGCGTATCATCATTCGGTCGCTGTGGTGTCGTCTCGGCATCACTTGCGTCTTCAAGTCGACTCGCGCACGCGCTCGCAACTCCGAACGCGCTCGCATCTCCGAGTTCTTCGGTGGACACGGTGGACGTGGACCCGGGATCAGTGGGTCCGCATGAAGAGTTCGAGCGCCGTGTGCGGGCGGGACAGATCATCGGCGGCGATTGCCAGCAAGCTCGGGCAGTTTCGGCATTGCAAACACTACGCGATCGCCTGCTTGGCGAGGCGACCGCAGAGTACGTGAAGGAGGCTGGACAGCATGGGCACAGACGCGGGGTGTACTTGCACGGCGGCGTCGGGCGCGGCAAGACCATGCTGATGGACATGTTTTACACGACACTTCCTCCTGATGTCGCACGACTCGCGCGCAGGGTCCATTTTCACGATTTCATGGCTGAAATGCACCGTCGCTTACACGCGAAGAGAGGCCAAGAGGACCCACTCTCTGCGGTTGCTCGAGATTTGTGTTCTGTGCATCCTGTGCTGTGTTTCGATGAGGTTGAGCTCGCTGACGTTGCGGATGCCCTGGTATTCAAGAGAGTTTTTGAACGAGTTTTCCATCTCGGCGGCGTACTCGTCGCGACCTCTAACTCGGCACCGGAAGAGCTGTATCTGGGTGGCATAAACAGGTCAGCGTTCCTCCCTTTTATCAACACCTTGCAAAAGCAGTGCGATGTGATCAGCCTGAACGCCTCTGACGGGAAGTCGAACGACATTGACTACCGCCGCTCCGATATTGTGCTCCGAGGATCTCCCCAAGGTTCAACGACAAGAGCTGCGACCAAAATGCTGCCTTCTGCGGCGGCGGGCGTCACGTCGACTCTCATCTCCGGTGGTGGTGCACCAACCGAGTTAGATCGGTTGTGGCATGAAGTTGTCGCCGCGGACCGGTCACTACGCGGTGCGTATTTAGAAGAGAAGAGTATTGGTAGTGATCGCATCCCCGTGGCGCCCGGACGGTGGGTAACGGTGCCAGAACTCTCAGGTCGATGCGCGCGGTTCAACTTTGACGACATTTGCTCCGGGCCTCTTGGCGCATCCGATTACAATGAACTCGCGAATCACGTGGACGTCTTTACCATCGACAACATTCCTACGTTTTCCGTGCAAAACGAGAATCAAGCGAGACGTTTTATCAATTTGGTGGATATACTGTACGAGCGTCGTGCGCTCCTGGTTGCGTCTTTTGCTTCCAAGCCGGAGGAAATCTTTCGCGGCGACGACGAGTCTGAAGGGGACGAGGATACGGTGAGGAGTCGGGTGAGGCGCGAGGGCCGAAGAGGTGGGCATCAGATAAGCGTCAGCAACGAGGGCGGTAGCTCCGGTCGATTGACCACCACGGTCGGCGCCATGGAATGGTCGGCGACGGGGCGTGCCGGTGCTTCGCTCGCACAACTGCAGTCCACAAACTTCACCTTTCGGGCCTCCAAGAGGTGCGCGTCCAGACTTGTTGAGATGGGCTCAGAGGCCTACGAGCGAAGGTTTTGGGCATCTCTAACCCGTGAGGAAGTAGACGTTTCCCTAGCACGATAGACGCGAAGAAGTTGTGTCAATCACATTTATTGGAGTCCATTCAGTGACGAAATCCCTGCTCTGTTTTTCGGCTGCCAGTGCCCCACGTGCAAAGATTGACGTCGACAGGTCGACATTGAGATTTCCGAGAACGGAGTTAATTTTACCGAGCAAGATAACCTTTTAGATCGGGAGTGGACGAGGAGCATTCGCGGGTCATACTCGCTCGAGCACGGGCTATCGACACGGAGATTCCCTCTCGTGTACCATTGAGCGCGTCGTGATTCGTGCGCACGTGGCAGGTTGTTGAAACTCCGAGAGGACACAGCTCTTCGTTTTTATACACCAATTGGCCCCAATTTACGATGAGTGTGAGTCTGCTGGCCCCGGCCAGCGTCCGGCTGAGCTCAAGGCGTCACGTGACCAAGTCTGTCGCATCTAAAACTCGTATCGTTACTCGCCGGGCAGCTGCGATGCCAGTTGTTCGGGCGGAAATGAGCGGCGTCTCGGAGGCCCGCATCAAGGTGATCGGCTGCGGCGGTGGCGGAGGGAACGCGGTGAACCGGATGATCAACAGCGGGCTGCAAGGCGTTGAATTCTGGAGCTTGAACACTGACGCGCAGGCACTGGTTCAGAGCCAGGCGGATAACCGGATACAGATCGGGAAGGAGGTCACTCGTGGCCTCGGCACCGGCGGTAACCCGGAGCTCGGCAAGAAGGCTGCGGAGGAATCTGCCATTGAGATCCAGGATGCAGTGCAGGGCGCTGATCTCGTCTTCGTCACTGCCGGGATGGGCGGTGGTACCGGAAGCGGATCGGCCCCCGTGGTGGCGCGTCTCTCACGTGAGGCCGGTAATTTGACTGTCGGGGTGGTGACTCAACCCTTCACATTCGAGGGTCGTCGTCGCTTCACCCAGGCTCAGGAATCGATCGAGCAGCTCAGGGCCAATGTGGACACCCTCATCGTCATCCCAAACGATAGACTGTTGGACGTGGTGATGGATGATGCGCCTCTTCAAGAGGCGTTCCTTCTCGCGGATGACGTGTTGCGCCAGGGTGTGCAGGGTATTTCTGATATCATCACCATCTCCGGCCTCGTCAACGTCGACTTCGCAGATGTGAAGACGGTGATGAAGGGCTCGGGCACCGCTATGCTCGGGGTTGGAGTCGCGCAGGGCAAGAATCGCGCTGAAGAGGCTGCCACGGCGGCTATTTCGGCTCCTCTCATCGAGCACTCCATCGATCGCGCCACCGGAATCGTGTACAACATCACCGGTGGGTCCGACCTCACTCTCCAGGAGATCAACACCGTCTCCGAGGTTATCACCAGCCTCGCAGATCCGACTGCGAACATCATCTTTGGCGCCGTGGTTGACGATCAGTACAAGGGCGAGCTCCAGGTCACACTTATTGCCACGGGATTCGCAACCCCGAGTAGCATTAATGCTGGACAACAAGGCGGCAACTCTGGTGGACCCCCCCCTCCAACTCCTCCAAATGCTGGCGGAGGTGGGCTTCCGTGGCAGAGGGAAGGTGGCGCCCGTAGAAGCTCATTCTTGGACAATTACGGTCGATGATTGAGACAATGATCACGAAATGTTAAGTGTTATCTAATTTAATTTGTGCTGCATCCTCTCTCCCTCTCCGGTCATTGTTCGTGTTCCACATCGCTCCGCAGCCATTTCCTTTTATCTTCGGAAAAAACGATTGCCACGATCTTCTTCACCCATATCAGGTTTAGCACGAATCCGCAAAGCGTCAACCCCCATAGCACGTACCTAACGGGAATGGGTATGAACGCATCTAGACGACGACCACTGAAGATCACCTTGCCGAGCCCAACGAGGCTCCATGCATAACCCAGTACTCTGACCCCAATGAACACAGCGAGAAACACTATGCTTATCCAGTATTCCATCCGATTTGCAGCCACCACACCTCGGCTCTTCATCCCCAGCCCTTTGGCGGCAGCGTTCAGCAGGGGTTGGGTTGTCTCCATATCCTTCATCTGTCTGACAAACCACCGCGTGGACAAGATCGGCGTGCTCGTCTCGCACGTGCAGAGCCAGCCCAGTACTAACGGGTACGCGCCCCATGTGTAGGCTAACAGCGACGCAATGAGGAAACCCACGTGATGAATCAACATCTCAACCCCCCCCAAGTCGGGGTACTCTAAAATAAGGTGGAAGAGGTCGTAAAGGACGTAGCAGAAGAAAACTAAGGTGCTCGTCTCTACGAAGTTCACGAAGTCAGCGTTTTCATTGGCGTACAGCCAAGCCTGTCGTCGTAGTCCGCCTCCCTCCAACTCGAAAACAATCTTCCAGCCAGCGTAGGTCAAGTAGAAGGCATGTACGTAGGATACTATGTACGATGGCGCGCACCGACGGAACGCCCGTTCCTTCTCCGTTTCCGGATTGCTGCGCATGCGAGAGAAGAGCCACTTGGCAGCCTGAAACTGCGCCTCCCATATGGCAGTGAGCAAAAGGATCTTAAGCCCGGCTGCTATCATGGGGCTCGAGTCCCAGCCCGAGGATTGGGCGATCCGCTGGCGAGCCGATTCGCGCGCTTATGACCGAGTGCCGTACCGAAGATATCGACGCGGATGAGCTGACCCGGCCAGCCCGCGTGACTGGCGTCGTCAGCGAGCAGCAGAATGGTCATCGAGGTAGGGTCCGAGGCAAAGTATAGAGCTCCTCCAAGGCAAATCTGTCGTTAACCATAAACCGCTTCTCAGATCAACATCGCCGTGAGTATCAATTCATATCACCTGTAGTCTAATTGACTATTGGTCACACGTCGGAAACCAGAAAACCATAGCACAATTTTCGGTGAACTAATTTTCGGGAAACGGAGCATCTCCTCCTGTCTTTTTCCGCCCGCCGCCCCCGCCGACACCACACCATCACGACCGTGACGGTGGACGTTCGGAGAGATGGTCAAGAAATCCCGCACATCAACGGGGGGCAAGTCCCCCGGGGGTGCCTCGGGCGGGGCAAAGAAGCCCACCCACTCGATGAGCCAGGAAGGTCGCGGCAAAGGTTCGCAGAGCATGCGCTCGGCGGCCACGGTGCGCCGCCTACTGATGTACAAGCAAAAGCCCATCCGCGACAAGAAAGGGAAGCTCATCAAGCAGGACCTGCAAAGTAAGGAGCTGCCAAGCACGCGCATCGTTCCCGACCGTCGCTGGTTCGGGAATACCCGCGTCATCGGGCAAAAGCAGCTCGAGGAGTTCCGCGAGGACATGGCGCAAAAGTCGAAGGATGGGTACACGGTGCTCATCAAGCAAAAGAAGCTGCCTCTGTCTCTGCTGGCGGACCCGGAGAAGGGCCGTACGAGGCGCGTCAACCTTTTGGGTACATCCCCGTTTGCAGAGACGTTCAGCGCGGGTCGTCGGCAGAAGAAACCGAAACTCGCGACAGACGATCTCGCCGCCATGGCAGCGCGTGCCGCCGCCCACAACGAGGCATACGCCGAAGGCGTCGAAGCTGGCGCAATCACAGATCGTGATTTGGTAAGACAGAACGATGGCGCCGTGGATGCAGCGAAGGGCTCTCTATTCGAGAAAGGGCAGTCCAAACGCATCTGGGGAGAGCTTTACAAGGTGGTAGACTCCTCCGACGTGATTATCCAGGTGCTCGACGCGCGAGATCCCATGGGCACGAGATGCCATCACCTCGAGTACCACCTGAAGAAGGACGCGATGAAGCGACACAAGCACGTCATCCTCCTTCTCAACAAGGTGGACCTCGTCCCCGCTTGGGTGACAAAGAGGTGGCTCCACGTACTATCGAGGGAGTATCCAACGCTGGCGTTCCACGCCTCCGTCACCAACCCTTTTGGTAAGGGTGCGGTTTTGTCGCTGCTCCGCCAGTTCTCCCGCTTGCGCATGGACAAGCAGAACATCTCAGTGGGATTCGTTGGATATCCCAACGTTGGAAAGTCTTCCGTGATCAACGCGCTGAGAACTAAGAAGGTGTGCGTAACAGCTCCTATCCCAGGCGAGACGAAGGTTTGGCAGTACGTCAACCTCACCAAGCGCATATTCCTCATAGACTGTCCAGGCGTCGTGTACCATGACACCGAGGACAGTGACACGGACGCTGTGCTCAAGGGAGTGGTGCGCATCAGCGCGCTGGAGGATGCATGGGAACACATCCCCGATGTCGTTGCAAGGGTCAAGCCTGATTATTTACGCCGTGCATACAAGGTGCAATCATGGGAATCTCCAGAAGACTTCCTTCAGCAGGTGGCGAGGCTCACTGGTCGACTTTTGAAGGGGGGTGAACCTGACCTCAACACTGCGGCAAAGATGGTATTACACGACTGGCAGCGCGGTCGCATTCCTTACTTCGCTCCACCCCCGCAGCTTCCAGAACACATGCGACGGGGTCTGCAAGCCAAAAACCAACTTCCTGAGGATGCAGCGGATGCTGAGTTGGATGCCGCGGATGCGATGTCGCAGAAGGCAAAGGAAGCCACCATGAGGCAGGTGGGTCGACGAATGCCCGCGGCGCATGGTATGTTCGACGAAGAAGACATGCGCGGCGATGACGACGACGAAGCCGATGTAGTTGAAGAAGGCGATGTTTCGGGTAGTGAGGGAGAGGATGATGAGGAGGAGGAGGCGGCTGATGACGATGAAGGCGCGGATGCTTCAGACGATGAACAGTCTGGCGAGGAGGTCTCCGATGAGGACGGGGAGGATGTGAATGACGACGATGATGGCGACGAGTCGGGTTCTGAGGAGGTACCGCTGTCTGACGACGAAAACGGTGGTTTGGACGAGGCTGCGCTCGCTAAGTTTGCGAGCGATGACGAGGATGAAGACGAACCCGAAGAGGAGGATTCCGGTGATGAATCCGATGGATACGGCGAGGAAGGACTGTCTTGGGATGCCGTCCTCGCCGACGTTCGAGGAGAGAAGAGCGCCAAGGACGCTCAGCTTAACGTGCCCGCAGGTGGACCCAAGGTGCGCGTGCGTAAGGGCGGTGGAGGCGGTGTGTTCCATCGCGATGCCATGAAAGCAAAGAACAAGCACAAGGTGCCCCGAGGCACAGTTTCATTCATGAAGGAGGAAGGCAAGGTTGGTCGCGATAGAAGCAAGGGCGCCGCCCGAAACCGGATCGCCGAAAAAAAGGCGAAAAGGCGAGTCGAAGTTTAATTCTCACATGTTTGAATGATCTCACAAATGCCAACGCTGCTCAAAACTCCCCCGCAAGTTGAGACCATGTCCGGTCAGTCGCCTTACTGCCTGGTTTGCTGCTCCGATGCGTCGCCCACTATTGGGAGCTTGATGGTCTTACCCAGGGCGCTCGCGCCCGCACCAGCCACGGATGTGAGGTATACGTAGAGGAAGACGGTGTTGTACAGCAGCACCTGAGCCTCGAGGCCCGGTCCTCCAGTGAGCAGTGCGTCGTCACCGCCAAGGCCCGAGATGAGCCTGATGAGCACATCCGGGACGATCAGGAGGATGTCCAGGAGGATGGCTTGCTGAGCGTTGAAGCGAGTGAAGTAGCGGAACCCCTGGTTGTTGACGACACCGAGATACATCGCGAAGAAGACGACAATCTGAAGGAACCCGAGCGAATACCACAGGTCGATGGCGGGCTTGATGGGGAGAAGAAGAAGCCCGAAGAGGGGAAACTGCATGAGAAGGAACTTGCTGTACTTGAGCCCGTCGAGGAGGGGCAAAAGATAGCAGATGGCGGCGATCGCCCTTTCAGGTCCCCTGATGTCCTCATCTTCCGAAGCTGACGGAGTGGCGGCACGCTTGAACACATCCTTTGCCTCGCTGGCTTTCTCTCGCTCTTCTCGGGCGGCAGCCTGCTCTTTCTTCGCAGCCATCACCTCCCTCTCGATCCTCTCCTCTTCCTCTCTCTGCTTCGCCGCCTCCGCCTCGGCATCCTCTCCCAGGATGGAGCTGAGACTCGAAAGCGTATCCTTCTTCTCGGCGCCATCCTCTCCCCCCACGGCGCGCAACGGCATGTTGACCGCCCGGCCGCCGAACCCGTGACTGCGGTTGACGCGAAGCTCCGCCTTCGTGGTCACGCCCGCCCTCGTCTTGGCGCCAGCCGAGGTCCTGGTCGCATTCGCTACACCTGAGCGCCTGACGCCGCGCGAAAGTCCCGCGATGGGCCGCAACGAAGGCACGCTGATGACGTTCATTTTTTCGTGTGACTTCTTGGTCGCAGCGCGTGGGAGTCTGGCTGTCGAGTGGATCGATATCGTTTTTTGACGACGTGGACGTGGCGCGAGTTCGGGGCCACTCGTCCGAAACTCTTGATTTCCGTAGACTGTAAAACACATAGGGGTCCCCGAATTCTCAATAAATTATTAGGTCAAATGAAAACTCGTTTGACTTTTGCTGGGAAATGCGGGGGAACGACCAACAACTGAGAAAAAACATAACGTCCGTCGCTCGAACAGCATCGGAAAGTTGGGCAGACCAGATGGCCGACGATATGGATATCGTGCCGGTCGAGCACGCTATCCGGGGCGGCGCAGATCATAATATCCAAGTACTCGTGCGCGTTCGTCCTCCAAACTCACGAGAGCTAGAGCAGGTGAGTCTCGTCCCCTCCGAGAAGGAAAAACGAAATGCCGAACCTTTTGATGTGGCTCACCCCCGCGACTCGTTCTCAACAACGCAGGGATATGTCAAGGGCGTGCACACGAGCGGTCAGTCCATCGATGTATCGTCAAAGAGCAACGCCAAGTATAGCTACGACCATGTTTACGACCATGATGCCAGTCAGCTGGACATCTTCGAAAGCGTTGGCGTTCCCGTCACGGACGCGTTCCTGGAGGGCTACCACGGCTGCCTCATCGCCTATGGACAAACGGGAGCGGGTAAGACTTTCACGATGCAGGGACCCGACGATCACACTGAAATTGAGAATATGTCTGACGAGACGAGCGTCGTGAACGCCGCTGAGGATCCAGAGCAGCTCGGTCTCATCCCCCGCGTCCTCAAGCGCATCTTCGCACACATCGAGAACGAGAAGGCTGCGGCGGAGAACGATGAGAACGCCGGGGACGTCAACAACGATGAAGTCGGGTCATCGAGAACGCCGGGAAAGTCCATTCCCACGCGGGGTAAGCCGGAGGTGGAGTTCACGGTGAAGTGCTCGTATCTTGAAATATATAACGAGACGATGGCTGACCTGCTCGGTGACCCGGGTTCGGCGGTGCAACCGAACATTCGCGAGCATGAGAAGAAGGGGGTATTTGTGGAGGGTCTGACAGAGGCGCCTGTTTACTCCGCAGAAGAGACCTATGAGTTATTCCAGCGCGGGTCCCACAGACGCCGGGTTGGTATGACGGAGATGAACAGAGAATCATCGCGGTCGCACTCAGTGTTTACCGTGAGCCTTGAGTCTCGCCGACGTGCCTTTTCCGGAGCTGCACTGCAGAAGCGATCTGCGCTCCTTCATCTCGTAGATCTCGCTGGCTCAGAGCGTCAAAAGTCAACAGAATCCGCGGGGGCTCGGTTGAAAGAAGCGTCCGCCATCAACAAGTCACTATCGGCGCTGGGCAACGTCATCAAGGCACTTGTGGACGTTGCAGACGGGAAGGATCGTCATGTTCCCTATCGCGACTCAAAGCTCACGTTCCTTCTTAAGGAGGCTCTTGGAGGCAAGGCTCGTTGCACATTACTTGCATGTGTCAGTCCGGCAGCTGGTCAGGTTGAAGAGACGCTTTCGACTCTGAAGTTTGCGCAGAGAGCCAAATTGGTCAAGGTAACGGCGAGTAAGAACGAGGAGGCGGTTGGGTCCGTTGCTGAACTTGCTGCAGAGGTTACTAGACTCCGAAATATGCTATCGGAAGGAACAGGTGAAGGAGCAGATCGCGCTCGTCTGCGTGCTAATGATCTTGAGCTTCACATAGCCCGTGCAAACCGTGTGGCCGCAGCCACAGCGAGGGCTGCTGCGCAGGAGACAGAGAAGCTTTCAGGAAGACTCGTGGAAGTTCAAGAACTCGCGAGCAGGCTCGATAAAAACCTGCAGTCAACGAAAATGGTTCTTCGCCTCAAGGAAGCGAGATTATCCAAGGGTACGAAATCAGTGGAGAACACTGATTCGGAGGAGATGGAATCGCTTCGCAAGATGGCGGAGTGTCCACCAGAGGTTATCAGGATGCGAATTGAGATGCAACAGCTTCGTCACCAAATTGAACAGCTGGAAGCAGAAAATGGGATTCACCCTGCGAAGGGGAAAATGATCCAGCTCGAAAAAGAGATGAAAGAACTCCGTGCAGTGCGTTTGGAGGAGGGCGAACTTGTCGCGCAGACTATTGAGGATCGTGCAGCTGCTGACGCTGCGCGTGAAGAAACTGAGCATGTGAATGAAATTTTGGAGGCGCAGCGCAATGCTTCGGAGCGTGCAGCCGCTCTGTCTGAGGACGCTGCCGCTAACGCAGATGCCGCGCGCGCGGAAGCAGCTCTCGCTCAAGTTAATGCAGAGGCGAAGCAAAAGATCGCGGAGGAGAACATGTTTCGCGTACAGGCTACATTTGACGAGCAGAAGTGTGTTATGGAAGAGATGTTTGGACAAATCGAGAAGCTTGACGCTCTGCGCACTCGGTTAGAGCAGCAGCTCGCAGAAGCCAATCTTGCCAGCGAAGCTGCGCGAGTAGAGGCTGCGGAAACAAAGGAGGTGTTGACTGCAATCACTGATGCGAAGAACGTCATTGAGGCTGAGGCTGCTGCTGCTGCACAGAGGCACGACCAGGAATGTGCGAGAAAGGATGACGAACTCATCAGGATGAAGGCAGCTCACAGAATCGAGATTTCTGAGATTGAGAAATCTCACGCTGCATTGCTTGTTGCCACAACCGAAATTCGCGAGGGTGAAATGGAAAAATTGGTCGCTTCTCACGACAAGATGGTCACTGAAATGAAAGATGTTCACACGAAAGAGGTTGCTGCTTCCGCTGAAACTCATTCTATTGATCTCGCGAAGCAAAGAACCGATATAGAAAATTTGGCGCACGAAGCTCTTATGAAGGAGAAGCAGAGTCACGACGGAAGAGTGGCCAAACTAGAAGCTGCACATGCACAGGCTATTCAGGTGAAAATGAAAGAACACAGAGACACCATCGCCGAGCTGAGCGCAAACCATGATGCCGCCTTTGTGTCAAAACATGAGGAATATAAGGCAGCAATTGCAGATGTGGCGGCAAACGCGGATGCGAGAGCAGCAGCTGCTGCTGCAGAGTTGGAGGTTATGGAATCTGCACACAAAGCTGCTGTGGCGGAAGCTGCTACTGCGCATCTCACAGAGTTAAATGAAGTGAGAGCAGCACACGATGAATCCATCGAAACTCTCAGAAGAGCTCATGGACAAGAACTCGAGGAAATGAAATCAAAACATGCCGAACAGCTGACTGATCAGAGGTTGAAAAGTTCTGAAGAAGCCGAGAAACATGAGTCTGCACTCAGTGATGTGCAAAAGACTGTTGAAACTCTAAAAGCGGAACTCTTGGATGTCAAGGCGACACACGAGGTAGAAGTTGCCGACCTTGAGACCATGCACAAGGATGAAATGAAGAAATTGGAAGATGGATACAAAGGAGAAATTGTCAAGGTTCAGTCTGCTGCGACAGAAATCGCTTCCGCACGTGAAGGCAGCCTCGCCAATCAAGTTGCTACTGCTGAGAAGGCATCCGAGCTAGCGAGTCTTGAAGCGGCAGAGACTATCGCAGCGATGGAAATTGCAAAGACGGCTGCGATGGAGGAGCTCAAGGCTACGCATGCTGCTGCACTTGACGCGGCGAAGCAATCATGTGCATCTGCACTTCAGGCTGCAGATGCCGAGAAGATATTAGCTGTGCAAGCAGTAAAGGATAGTGCTTCAAGTATCGCTGAGGACATTCATCAGAAACATGATGCAGCTCTAGTTGAGGTTGAAGCGAGAGTCAAGATGGCAGCCGCGAAAAGTGCTGAGGAAGACATGGCAACCGCATTAAACGCTGCCAAGAAGGACAAGGTAGCTGCTCTCCAGGCTTTGGAGATTTCCCATGAAAAGGCTTTACATTCGCTTCATGCAGAACTGAATGATCGCCTTCACACGGAAATGGACACTTTGATTGCCCAGGCTGAGAACGAAAAGATTGCTGCTGTCGCGGCAGCGATGGAATCTAACGCGAGTGACGCTGTGGAGAAGCTCGAGAAAGCGCACGCCGAAGAAATTCGAGAGTTGGAGATGAAGCATGCCGAAGTGTTGGCAAAGGCAGCGGAGGAGCAAGCGCTGGCTGTCAGCATCAAGCTCAAGGAGGCTATTAAAGAGGCTGAGTCGCGCGCCCATTCTACGCTTACCAAGCAGAGAGAGACACTTGAATCTGCAGCGAAGGCTGGTATGAGAGCACAAGAGAAAATGCTCGCCTCTGCAGAGGAAAAGCTCGCCAGCATGAAAGCAGAACTGAGCAGCGCTACGGAAGCTGGAAAAGCTGCCGAGGCACGTGCAGCCAAGGTTGAGGCCGCGGCAAAAGCAGCAGTAATCGCCGCAAAAGCCCAGTTGGATTCAGTGCGTGAAGAAAACGCCAAAGAACACGCTTTAGAGCTTGAAGCGCTGCGCGCAAGCCTCGAGGAAGAGGCGAAACTTGGACATCGCTCCGCCGCAAGTTCTGATGGTAAGGTGCTGGAGCTTCAGTCCATCATCGCCCGTCTGTCAGCTGAACTTGCTGCGGCAAAGAATTCTATCGATGTCGCAGAGCCTCCGAAAACAGCATCAAAACGTGGGCGAAGCAAGTGCGCCGCGACGCCTGAGGCTAAGCGCGATGATACCTTTGAGAAATCTGTGACACGGAGCGCAGCCAAGGGTCGCAAACCTCTCAGTTCACGCTCCACTAACGCCGGTGCGGGTGAGGATGATTCGTCTGCTGAATTGGTACCCACGAAGCGTGCAAAAAGCACACCCAAGGCTGCCGTACTACTCGATGAATCACTCTGAAAC
>Ga0209425_10000084_pt1 | contig 103670 bp, 87 predicted proteins | sample COG_05_FD_184749 | JGI IMG/M metagenome (GOLD analysis project Ga0209425, IMG submission 184749) | Pelagic Microbial community sample from North Sea - COGITO 998_met_05 (SPAdes) (version 2) | ecosystem: Environmental > Aquatic > Marine > Neritic zone/Coastal water | place: Helgoland, sampling...
TTTGTAAACAATCTTAATATTTTTTTTTAATTTCTGTTTCCAAACAGGTGAAGTAGAAACATAAACATATTTAAAAAATCTAAATATAGACTTAGAGCGCCCATAATAGCTGATTTTTCTATCCATTCGCTCTGGCCGTTTTGCGCCATTTGCACGTATGTATTTTTGATTTTTTGAGTATCATATGCAGTAAGACCTGCAAATATTAAAACTCCAAGAATTGATATCGCATACATTAGAGCTGGGGATTGCATCCACAAGTTAATGATTGACGCCACAATAAGACCAATCACTCCCATAATTAGAAAGCTTCCCATTCCTGAGATATTACGTTTTGTTGTGTAGCCGTAGAGGCTCAATCCTGCAAAAGCGATTGCTGTTACGAGAAAGGTTTGAGCAATAGACACACTAGTATAAATCATAAATATGTAAGAAATAGATAGACCCATTAATGCCGAGAATGCATAGAATATTAACTGAGCCGTTGATGCTTTTAGCCGGTTAATCATTGAACCCATTGCAAACACTACAATTAATGGTGCAAACATAACAACCCATCTTGACATCCCTGTAAATAACGACATCACAAGTGTTTCATTGTTGCCAACAATATAGGCTACACCTCCTGTTAGAAATAGCCCGATGGACATTAAAGCATAAACTTTATTCATGTGAGCACGTAGTCCAACATCAATGTCAGCTGATGCTATCCTCGCGCCTGATTTGCGGACCGTTTGTGAATCGACCATTCTTTACTCCTAAATAGTGTCTAAAATTAAGTTAAACTCTGTATTCATTACTATATATATGTACAATTTAATGCAAATTTCAAGTGGTTAAGGATCGAAGTAATAAGTTTTATTCTATTTTTACAATAACTTTTCCGGTAGCTTTTCGCTGCCTAAGAAGATCAAGTGCTTCGTTAGCTTTTTCTAAATCAAGAATGTTACTTATATGCGGTGACAGCTTTCCTTCCTCATACCATGAGAATAATTTATTGAAGCTATCTAATAGTACTTCAGGATTGAATTTTGCATACCCACCCCAATAATATCCAATTATTTCAATATTCTTTACCAGAATAATATTAGCTGGTATCTGTGGAATAGTACCACTTGCGAAACCTAATGGTAGTATTCTTGCCTCTGGATTACATGATCTCAAAGCTGCGGTAAATTGCTCACCACCAATTGGATCATAAACAACGTCGGCTCCACCTAAAGATTTCACAACTTCTCTTATGTTATCAGTTTCTGAGTCAATTAAATGATCTGCACCCATTTTTTTACAAATATTTAATTTATTTGCTCCTCTAGCGCAGGCCATAACTTCAGCACCCATTAATTTACCAAGCTCTACTGCTGTTAGTCCAACTCCACCTGCAGCTCCAAGAACCAATAATTTTTCATCTTGTTTCAATTTCGCTCTACGTTCCAATGCAACGTGGCTTGTACCATAGGCTACTAAAAAAGCTGCTGCATCTTCGGAGGGCATTGCATCTGGGACTAAAACGCACTGATTGGCGTCGAAACATCCATATTCCGCCAGACCTCCAAATCCACTATATATTGCCACTCTTTGTCCAACTGCAAAATCCTTAACGTTTGCTCCAAGCTTTTCTATGGTACCACATATTTCCATACCAATTGTAAAAGGGAGTTTTGGCTTTTCCTGATAAGTACCTTTGATTAAAAGAGTGTCGCCAAAATTCATTCCAACTGCATGGATTTTTAAAAGTAATTGAGTTGAGCCTGGTTCAGGGATTTCTATTTTTCTCAAAGTTAGTGGTTTCTCGTACTCAACTAACTGCATTGCTCGCATTTTTTTTGTCAAAATTCTGTCCTTAATGTTTTCTAACGGAACTCATTCAAGGAAAATATAAATACTATTACCTATTACTTTTCAATTAGAATAGTTTAGTTTTTAACTACATTTGTCGCCTTAAATGAAATATGATAATACATCAAAATTAAAATTAATTTATTAAATTTAATTAAATGTTAAAAAATCACTCGCATCTTCTTTAACCCTCTGGTATCAGATCGCGAATTTATCGAAAGTTAGTTGATTTTCGATTATGTGTATGCGGGTGTGGCGGAATTGGTAGACGCACCAGATTTAGGTTCTGGCGCCGCAAGGCGTGGGGGTTCAAGTCCCTTCACCCGCACCATAAATCTTGATGGAGAAGTAATAATATGCAGGTCACTGAGACACTTAATAAAGGTTTGAAACGCGCTTACGATATTTTGGTAACAGCAAATGAATTAGATGAAAATGTTCAATCAAAATTGATCGAAGCTCAACCCACCTTCGAAATGAAAGGCTTCCGTAAAGGAAAAGTCCCATTATCCTTGCTCAAAAAACAATTTGGCGAGAAGTTAATGGGTGAAGCTATGCAAGAAACTATTGATAATGCTATGAAAGAGCATTTTGACACCACTGGTGATCGTCCGGCGCAACAACCTGCAATGGAAATGAAAGATGGTGACACTTGGAAAAAAGGGGATGATGTCGAGGTTTCTATTAGTTATGAGAGATTACCAGATATTCCAGACGTTGATTTTAAAAAAATAAAACTTAAGCGGATGGTGGTTGAAGTCGATGAAAAAGCGATAAAAGAGGGACTAGAAAATCTTGCAAAGAATGCACAAAATTTTGAGGATCGAAAAAAAGGATCAAAATCTAAAGACGGAGATCAGCTAAATATTAATTTTTTAGGAAAAATAAATGGTGAGGCCTTTGAAGGCGGGGCAGGTGAAGATTACCCGCTCGTGATAGGTTCAAATTCTTTCATCCCAGGCTTTGAAGAGCAATTGATTGGGAAAAAAACTGGTGATGAAGTGAAGGTGAATGTGTCGTTTCCAAAAGATTACAACTCAAAAGATTTAGCTGGTAAAGAAGCAGTGTTTGATTGCGTGATAAACGCTGTAAAACAACCAAAACCCGCTGTAATAAATGATGAAATGGCCAAGCAGTTTGGTTCAGAAGACCTAAAGGCCTTGAAAGCACAGTTAAAAGAACGACTTGGAACAGAGTACGCCGCTGCAGCAAGGCAATTAACCAAGCGAGATTTAATGGATGCTTTAGACAAGTTAGTAAAGTTTGATTTGCCTGAGGCGTTAGTTGATGCAGAGTCATCACAAATTGCCCATCAATTATGGCGTGAAGATAATCCAAGTGTGGAGGAAAAAGATCAGCCAGAAATTGAGACTACCGATGAGTCTAAAACATTAGGAGAAAGACGGGTGCGGTTAGGACTTCTACTAGCAGATTTAGGTCGGAAAAATGAGATAACAATTTCAGACCAAGAAATGCAACAGGCTGTCTTTGCAGAAGCTCAAAAATATCCGGGTCAAGAAAAAGAATTTTTTGAGTTTATACAAAAAAATGAAGAGGTGCAGCAGCAGTTAAGAGCGCCTCTGTTTGAAGATAAAGTTGTTGACTTCGTGTTTGAATTGTCAACTATTTCAGAGAAAAAAGTTACTAAGGATGCTTTACAAAAAGCAATTGAGAGTGACGATTAAATCTTTTGATGAAACTTGTATGGTGTTAAAAAATAAAAAGTGAGGTTAATACATGAAAGATCCAATCGAAACATATATGAATACCTTAGTTCCTATGGTAGTCGAGCAAACTAGTAGGGGAGAGAGGTCATATGATATTTTCTCAAGGCTATTAAAAGAAAGAATTATATTTGTTTCTGGACCAGTTCATGATGGTATGGCGACTCTCATTGTAGCACAACTTTTGTTTTTAGAAGCAGAAAATCCTTCCAAAGAGATTGCAATGTATATTAACTCACCTGGTGGTGTTGTTACCTCAGGACTATCGATATACGACACGATGCAATACATCAGACCGAAGGTCTCAACTTTGTGTATAGGGCAAGCTGCGTCAATGGGTTCATTACTATTGGCTGCGGGTGAGACGGGAATGCGCTACTCTCTTCCTAATTCCAGAGTCATGGTGCATCAACCCTCAGGAGGTTTTCAGGGACAGGCGTCAGATATTGCTCTTCAAGCAAAAGAAATTCTTGAACTTAAAGAGCGGTTGAATAAGATTTATGTGAAGCATTGTGGTCAGAGCCTTAAAAAGGTTGAAGCTGCCTTGGATAGGGATAATTTTATGACAGCAGAAGCTGCGAAAGAGTGGGGCATAATAGATCAGATTGTTGATAAGCGGTCACACGATAGTGAGTAATCACTTATTGTTATGATGAGTTTTAAAGTGTGGATAATAGGCGTTGTAACCTTAGGTTTTGTACAATAGAATCAACTAAGTTTGATTTGGTTGGTAATACGGCAAAGCAATTGATTTTATTGAGGTGAAATATGGGCGGTTCGAACGACAAAGAAAGTAAAAACACTCTATATTGTTCGTTTTGTGGAAAAAGTCAGCATGAAGTTAGGAAATTAATTGCAGGCCCAACCGTATTTATCTGTGATGAATGTGTTGAGCTATGTATGGACATTATTAGAGAAGAAACCAAAAGTTCTACATTGAAAACATCTGAAGGAGTGCCAACTCCCCAAGAAATATGTGACGTTCTGAATGATTACGTAATTGGACAGGAGGTAGCTAAAAGGGTACTCTCTGTTGCTGTTCACAATCATTATAAAAGATTAAATCATTCTTCAAAAAATCCAGAGATTGAATTAGCAAAATCTAACATAATGTTGATAGGCCCAACTGGCTGTGGTAAAACTTTACTGGCTCAAACTCTTGCTAGAATTTTGGATGTTCCGTTTACAATGGCAGACGCAACGACTTTGACTGAGGCTGGATACGTCGGTGAAGATGTGGAAAATATTATTTTGAAGTTGCTTCAATCTTGCGAATATAATGTGGAAAGAGCTCAGCGCGGAATAGTGTATATTGATGAGGTCGATAAAATTACAAGAAAATCCGATAACCCCTCTATCACGAGAGATGTTTCGGGTGAGGGAGTTCAGCAGGCTTTGTTAAAAATTATGGAGGGCACTGTTGCAAGCGTGCCTCCCCAAGGAGGTCGAAAGCACCCGCAACAGGAATTTTTGCAAGTTGATACTACTAATATTCTATTTATATGTGGTGGAGCTTTTGCGGGATTGGATAAAGTAATTGCTCAAAGAGGAAAAGGCTCTTCTATTGGCTTTGGTGCGGACGTAAAAGAGGATGAAACCGTAAGTGTAGGAGAGTCTTTACAAAATTTACAACCTGAAGATCTCCTGAAATTTGGGTTAATTCCAGAGTTTGTTGGTCGTTTACCGGTGATTGCAACCTTGACTGATTTGGATGAAGAAGCATTAGTTACGATTCTCACAGAACCAAAAAATGCTTTAATCAAACAGTACCAAAGCCTTTTTGAAATGGAAGGTTCAAAATTAACTTTTACTGATGAGGCTTTAAAAGCAATTTCAAAACGTGCAATTGAAAGAAAAACTGGGGCAAGAGGTTTGAGGTCGATCCTGGAAGATATTCTTTTGGATACCATGTTTGATTTGCCCAGCCTGGTTGATGTTGATGAGGTAGTTGTTAATGAAGAGGCTGCATCTAATTGTGGAATTCCACTTTTGATATATGCAAAAAAAATAAATGAAGAAAGCGCCAGTGCTTAGTAGTGCTCTTAATACCCTGAGTTTGATTTTTTTAACAATATAGGTGAGATTAGCTTTATGAATTTCATACTAAGATTATTAACATGGTGGAACGGCCAAACAATTGGAACGCAGTTGTTCACGTGGAGAAATGGAATTTTCGTGGGTGAGGATGACCAGGGTAACAAATTTTATGAAAACAAGGATGGGTCTCGTAGATGGGTATGTTACAATGGTGAGCCAGAAGCTTCAAAGATTGATCCAAGTTGGCATGGATGGCTACATGGTACATTTGGGATGACCCCACTCAAGGATCCATTTAAGCGCAAGACATGGGAAAAAAACCATGTAGTCAATTTAACTGGAACTGATTTGGCTTATAAACCTAAAGGTTCGTTAAAATCTTTAAAAAGTGAAAATAAACAAGACTACGATGCATGGCGGCCTGAGCAATGATAAATAGGAATGTAACAGAAATATTAATTGGAGCTGTGGTTTTGGTAACTGCAGCCTGGTTTTTGTTATATGCTGGAAATAAGACTGGTGGCTCTACTGGAGGTGAATCTTATGAACTGGTTGCAAATTTTAGATCTGTAGAGGGTATTTCAATTGGAACAGACGTTAAATTGGCTGGAGTAAAGGTTGGCTCAATTCAATCTTTGGGATTGGACGCTGAAACATATCGGGTCAATGCTGTATTTAGTATCGATAAGGCATTAAAAATACCTGAAGATAGTCAGGCTTTGATAACATCAGAGGGTTTGTTAGGTGGCAACTTTCTAGAACTAGTCCCTGGGGGAAGTTTTGACTATTTAGAACCCGGTAATACAATATTAGATACGCAAGGCTCCGTAAGCTTGATTACCCTACTGATGCGTCTTGGAACAGGTTCAGTCCCGGATTAAAGTACCATTTTAATAGAAAGCATAATCAACCTTCTTATTAATAGCTTTATCCAAGAGTTTTAAATAGCTTTCTTGTGTTATTTCTATAGCTCCTAAACTCATTAAATGTTTGGAGATAAATTGGGTATCAAATAGAGTGTAATGACATTTACTTAATCTCTCGATTAGGAAATTTAGAGCAATTTTTGACGCGTTTGGAGAAATTGAGTACATGCTCTCGCCGAAGAAAGCACCGTTAATGTTTATTCCAAATAATCCACCTGTTAATTTATTATTTTCGTATACTTCAATACTTTGTGCATAGCCCGCTTTATTTAGGAGTGAATATGTATTGTACAACGTGGAGTTTATCCAAGTTTCTTTACGATTACTGCACCCTTTTACGATAGTTTCAAAGTTTTGATTAAACTTAATAATTGGTTTGCGCTTTTGTATATGTCTTTTTAATGATTTAGAAACCCGAAATGCGTCTAAAGGTATTATACCTCTAAACTTTGGCTCAATCCAGAAAACATCATCTTCAAATTTTGTCTCTGCCATTGGAAATATTCCATTCGAATAGGCTTTTAGTATGGTCTCTAGATTTAGGGTTTTAATTGAATTGGCTTTTATTCCGTGGTTTTTCATTCTTCTCTTTTCACGAGCCATTCCTCCAACCAATGAATATTATAATCTCCATTTTTAATATCTGGCTCGTTTAACAGCAGATTAAAAAGTTCAGTCGTTGTTTCAATACCATCAATTATTATTTCATCTAAAGATCTTCTTAGTCTTTCAATGGCCTCGGTTCTATCTCTTCCATGCACAATTAATTTTCCTATCAAGCTATCGTAGAAAGGAGGTATTGTGTAACCATTATACAAGTGTGAGTCCATTCGTACACCTAATCCACCAGGAGAGTGAAATGCTGTTATTGTGCCTGGACTTGGGATAAAATTCGGCAGAGTTTCTGCGTTTATCCGCGCTTCAATAGCGTGACCACTTGGTTTTAACTCATTTTGTTTTAAAGACATCTCTAAGCCTGCCGCTACTCTTATCTGTTCTCTGACAAGATCCACCCCATAAACCGCTTCTGTGACTGGGTGTTCCACTTGGAGTCTAGTATTCATTTCGATGAAATAAAATTCGTTATTTTCATACAAGAACTCGATAGTTCCAGCACCTGCGTAATGTATTGAAGCGACAGCATCAGAGCAGATTTTGCCGATTTTTTCTCTTACTTGGTTGGTGATAGTTGGGCCTGGAGATTCTTCAAGAATTTTCTGATGTCTTCTTTGTAATGAGCAGTCTCGTTCCCCCAAGTGGACTGCATTACCTTTGCCGTCTCCAAAAACTTGTATTTCAATGTGCCGTGGTGTTGTTAAATATTTTTCAATGTAAACTTCATCGTTGCCAAATGCCGCTTTAGCTTCCGAGCGAGCGCTCGAAAAAGCATTGCTAAGTTCATGCTGATTATTTGCCACTTTCATTCCGCGCCCGCCACCACCAGCGGTTGCTTTTATAATTACTGGATAGCCAATGGCTTCGCTAACTTTTTTTGCGTCTGATGTGTCAACAACTTGTCCCACAGAACCAGGGACACAGGGCACATGAAGTTTACTCATTGTATCTTTAGCAGTTATTTTGTCACCCATTATTCTTATATGATCTGCGGTTGGGCCTATAAATTTGATGCCATGATCGTCAAGAATATCAACAAAATTGTCATTTTCTGATAAAAATCCATAACCAGGGTGAACTGCTTCTGCTCCAGTGATTTCACATGCGGATATGATCGCTGGTATAGATAAATAACTTCTAGCACTAGCCGGAGGTCCAATGCATATGCTTTCATTTGCCATTCGCACGTGCATTGCATCAGTATCTGCGGTTGAGTGCACTGCTACAGTTTGTATACCCATTTCTTTGCACGCACGGATTACACGAAGAGCTATTTCGCCTCTATTTGCAATTAGTATTTTTTTAAACATTAATTTGTTATTCTATTATGAGTAGAGGGGTTCCAAACTCTACAGCATTGCCGTCTGCAATTAAAATCCGTGATATTTTACCTGATTTGGGAGATGGAATTTGGTTCATGGTTTTCATTGCCTCGACGATTAATAAAGTGTCACCCTCTTTTACGGATTGACCTACTTTGATGAAATCAGATGCGCCTGGTTCAGGTGCTAAGTATACCGTGCCTACCATTGGCGATGTTATTGTTCCTGGATCATTTTTTGGATCAGTTGGGATCTTATTTTCTTTTTGTGCAACAATTGCAACATCTGAGGAATCAATTGTTTGTTGAGGTATTGTTATATGTTGTTGTGGAAGACTAGTTTTTTGTCTTGCAACGCGTACATTTAGGTTATCATTTTCGCCATAATCCCGTGCTACTTCTAGCTCTGTTAAGTCATGTTCCTTCAGCAAGACGGCTAACTCCCGTATAAAAGAAACATCGGATTCATGATTTTTTTTGGCCATTTGCTCTCTTACCTTTCAAATTAGGCATCTATCGTGCCCTTGTGATTGCTTTATATAATCAAAAGATCAGAACTTCAAAGTTTGTTTTTAGTCTATATAATATTTAACGAATTTCTTTTATGATTTCTTTCATTTGATCAAAATTGACATAACCTCTTATAATGTTTTCTTCTATAATAAAGGTAGGAGTCCCAGAAATTTTTAACTTTTGGCCTAAAGCTCTGGTAGATTTCAAAGTCTCTGTAACTTCTTTTGAGTATAAATGATTGATTACGTCATTTGGAGCTATCTTCAGATCTTCTAAAATTTTCTGTATATTTTGTTGATCTAAGCTTATATTTTTCGTCATTAATTTTTTATGCAACAATTCATATTTTAGCGGCCCTGATTGTTGCAGTACCGAAATAGCTAAACGCGCAGCTAATGTACTTTGTTCACCTAAAATAGGGTACTCTTTGATTATTAACTTTATGTTTTCATCAGACCTAATTAGTTTTTGAATCGTATTATGTGCTTTTCTACAATAGCCACAACGATAATCTAAGAACTCAATAATAGTTATATCACCATTGGGATTTCCACCAATCCAAGAACCTTTATCATTAAAAAGCTCTTCATAATTTGATTGAACAAGCGATGCATCAGATAGTTTTTGATTTTGAGTCTTTTTATTTTCTAATTGTTGTACAGCTTCAATTATTATTTCAGGGTTGCTTAACAAAAATTCACGAATCTCATTTCTTAAAGATAATCTGTCTGCATCTGATAGATTTGAAAAAATGTTCGCTTCCACCTTCAGAGAGAAGGAAAAGAATAAAACTAATAAAAAGTTTATAAATATTTTCAATTATTTTCTCCGATATACGAACTGATATGTAGGATATCTTGGGCTTTTTGCCACTCTACTGTGGATTTTTCCAAGAGTCTTTCTGCTTTTTTAGCATGAGATTCTGCTGATTTAAATTCACCCGCTATAAAAAAGCGCTCTGCAGTAAAAAGACTTGCCAAACCGGGATGGTTTAATCGTGCATAAGTCAATGCCAAGTATTGTAATAACTTCGGATTTACTGGGTCAATTATGTAAGCGCTCTTAAATACTTCTAATGCTTCAAGGTCATTTTTTTCATTTTCAGCAGCTAGGTAGCAAATTCCGAGCCATACTAATAATGTGGGTTCATCTGGTATCAATTTTGATGCTTCTTTGAATGAGTTAGTTGCTCTCATTGGTTGACCTGTTTCCAGATACATCTGACCTTCAAGTTCCAAAAAATATGGATCATCAGGGTTCAGGTTTCTTAATTTTTTTAAATTAATAAATGCGTTCGTAGGATCTGGTTTTAAATGCAGAGCAATAGTTTTTTTCAATAATGTTATTTCATTTACTTCATCTGTCTTAATTTGCCTTAGTGTGTCTTTTGGCTCTCTCAGGAAGGCACTAAGTTTTGCTAACATTCTCTTGTGTAAATAGACTATATTATCATCGCTTGAATAATTAACTTCTCCATTTTTCTTTATTATGTCATTCATATATTTTTTTCGATCATTGCTAAGTGGGTGTGTTCTATCGTATTTGTTCAAGTTGGAATTAAGTAGTTTTTCTTGTTGTAAAAATAAATCCATTACCTTAACCGCACTAGTTGGATTTATTTGCGCTTCTGTTAATAATTTCAGGCTTATAGCATCAGCTGTTATTTCGTTACCTCGCGAATGTTTGAAATAATTTTTTTGTGCTAATGATTTAGATCCAATTGTGACAGCTAACCCCGCATCTGTATCAAATGTTGAACCTATTAGTATACCAGCTAATAGCCCTAGATCAGTGCGGGCCTTTAGTTTTCCTAAATTTAGCCTGTTTCTTAGGATATGCCCAGATTGGATATGTGCTACTTCATGAGCGATGACCGCTTGAAGCATAGCTGGACTTTTGAGCTGTAGTAATAATTCTGTCGTAAAATATATACTCTTATTATTAATAACGAATGCATTCATCTCGTTATTTTGTATCAAAATTATACTTATTTGATCTGGATTAATCTGAGCTGCTTTGTAAATGGGTTCTGATATTTTTTTTAGCGTGTTTGATATTTCGGCATCTTTTATTATTGTCAACGCTGTTAATTTATTTGGTGTAAAAATGTTAACACTTAGTACTAAACCCAAGATAGATAGGAATAATTTATTTCTAATAAATGCCAATTTATTAATCTTGTATAAAACCATTAATCAAAATCATTATTTTTAAAATTATTTATTTCTTGACCACCAACCGCTCCGAGGTGTTTTGTTTTTCGTTTCTTTGGGCTTTTTTACTTCTCGAGGAGCCTTCGCTTTAGGGTTTTGCTTTTTTACAGCAATTTCCTTAGAATGCACTTCTTCGTTTTGATCCGAGGCAACAGCTAAGTTTGAATCTAATTTGGATTTTTCTGTATTATCCTTTTTTGGTCGGCCACGTCTCTTTTTCGCTGGTTCGATTTCAATTTTTGGCTTTGACTGGTCGTCTAATTCAAGTTTGTTCTGGTCCTTAGTTGCTGCTTTTGTGGGTCTTTTCCTATTTTCAGTTTTTTTATTTTCTTTTTTAGCTTCATTATTTTCTATAATATCCACGGTTTTTGGGTCATCAACTATTTTAGTATCGACTACCGTACTGACAGCAAGTTCATTGTTATTTTCATCGTTAGTTTCGTTATTATTGGTTTTGTTTTTTCCATTTCGCTTTCGTCGGCGTCTTTTTTTCTTAAAATTTTCTTTTTCAGTCGATCCTTCCTCCGAAGTCACAACTTCACTGGAACTTTCTGTTTGAGTTTCTGTTATTGCTAAAGTGTGTGTGTCTTCTAAAACTGATTGCTTGTCATTTTTTGGGATTACTCTTGTAGCATCTTTGAATTTTTCTATTGTGTAATTGGGGCTCTTTATATTAGGTTGAGCCTCTATTCGAATTGAAATACTATTTCTTTTTTCAATTTCTAAAATATGATCTCGCTTATGATTTATTAAAAAATTAGCCACATCAAAAGAAGAAGAAATTAATAACTCTTTATTTTTCCCCCTTACTGCTTCTTCTTCAATCTCTCGAAGTATCGTCAAAGCCAAGTTATCATCTGATCTAATTAACCCTGTTCCGTGACAATAATCGCATGGTGCTGTCGTTGCTTCTAGCATGCCCGGCCTTAATCGTTGTCGAGACATTTCAAGAAGTCCAAAATTAGATATTCGACCAACTTGTATTCGCGCTCGATCATTTTTTAGCTTTTCTTTTAAGCGCTTTTCAACTGAGTTGTTATTTCGTCTTTCATCCATATCAATAAAATCTATTACAATCAGGCCTGCCAAGTCCCTAAGGCGTAGCTGCCGAGCCACTTCTTCTGAGGCTTCTAAGTTTGTTCTTAGGGCTGTTTCTTCAATTGATGCCTCTTTGGTTGCTCTGCCTGAGTTAACATCTATTGCCACGAGCGCTTCTGTAATGCCAATTACAATATAACCACCAGATTTTAGTTGGACAGTAGGGTTGAACATTCCGCTCAAAAAGCTTTCAACTTGGTAACGGGCAAACAAAGGCATAGGATTGTCATATAAACGAATTTTTTTTGCGTGGCTTGGCATCAACATTTTCATAAATTCTTTAGCTGATTTATGACCCTGTTCTCCTTCGACAAAAATCTCATCGACATCTCTTGTGTAGAGATCTCTAATAGAGCGCTTTATTAAGCTACCTTCTTCATAAATTTGACATGGAGCAATTGACTTAAGAGTCAGATCTCTAACCTCTTCCCACTGTCGTAATAAATATTCAAAGTCTCTCTTTATCTCTACTTTTGTTCTGTTGGCTCCGGCCGTACGTATTATCAAACCTGTTCCATCAGGAATATCTAAATCATTTGCAATTGACTTTAGTCGCTTTCGATCATTTGCGTTTGTGATCTTGCGACTTATCCCTCCGCCTCTTGCAGTATTTGGCATTAAGACACAATATCGGCCTGCAATCGATAAATAAGTGGTTAAAGCTGCTCCTTTGTTTCCTCTTTCTTCTTTCACCACTTGAATTAATAAGATTTGCCTTACTTTTACCACTTCTTGTATTTTATATCTGCGGTGTCTTGGCTTGATTTTATTAACTTCTGATGAGCCTTCTTTGTCTGCTGTTTCGGTATTTGTCTCATCTTTTGCCGTCTGAAGAGCTTCGGAGGAATTAGTTATTTCAGTGTCTAATGCTTTCTCTTCATTTTGATCCATAAACTCATTAATATCTTGGCTGTGCTCTCCAGTTGTTAATTCGTTTTCTAGTTCTAGTTCTCTTTTTTCAGATTCTTCTTGAATTTGTTGAGCGTATGCTCTCTCCTCTTCAATTAGAAGTTTTCGATCTTCTATCGGAATTTGATAATAATCTGGATGTATTTCGGAAAAGGCCAGGAATCCATGCCTGTTACCACCGTAATCAACAAATGCTGCTTGCAATGACGGCTCAACTCTCGTTACTTTTGCTAAATATATATTTCCAGCCAGCTGTTTTTTATTCAGCGACTCAAAATCAAATTCCTCAACTTTATTTCCTTCGACAACGACCACGCGCGTCTCTTCCGCGTGAGTGGCGTCAATAAGCATTTTCTTTGCCATGTTTTCTCTGCTCTGGTCTGTCCAAATAATTTCATTTTTAAAATTAAATACAGCCTGTTTATGGGCAATAAACCATTAACGTTCATAATGTTACAGTTTGAAGTAAGATCATTATTATTTAACAAATAATTTTTCTGGTTCATCGCGTTACAATTCCGGACTATTAGTCCAATTTATTTTGAAGCAGTGCTCCATTATCAAGCTAATTATTAGCTACTTTTTAGTTAGTCATGTATTAGAATACACGAAAATCTAAATAAACCCTAAAGATACAATAATCTATGCATCCAATGCTTCCTTGATACACTTTTCTAAATAATAAGTACAAGAGCAATTAAAAAGAATCTTTTTAGGTATCTTTAACTCGTAATCTTTTTCGTTGCTTTACCTGCCGTTAGGGATTTGGTAAACTGAAGTACAACTATCCATTTAAAATTAGGGTTTAAAATGCGAGCTGAACTACAGAATATTGTTGAAAAAATTAAAAAATCTTTAATACTTTTAGCTCAACGGATGGATCTAGATTCTGTCAATCATAGATTAGAGGAGTTCAATGCTTTATCTGAAAGTCCTGAATTTTGGAATGATCAAAAAAAAGCACAAAAATTGATGCGAGAAAGACAGATTTTAGTTAGTCAAATTGACACTTATAAAAATTTGAGTTTGGAACTCCAGGACCATATTGATTTAATTGAACTAGCTGAGCTTGAAGAAGAAGAGGAAATTTTACAAGAAAGTCAGTTAAATTTACAAAAACTATTAATTTTTGTGGAAAAGAAAGAAATTGAGGCGTTACTTGACGGTGAGGCAGATGCAAACGATTCTTTTCTAGAAATAAATGCTGGCGCAGGCGGCACTGAGAGCTGTGATTGGGCTTCAATGCTATCCAGAATGTATGTGAGGTGGGCGGAGAGACATAATTATAAAGTTGAATTGATGGCTGAAAATGCTGGTGATGAGGCGGGAATAAAATCTGTAACTTATAAAATTCAAGGTTTAAATGCTTATGGATGGTTAAAATCTGAAAGTGGGGTGCATAGATTAGTCAGGATCTCTCCTTTTGATAGTAACGCAAAGAGACACACGTCTTTTGCGTCTGTTTGGGTATATCCCGTAATTGATGAAAATATTGAAATAGACGTCAACCCCGCTGATATACGAATTGATACCTACCGGTCTAGTGGGGCAGGAGGACAGCACGTTAATACCACTGATTCTGCAGTTAGAATTACACATCACCCAACTGGTATCGTGGTAACGAGTTCAGAAAAATCGCAACATCAAAATCGTGATATTGCGATGAAGGCTCTAAAATCAAGACTTTATCAATTAGAATTAGACAAAAGAACATCGGCAATATCGGATGCACATGAAAGTAAAGGTGATGCTGGATGGGGAAATCAAATCAGATCGTATGTATTGCAACCATATCAAATGGTTAAAGATTTGAGATCTAATATTGAAACTTCTGATACCCAAGGAGTTTTAAATGGTAATTTAGATATGTTTATGTCTGGTGCCTTAGCTCAAAAAGTAACTGGTAAAAGTCGGTCTGAAGCTAATTCTCAGAATTAGGCTTTCTCAGATTGGTTTTTGCACATCGTTTTTAGGTTTAGACCCGCTTAGTGGTTCATCATGTCTTTGAACAGACCCCTCAAAATGCGCACCGCTCTCAATAGCTATAGTCTTGTGAATTATATCCCCTTCAACCTTCGCACTAGAAGTTAGTCTTACTTTTAATCCTCTAACCTTTCCAATTACTCTCCCATTTATAACGACGTCGTCGGCAATAACCTCGCCTCTTATTGTGGCTCCCTCACCGATTGTTAATAGGTGTGCTCGAATATCACCTTCTATCGTCCCTTCAATTTGAATGTCTCCAGTTGTTTGAAGATTTCCCTTCACAATCAAGTCAGAAGATAGGCTTGAAACTGGTGGCTTTATTTTAGTTTCAGAAGATAAATTCTTACTATCGCTTGATTGTTTTAATGGGGAGTGTATCGAGTTTGGATTGTGAGGTTTTTGATCTTCAGATCCTGATTTTGCCGAAGGAGTAGTGGTTTTATTTTTAGAAAACATTTCTTGCCGCCTTAATATATGTCATAGGGTTAATTGCTTTTCCGTTTTTTCTTATTTCGTAGTGTAGATGTGTACTTGTGCTTCGTCCAGTATTACCCATATCGCCTATTATGTCCCCACGCGCAACTCTCTGACCAGATTTTACCCGGATTTTTTTTAGGTGCGCGTACCTCGTGGAGTATCCTAAAGCGTGACGAATCTCAATTAGTTTCCCATATGCTCCATTGGGCCACGCTTTTGTAACTACTCCATCTGCTGTTGCATGAATTTTTGATCCTGAATAAGCCGCTAAATCAATACCACTGTGCATCTGTTTTTTGCCAGTAAAAGGATCTTTTCTAATTCCAAATCTGGAGGTAAATCGATGCGTTGCTTTGAGAGGGTGGGAAAATGGAGTTTGAAACGCTGCTATGCGGTATAAATTTAGTGTGTCCAAATTACTTAAAATTTCATTTGCTCTAAAATTAATATGACTGTCTTTAGAATGCTCTTTTGAAACTTTTAACGGCATTAATGGTCCACCAATGCCTGAATAACCCCGCCTAACATCTTGTAACAATTTTTTAGTAGAGATTCCAACATCTTCAAACATTCTCTCTAAAGGAGCAACGGAAACATTGACAGCTTCTTCTAAACGAGAGAAAATGCGCTGGGTACGTTCGGTGGATACTAATGCTTTGTGCTCTAAATTCCGTATTGTGCTTTTTAATTCACTATTTTCTTTATTTACCTCTAGTCTTTTTTCAGCATTTCTCTCCAGAGCATTTGCTAGAAAATTAACAATTAGTTGAGCGTCTTCAGGAGCTAAATCAGTATTCTTACTGATAGAGTTAATTGTTTTTCTAGTTGATTGCTTAAAATTATCGGATGGTATAACCAACATCTCCTGCAGCGCACTAACTGCAGTTTCTAATTCCTGTGCTCTAATTTTTGAATTTAAAATTTCTGTTTGGTTTTTCGCTAGTTCTGTAAGTGCGGATTGAAAATGTTTTTTAGCACTGATCGCATTCGTTATCTGTATATCCCGCTCCAGAGCCAGTCTATTTAAACGTTCTTGAAGCTTTATGCTATTTTTATCAAAATTTGGTACTTCGTTCTGAGAATAATTAGAGTCAATTGCTATATAAGACACAGAAATTATGAGCCATATTCCAATAGTAAGTAAAAATAATACTGCTGAAATTTGTTGGTAAGGCTTGATAGTTAAGTAAATAGTATTGTCTGCTGATTTAATAAATATTCTTTTCTGTCCGAATTTTTCAGTAAACCAAGTATTTAATTTTGTCACTTTGTGCATATTATCAAATCTCACAATTGGGCAGAACGTTTTCTGACAGAGTTACCATAAGTAAAAATACGAATTTTCGCAACTATTTTGTAACTTATACTTAGATGAGGTAAAGTTATTTAGGGTTCGTTCTCAGTTAATGGCCAATAAAAATCAGGAGGTAAGCCACTATCTGCTCTCTTCTCCTCATTGAATGGTGGCTTTAGCGTAGTATGAAAATATTTTCTAACTAGTTTGTGAAAGGTCAATTTGGGGTCTAAATTATTTCTTCCACACAAAAAGTTAAACCACTTGGATCCATACGAAACATGACTAACTTCTTCTGAATAAATAATATTAAGGTATTCGACTGCTTTTTTCTCACCAGATCTCTCAAATAGTTTGATCATATTTGGTGTTACATCAAGTCCTCTTGCTTCTAAAACCATCGGGACCACTGCCAATCGGCCGAGTATATCATTGTTGGTTATTTTAGCAGCGTCCCACATGCTATCATGAGCAGGCAATGCCCCGTAATATGATTCACGATCAATCAGTAATCTGGATAACATCTCAAAATGCTTAGTTTCATCTCTAGCTGCGCTGACCCAATCATCATAAAAACTAATAGGAAATTTCATATGTCCAAATCTGGCAATAATATCCCAATGTAAATCAATGGCATTAAATTCAATGTGCGCAACTGAATGAATTAACGCGATTTTCCCACTTTCTGTTCCAATTTTTCTTTTTGGCATTGATCTTGGCGGCAGTAGTTCTGGTTTATTAGGTTTAGAAGGGATATCTGGACAGGCCGCATTACCAATACTAATTCGATTGTAATTTTTTCTATCATTGAACCACATATCTGAATATTCTTTAGACAGTTTAATCTTAGTTTGAACATTAGCGGTTTTTAGAATGTTTGCCGCCATGTGTGTTAGAGATTTCATATTGATATGTCTTTTACCTTAGAGAGTACCTCTTGAACATGTCCGTCTACTTTAACTTTTCTCCAAGCCTTAACAATTTCTCCATCTCGATTAATTAGAAATGTTGACCTTTCAATGCCTTGGAATTTTTTTCCATACATTTGCTTGGTTTTCCATACATTGAAATTATCACACATAAGTCCTTCGTGATCAAAAAGCAGATTTACATTTAAATTATATTTATTTTTGAATTTTTTATGAGAGTTCTGGTCGTCTTTCGAAACTCCATAAAGTTCAATTCCTAAACTTAAGAATTGGGTATTGTGAAAAGAAAACTCCTTTGTTTCTATTGTGCATCCGGGAGTGTCATCGCGGGGATAAAAAAATAAAATAAAAGCCTTATTGAGGAAAAAATCTTGTGTAATTATTTCTTCATCCTCATTAATTGCTGTGAAAGTTGGGATTATATTATTATTTTCTATCATTAAACTACCTTCATTATTTTAAAATTAGATAATATACTTCTGATTAATATTTATAATTTCAAGTACAAGTAGTAAACAGCTACAATATGAAATATGAAAATAAAAAATTATTAATGAATGTCGAATGAACAAGCTTACTAAATTTTTAATTAGTGTGATTTTTACTTTATTGTTTTGTATAGCGTTGGCTGTAATAATAATTGGTACGAATGGATTTTATGCTCCAGACTGGGCAGTAAAAAAGTTTGAAAGTGAATTTAATAAGAATTTAAATGGAACTTTGGCCTCTATTGGCGAAGCTAAGGTTCAGTTTTTCAACAGAGGTAATTTTTTATCAGCAACATTTTTTAAAGTTATCTTAACGGATTCAAATTCAAGTCAATTAGCCTACTTAAACGAACTTGAAGCAAGCTTTAATTATAACATTATTTTTTCTGAAGATTTGAAGCCAAACTCTCTTACAATTCTCAATAGCACGTTAATAATTACTAGAAATTTAGAAGGTAATTTCTCAGTTGAGTTGAGCGAGAAGCGGGAAAAGCCAGAGACTACTACGTATTCGGAGGTCGTAGAGTTATTAGATTGGATCGAGAACTTATTACAGAAGGAACAGTTAAAAAATTTAAATGTTATATCTGCTAAAGATTCCAAATTAGCATTTGTTGATCATAAATCTGGCAAAACTTTATGGTTTAAAGATGGTGAGTTCTTATTACAAAATGAGGATGATCGTTTATTAGCACAATTTTCAGCCGAACTATTATACGGAGATGATTTAAAGGCTGCCGGATTGGTAAAAATGGTAAAAATGCATGGAGAAAAACAGGTATCAATCTCTGCAAATATTGAGAATATCAAAATTGATGAATTTGCTAAGCAATTCCCTGAAGTCTCTTTTTTATCTAGCTTAAGATTGCCAGTCTCTCTTGCTACAACCGCCACGTTACTTGATGATGGGACAATTGAGGGCCTTCAAGGTGTTTTTGAAACAAGCTCTGGCGAAGTTTACTTCCCGAAATCTTCGCAAAGGATTTTTGTTAATGAAGCAAAGATATATTTTGAATATAACCGTCGCTTTGGCCGAATAGATGTAAAACAACTTTCAATTGATACTGAATATGGCTCCAGCTTAGCCACTGGTCGAATTTACTCAACAATAGAAGAAGGTGAGAGTGCAGATGAATTCATAGGGCAATTTGAGTTTTATGAAACAGTTATTAAAGCAGGAAAAATAGTTTCAAAAGATTTTGCAATTGATAAGTTAATTACAGATTTCAAGTTCGATTTAAGAAAGAGTTTTGTGGAGTTTGGTCAATTCTCTGCCCAATTCGAAAAATTCCAGCTTCGAGGAGATGGTGGCATAAAATTTTCTGATAATGGCGTAAACATAAAATCAAATTTTTCTTTTTCTGATCTGCAAGTTTTAGATTTGGTGAATTTTTGGCCCTTAATTGAGGGGCAAAAGAGTAAAATTTGGGCTCAGAAAAATATAAATCATGGGGATTTAAAAAATATAGTTGGTCAGTTGTCTATAGACCCCTCGAGTGGTCAAAATATTGATGTCAGCTTTGAATTTGATGGTGGTGCAGTTCAATTACCTGAAAAATTTCCTCCAATTGAAAATGTTTCAGGTCATGGCTCACTATCAAGTAATGGCTTGAACATTAAGCTAAGCAACGGAGATGTATATTTTGAACCTGCTAATTTAATTGACCTAGCTGGTTCTACGCTAGAAATTACCGACACTGATAATTTTGAAAAAATTGTGAATTTAAATATTATCTCGGTCTCGAGCCTGCCAGCAGCATTAAGATTTTTAGAGGGGCTCCCTTCAGAGTATCGCTTTCCCGAAAGTATTTTATCGCTAAACCTTCAAGGTCTCGCTTTAGGTCGAACAAAGTTATCATTTCCTCTGAAATCTGGTTTTAAGGGAAAGAAAATTTTGTTTTCAACATTATTTGAACTAAAATCGATCCTAACCGACCAAATATTAAAGCCCTGGAATTTTTCAGCTAAAACGTTATTCCTTGAGGCTAACAATAAACTAGTAAGTTTAAAGGGCGAGGCGTTTTTTGCAGGTATCCCTGTTTCGGGTGAATGGTCTAAATCTTTTGATTCCGCTACTAATAATATCAGTAAACTAGACGGGCAACTTACGCTTAACAAGTCAGCAATTTCAATTTTGAAGTTGGAGCCCTTGGGCATTAAGTTAAATGGTGAGTCAAAGGCTGTTTTTTCAATAAAATTTGAACAAAATTCCCCTACATTGTTTAAATTGAAATCTGATCTTAAAGGTTTAAATCTAAGTCATCCTGCGATTAATTGGCAAAAGCCATCAGCAACATTAAGCACACTACAATTAGAGGGAAGATTTAGTGATCCAATAGAAGTATCGAATATTTCCTTTAATTCGCCAGGATTATCCATCGATGGAAAATTATTTTTTAAAGAAAATGGATCTGTAGAGAGGTTTTTCTGCCAATCAATGGTTATTGAGGATTGGTTGAGCCTTATCTTAGAAGCAAAACCCAAAGCTGACGGTAATTACTTTATTAATATCTTGGGAGGAGACCTGAATTTAAGTTTGGGTAATAACAAAAGTATTAAAAAAATGAATCCTCTAGCTTTTCCATTTTTAATTGATTTAGATACTTTAACAATAACAGAAAAAATTATTTTAAATAATTTAAAAGCCGATTTTACCCGCATTGATAAACAAGATGGAACTTTTTACGCTAATTTAAACAATGGCCCTGCCATAAACGGTACTTTAAGAGTTCAAAATGAAGAATTGGCACTAACTGTAAGATCCAATGACGCTGGGGCGGTTTTGAGCACTTTGGGGCTTTTTGGAAATGCTCGAAACGGAGAGCTTAAAATTGATCTTGTGAAAACCGACTCAATGAGTAGTTACAGTGGTGAGTTGGTTGTGAAAAATACTCGAGTTGTAAATGCGCCAGTTCTGGCTGAATTATTGTCGGCTGTTAGCGTGATTGGGTTGCTGGAGCAAATGGATGGGCAGGGTCTAGCCTTTTCAGAAAGTAAAGCAAGTTTTAGCTTTGATAAAGACATCATACGAATTTACGATAGCAGCGCCATTGGTGCTTCTATGGGATTAACGATGGTGGGCTCTTTTGATCCAAATAATGGCGCAATTGATGCAAACGGTGTAATTACTCCATTCTATGCAGTTAATGGAATATTCGAGCAAAGTGGTCTCTTTGCAGGTTTATTAGGTAAAAGAGAAGGTGAGGGAGTATTTGGCTTCAACTATGGCTTAAAAAGTGATGGGGCAGAGATTAAAGTAGACGTGAATCCCTTATCAATTTTGACACCAGGAGTATTTAGAGAGCTGTTCAATTCCACAATGCCGGAGAGATTGGAATGAATTTAAGTGATTTTGATTTTTTTCTTCCAGAAGAGTTAATTGCTCTACGGCCGGCTAAACCTAGAACTTCGTCACGTCTTTTGGTATCAAAAGATGGATCTTTGACTGACACAAATTTTTATAATTTAGAAAATTTTTTGAATGCAGGTGATAGAATAGTTTTTAATGATACTCGTGTGTTAAAGTCATTGATTTCCGCAGTCAGATTAAGAAGCAATGGCCTGACATTTTCGAAGGCTAATATAAAATTTAATTTATTAGAGAAAATTTCCAACTCTAAATGGAAAATATTAGCCAAGCCTTTGAGAAAATTACGAACTAATGATCTTCTACAATTAGCAAATGATGAATCGTGTATTGTATCCTCGGTCGCAGATGATTACGCCATAATTGATTTTTGTTTAAAGAGGGACGAAAGTCTTGAAAAATTATTAAATATGGTAGGAAAGATGCCAATCCCACCCTATATCTTGAGGCACAGAGATGTTGATGATTATGACAATTTAGATTACCAGACAGTCTTTGCTCGCTCGGAGGGCTCAGTAGCAGCTCCTACTGCATCTCTGCATTTTGATAATAAATTAATTTCTCGCTTAATGGCCAAAGGAATTAATATATCTTATATCACTCTCCATGTTGGTGGTGGCACTTTTTTACCAATTAAAACAGAGACTATATCTGAGCACTTCATGCACAGTGAGACTGGAATAATTTCTTGTGAAACTGCTGCGAAAATAAATCAAACAAAAAAAGCTGGAGGAAGGGTTATTGCAGTTGGAACTACCACTGCAAGGTTACTTGAAAGTGCATCGGACAATAAACAATGTCTACCTTTTGATGGTACTACGGATATTTTTATAAAACCTGGTTATAACTTTAAAATAGTAGATGGGCTGATAACTAATTTTCATCTGCCAAAATCTACATTGATTATGCTAGTCTCTGCTCTGCTTGGTTTGACTGAATGTAAAGAGCTTTATTCCTACGCCATTAAAAACAAATATCGTTTCTTTTCTTATGGGGATAGCTCTCTTTTGATACCCAAGTCTTAAATGGACAGAATTAGTCGTTTTTATTTTGTTTATAGGAAAAAAGTGGTATAAATGGTCACAAAACTTAACCTTATTATATTTTTAAAATTTAAAATATTTTGAGTGTGTGGTTACACTTTTTCTGTAGGAATTAACTATGAGTATTGGGTTAAAAAACTCTTGGCCTCTTTTTTTGGGTATGCTTATGCTTATGATTGGAAATGGGTTGCAGGGTACATTATTGGGTGTGCGCGGAGGAATTGAAGGGTTTAATCCAGATATTATGTCTCTAGTTATGGCAGGTTATTATATAGGAATATTAGGTGGATCAAAAATAACGCCATTGATGATAAATAGAGTTGGTCATGTTAGAGTTTTTGCTGCTTTGGCTTCCTTAATATCAGCCTGTTTTATTTTATTTCCAGTATTTCCGTCAGAGAGTATTTGGTTTTTACTTAGAGTGATAATTGGTTTTTGTTTCTCTGGAGTGTATGTGGTTTCCGAGAGTTGGTTAAACGACGTGTCAACAAATTCAAATCGAGGCAAGATTTTATCCTTTTATCTTATTATTCAAACTTTAGGTATTGTTTTAGCTCAAATAATATTAAACTTTGCTGATCCGAACGGTTATAGTTTGTTCATCATAGCATCTGTTGTACTTTCGTTATCCTTTACACCTATTCTATTGTCAGTCGCTCCAGCGCCACCATTTGATACAACGAAACCAATGGGTTTAAGAAAACTTTATGAAACATCTCCCTTGGGCGTGGTCGGACTATTCTTACTTGGGGCAATTTTTGGTGCTCTATTTGGGATGACTGCCATATTTGGTACCGAAATAGGAATGTCAGTTAGTCAAATTTCCTTATTTGTTGCGTTAATTTATTTTGGTGGCATGATGTTTCAAATGCCAATTGGTTGGATTTCAGATCGCATGGATCGGAGATTTTTAATCATTATTTTGTCAGCTATTGGGGCATTTTTTTCCATTTTAATATTCATTATTAATTATAATTTTGTAATATATCTGATTGTTGCGTTTTTAATTGGTGGCATGACAAATCCACTTTATTCGCTATTTATTGCATATACTAATGACTTCTTGGATCATGATGATATGGCTGCCGCCGCTGGGGGCTTGGTGTTTATAAATGGATTGGGCGCAATAATTGGGCCGGTAATTGTCGGCTTTTTGATAACAAATTTCGGGCCTGATAGTTTTTTTGCTTATCTTGGGTGCGTTTTATTTTTAGCCACTCTTTATGCTTTATATCGGAATACTCAAAGAGATGCGCCTTCTATTGAGGAGACATCTTCATATACGCCAATAACGCCTTCTTCATCCCCTGTCGCGGTTGAGGTTGCGCAAGAGATAGCAATTGAGACTGCGATAGATGATGCGGGTGAGGTAATTTGATAACGTGATCTTGGGAGTGCCAACTTTACCACATATCATTTTTAATTGATTTTTATTTCTTGTAATTAATCAGGAACATTGAATCAATAGAATTAAATTTTAGTAAGGTGGATTAATAAATGAAAACGTATGATATGATTGTTATTGGTGGTGGGCCTGGAGGCTATGTATCTGCAATAAGGGGTGCTCAGTTAGGATTGTCTGTAGCATTGATTGAAAAAGAACATTTGGGTGGTATATGTTTGAATTGGGGTTGCATACCAACAAAATCATTATTGGATTCTGCAAAAACATTAACAGCGATAAACAATTTGACTAAAGATGGTATAATAATCAATGATTTGCAAGTCGATCATAATGTCATATTCCAACGTTCAAGGGCAGCTTCAGAGAAGTTAGTAAAGGGAATTTCTTACTTAATTAACAAAAATGAGGTTGATTTTTTTTCTGGAACAGCGGTTATTTCAGGGATTTATGAAGTCACAGTTAAAGGGAAAAATTCAATAATCTTAAAGTCAAAAAATATTGTTTTAGCTACAGGCGCAAGTCCAAAGAAGTTAGATAGTGTCCCAACAGATGGAAAAAAGATATGGAATTATAAAGATGCCTTGAAAGGACTATTTATACCAAGCAGTTTATTGATTGTCGGTTCTGGAGCAATTGGAATGGAATTTGCTTCATTCTATAATTCAATAGGGACTAAAGTTACAGTAGTAGAGGCCATGGATCGAATACTTATAAATGAAGATTCAGAGATTTCGAAATTTGCTAAAAAATCCTTTGAAAAGAAAGGAATTAAGATCATTCTTAATTCCCATGTGGTCTCGATATCTGAGAAGAAGGACCTTGTTGAAGCAAAAATTAGTTCAGAACAAGATAGAGTTAAATTTGATGCTGTTTTAGTAGCAATCGGTATCACTGGGAATAGTGACTCGATTGGATTGGAAGAAATAGGAGTAAAAACAAAGTTAAATCACATTGAGGTTGATGAGTGGTGCAAAACCAATGTTGATGGTATTTTTGCAATTGGAGATGTCGCTGCGGCACCTTGGTTGGCTCATAAGGCTAGTCATGAAGGCGTAATGGTAGCTAATTTAATAGCTGGAAAGGATCCAATTCCAGTAAATAAGATAAGTATTGCTAATTGCACTTACTCTTACCCTGAAATAGCATCAATAGGACTTACCGAACAGCAAGCTATAGATAAGAAAATAAAAATAAATATTGGTAATTTTCCATTAATTGGAAATGGAAAGGCAGTAGTTCTGGATGATACTGATGGATTTATTAAAACAATTTATAACGCTGAAACAGGAGAGCTTCTTGGCGCTCATATGATTGGACCTAATGTTACAGAATTAATAGGTTCTTATGCTATTGGATTGGGTTTGGAGATAACAGACGAGGATTTTGTGCATACTATTTTACCGCATCCAACTTTGTCAGAAGCCATTCATGAAAGTGCTTTGGATGCGTTGGGTAAAGCAATTCATATTTAACATTCAGTCCCCATTGGTATTTAGTGCATGGATTATCGGTAGAAATGATTTTGCTGTGAGTGAAGCCCCGCCCACAAGCCCTCCATCAACATTTTTAATTTCAAATATTTCTGCAGCGTTATCTTTATTAAGTGATCCACCATATATAATTCTAATTTCCTGGCCGACAGATTTCCCGTATATCTCACACAACAGAGAGCGAATAAAATTATGAACATTTTTTATCTGCTGTAGAGTTGGTATTTTTCCAGTTCCAATAGCCCAAATCGGCTCATAAGCGATGATAAGCTTCTGCTTATCTATATTCGCTGGTAACGAGCCCTTGAGTTGCTGGCGAATATATTCATTGGTTATAGATTTTTTTGCAATATCTAAGTTTTCTCCAACACATAAGATTGTGGTCAATTTATTTTGCCAGGCAGTCAGTATTTTTTTCTTTATTATTGCATTGGTTTCCTTGTGAAACTCTCTTCTTTCTGAGTGACCCACTATCACATATTGAGCTCCTAAATCTTTTATCATTTGAGCTGAAATATCCCCAGTGTTTGGGCCTTTATTGTCATGATGACAATCCTGAGCACCGATATGTAATGCGGAGCCTTGTGCCTTTGAAATCATTCTCGAAATTAATGTAATAGGTGGAAATAAAATAACCTGAGTTTTCACCACTTTAGAAAGCTCAATTATTGGCACAATCTCATTTACATTTTCTTTGAGACCATTCATTTTCCAATTACCGGCAATTACTTTAGTTCGCATTTTCAAATCCAGCTAGGTATTACAACATTCAAAAGATAACTTACATGATTTCTCAGCTTTTAGAAGTTTATATTTGAACATTGAATACAAGGTATCTTTAAAATTTACTTACACGTCCGCAAATTTAATAGACTCACCACAGCCACATTCTTCTGTAACATTTGGATTGTTAAATTTAAATCCACTTTCCAATAAAGATACCTCATAGTCTATAACTGAGCCCAGCAAGAACATCTGAGCCATCGGAGCAACCATAACGCACGCTCCATCTTGCTCAACAATAGCATCATTTGAATCAATTTGGTCTACATATTCCATCGTATATTCCATGCCAGCGCAGCCACCTTTTTTGACACCAATTCTTAAACCCTTATGGTTTGAAGCGTGCATTAATTTTGAAATTTGGCTTACTGCTTTATCAGTTAAACTAACTATGTTTTTGCCCGGAATATTAAACATTACATGAATCCTAATTCTAACCTTGCTTCATCAGACATCATATCCATCCCCCATTGAGGTTCCCAAACCAACTCTACCTTAACACTTCTCACTCCAGGCAGCGGTTCAATAGCCTCTTCAACCCAGATTGGCATTTCTCCAGCCACTGGGCAACCTGGAGCAGTAAGGGACATTTTTACATCCACGTCAGATTCTTCATTGATGTTAATTGTGTAAATCAAACCCAAGTCATAAATGTTTACTGGTATCTCTGGATCGTATACAGATTTACACGCTTCCACAATAGTCTCATAAATTGGATGATCCGTTGAAGAAGGAGCAATTAGAGGTGAGCCCTCTTGTGTATTTTCATCCATCATATTACCTGACTTTAATTGTATGGCATTACCATATAGTTTCATGTAATCGAGGTCTAGAGTGAAATATAGAGATGTTGGCCTCAAATAAGCAGTTTCTCATTTAAAAGCAAATATACATGAAAAAATTTAATTTTAAAATAAATAATGAAGATGGTTCAGCGCGCTTAGGCACGATTTCGACTAATCGTGGTAATATTTTAACTCCAGCTTTTATGCCAGTTGGCACAGCAGCTACGGTTAAAGCTATGATGCCTGAAAGTGTTCGCTCAACTGGTGCTGAGATTATTTTAAGTAATACTTATCATCTCATGCTTCGTCCAACTGCTGAGCGTATTTTTCAGCTTGGTGGTTTGCATAAATTCATGAATTGGGATCGTCCAATCTTAACTGATAGTGGTGGTTTTCAAGTGATGAGTTTGTCAAAATTAAGAAAAATAACGGAAGATGGGGTTACGTTTAAAAGTCATGTTGATGGATCAAAGCATTATCTTTCACCTGAGAGATCAATAGAAATTCAAAAGCTGTTGGGGTCGGATATTGTAATGTGTTTTGATGAATGCACTCCTTATCCAACTACAAAGGTAGAGGCTGAAACTTCGATGTCGATGTCAATGAGATGGGCAAAAAGAAGCAGAGATGCATTTGGTGATAGACCTGAGCATGCACTGTTTGGAATTCAACAAGGATCCACTTTTAGAGACCTAAGAGAAAAAAGTGCAGAAAAATTGAGTGAAATTGGTTTTGATGGTTATGCTATTGGAGGTTTAGCTGTAGGTGAGGGACAAGAGCAAATGTTTAAAGTGCTTGATTATGCCCCAAATCAGTTACCCCAAGATAAACCTCGATACCTAATGGGCGTTGGCAAACCAGATGATATTATAGGTGCAGTACAGCGAGGGGTTGATATGTTTGATTGTGTTCTGCCATCGCGATCTGGAAGAACTGGTCAAGGATTGACGCGATTTGGTGCAATAAATCTGAGAAATTCTCGTCACAAGGACGATGAGAGGCCATTAGACCCTTTTTGTAAATGCCCAACCTGCCAAAATTACAGTAGAGCTTATCTTCATCACACTATAAAAATTGGTGAAATTATTGGATCAATGCTTTTGACTTGGCACAATTTGCACTATTATCAGGAATTAATGGCAGATATCCGAAAGGCAATTAGGGAAAATGAATTATCAAAATTTGTTGATGACTTTAATAAATTGCGAATGATTGGCGATATAGAAGAGCTTTAAAATGCTCGATTGCCAAAGAGTCTGTCTCTTTGCTCTTGACAGAGTGTAGTTCCAACCCCACTTCACAATAGGTAATGCATCACAGAAAAGAAGATAGATATACGTTTAAACATTCTCTTGAATAACTATAAAAGGTTTTTTTATGACTAATATAAACAACAGCTACCCAATTTTGCCATTACGAGATATCGTGGTTTTTCCTCATATGATCGTGCCTTTGTTTGTTGGTCGTGAAAAGTCCGTGAGAGCTTTAGAAGAAGTAATGCAAGACGACAAAGATATTGTGTTAGCTTCTCAAGTAGATCCCAATGAAGATGAGCCAAACAAAGAGGGCATATATAAAGTGGGCGTTATTGCTAATGTTTTACAATTGTTAAAGTTGCCTGATGGAACCGTAAAAGTTCTTGTCGAGGGGCGTCAAAGAGTAAAAATAAAGGACTTTATTGATAATACAAATTACTTTGAAGCAGAAGCAGAAATCTTGGCAGAAAAAGAAGGAGACAAAGTAGCAACAGAGGCTTTAAGTCGATCCGTGATTGCGGAATTCGAAAAGTATGCAAAGCTGCGAAAGAATGTACCGGAAGAAGTATTATCAACGGTTGCCGAAACTAAGGGACCATCAAAACTGGCGGATATAGTGTCCGGACATCTTGGTCTCGATATTAGTGAGAAACAGGGTTTATTAGAAACTTTGAACGTCACTGAACGTCTAGAAAAAGCCTTCACCCACATGAAGGGAGAATTATCTGTTCTTAAAGTAGAGAAAAAAATAAAAACTAGAGTAAAAACTCAAATGGAAAAGACTCAAAGAGAGTACTATTTAAATGAGCAGATGAAAGCCATTCAAAGAGAATTAGGGGACGGTGACGATCAGTCGGAGATGGACGATCTGATCAAGAAGATTAGTGAGGCTAAGCTTTCTAAAGAAGCTCAAGAGAAAGTTGATAGTGAGGTAAAGAAGCTCAAGAATATGTCTCCGATGTCGGCGGAAGCAACGGTTGTTCGTAACTACTTGGATTGGATATTGTCATTGCCTTGGGGTAAAAAATCCCGAGTGAAAAAAGATCTGATAAAAGCTCAAAAAGTGCTCGATGATGATCATTATGGTTTGGAAAAAGTTAAAGAACGCATAATTGAAAATTTAGCTGTACAGCAGCGTTCGTCAAAACTAAAGGGCCCAATTATGTGCTTAGTGGGACCACCAGGCGTCGGTAAAACATCTCTAGGAAAGTCGGTAGCGCGCGCCACTGGCAGAGAGTTTATTAGAATTAGCTTGGGTGGTGTAAGAGATGAGAGTGAAATAAGGGGTCACAGGCGAACATATATTGGTTCGATGCCTGGGAAAATCATTCAATCCATGAAGAAAGCCAAGACTAACAATCCTTTGATATTACTTGATGAAATAGATAAGATGGGTCAAGATTTCAGAGGAGATCCTGCAAGTGCTATGCTAGAAGTGCTAGATCCTGAACAAAATTCAACATTTACGGATCATTATCTTGAGGTTGAATATGATCTGTCAGATGTATTATTCCTGACGACCGCTAACAGTTACAATATGCCTGGACCACTACTAGACAGGATGGAGACAATCGCCTTATCAGGTTATACTGAAGAAGAGAAAGTTGAAATCGCTTATCAACACTTATTGCCAAAGCAAATTAAAGGTCATGGCCTAAAATCCAAAGAGTTTAATCTAGGTAATGACACCTTGATGGAAATAATACGCAGATACACACGTGAAGCAGGTGTTAGAAATCTTGAACGAGAACTCGCAAAAATTTGTCGTAAAGCAGTAACAAAGATAATAAAAAAAGAGGTGAATAACGTTGAAGTTGGTTTGAATGATTTAGAAGACTTACTAGGCGTAAAAAGATTTCGTTATGGTCTTGCAGAACAAGCGGATGCAGTTGGCGTTGTTACAGGCTTAGCCTGGACTTCTGTTGGTGGTGATTTACTCTCAATTGAAGCTCTGAAGCTTCCTGGGAAAGGACGAATGAAAACTACTGGAACACTAGGGGACGTGATGAAAGAGAGTATTGATACTGCTTCATCGTTTATTCGTTCTGTATCGCCAGAGATGGGGATCAAACCAACCTTATTTGAGAAAATGGATATTCATGTCCATGTTCCCGAAGGTGCCACGCCAAAAGATGGACCTTCAGCAGGTGTTGGAATGGTAACATCGATCTTGTCAGTTTTAACAGGAATAGCTGTGAAAAAAGATATTGCCATGACAGGCGAGGTAACACTGCGTGGTAATGTGTTGCCCATTGGCGGATTGAAAGAGAAACTCTTGGCAGCACTCAGAGGCGGAATTACAACTGTGCTCATTCCTCTAGAAAATGAAAAGGATTTAAAAGAGATACCATCGAATGTGAAAGAGGGATTGACCATCATTCCTGTCGCTCACGTTAAAGAGGTTTTAAAACACGCGTTGGTCTCTGAACCTACACCAATTGAGTGGGATGCAGATGCAGAAGAAGCTAAAGCCCTTTCGATGATGGAAAATCAAACTCAGACGTCAACCGTAGCCCATTAACCGGTAATTGATAGTAATGAAATTTAAGATGAGTATCATTTAAAGCTTTGTTATTGAATGGGCGTGTTTTTTTAGGTGGGCTATATTTACCTCTTGCCATAATCCCAATAGCATGGTTAGAAGTCGGTTGTTGAGGGTGATTAGCTCAGTTGGTAGAGCGCTTCGTTTACACCGAAGATGTCAGGAGTTCGAGTCTCTTATCACCCACCACCTAACCCATTGAAATCTTTTAACAACTCTTATTCACTCGGTTATTATAACTCTATTGTCACTAGTTTTTCTAAAGACAATAAAAATAAGCAAAAAAGATAATAAGTGTTTTTAACTCCGATTATATCAGACAATGATAACCATATTTAAAGTAGCGCCACAGTCTGAAAGCAAGTTGAGTATGGCAAATAACTAAATAATAGGTAAAACTTCAACAATGAAGTATATTGTTGCATTGTTTAAATTAAGAATTAGTGAACTTCTGAGTTGGAAGAAATAGATGTCTTTGGGGATAGAGGCATATAATTTGGTAACAAAGTTTGAAAGCTTTTCTCCTCACAGAACTGGTGTAGTAGGTAATCAAAAAGTAATTGACTGGCTGACGAATTATCTCAAAGCTTCTTCTTGGACAGTTCACTTAGAAGACTTTAGTTATCAGCATTATGAAGGTAAATTTAGAAGTCAAACGTATAACATCGTCGGGATGTTGTTATATTATTCTGTGCTAGGAAAGGGTAAAATAGAAAATCCATTATTTTTTAAACTTGATGATGGTATGAAAAGTTATTTTACTAATTCGTCAAACTTGCATGAACTGGAAGAGTTGATTATTCAGAAGTTAGTTAGAGATGCTCAATTATCTGGCTATGATGGATTAATACTTGAAAGTATCTCAAAGTCTGAGCACTTAAGTGCAATCAATTCTCACAACGCCTATGACTTAAATTTCCCAATTATTTTAGTTGATAAAGAAACTTTTAATTACATCAGGGATAAAAAAGATTTTAATATTTCTTATGAGGCTTCAATCGTAAAAAATCAGTCATCTAATATTTTGGCCACTCATAATATCAAAAAAAAAGATCCTCCGTTTGTAATAACTACACCAATTTCAGGTTGGTTTTCGTGTGCTGGTGAGAGGGGATGTGGTGTTTCAATTGCATTATTGGTTGCTCGGGAGATCGCAAAATATCATTCTGTTGATTTAGTTTTCGCTAATGGCCATGAGCTGGGATATCGAGGTGCCTATAAGTTTGTAGAGTCTTACGAAAGAAAACCTAAAGCAGTTTTGCACTTGGGATCATGTTTAGCGAATAAAAATACCGATTTGACTGGGATATGTTATTCTAACAATTTTAAGGATATTTCTGATAATTTAGCTACGTTGGAAATCTTAGTAAAATCACCTGATAATAATGTCTCTGAAAATGAGTGGGTTGGTGAAAGTAAATGTTGGGCGTCAAAGAATGTACCGATGTTATCTATAGCAGGGACAAATCCTTATTTTCATACAGAAGCTGATGTAACTTCTTCTGTGACTTCACCTGCTATTTTAGATAAATTTATAAAATCTCTATCAAAAGCAGCGCTTTCTTTAGTTTGAATTTATTTAGGATTGATACAGTTATTGTTCTGTTACTAATTTTATCAGAATGAGGTATCTGATATTAAGTAAATTAAATGAATTAATGAAAAATAAAGCTGAAAAAGGGGATTTATTCATGATGGATATTGGAATGGAATATATTTTGTATATATGTAGCAGGCGAGTAAATATCTGTAGAAAATAAAAACATAGAATGTTTATTAGCTTACGAGTGAAGTTTCAATGCGTACCTTTAAATACATATCATAGTGTGCCTATAATTGTACCTCTACAAATTTATTTTTTACTAAAACTCATTAAATAACAACAGCTTAGTTAAATAAACATCTGTTCTCTCATCACCCAACATCTGACCTCTTGAAGTCGTAAAAACCCTCATATTTTCAACTAATTTTATTACTTCTATTATTGAGTTAATTTGCAAAACCCAGTTACAACGTTCCCCACATTTTTTCCTAGTGCTTCCATTGCGTAGCCACCTTCCATTATAAAATGTGTTGGCATTTCCAATTCAGCGATCAAATTACCAATTGTTTTAAAATTGGGAGATTGGAGTTTAAAGCCTCCAACAGGGTCGTCCGCAAAAGTATCTACACCCAGTGAGAGAACTATAACGTCTGGATCATAGTCAATAATATTTTGAAGGGCAATTTTTAAACTATCTCTATAAACTTCAAAAGTTGTTCCAATTGGCATTGGAATATTTAGATTGCATCCCTTGCCATTCCCGACACCAATTTCACTGGCATAACCCATTAAGAATGGATATTCATCTTCTGGCCTTGCATGGAGGGACACGTATAAAACATCGTTTCGGTCATAGAAAATTGCTTGGCTTCCATTCCCATGATGGTAATCGATATCGAGTATTGCAACACGCTCGGCTCCATGATCAATATGTGATTGAGCTGCAATTGCAGCATTGTTCATGTAACAATAACCTCCTGCCATATCTCGGGAGGCATGATGGCCAGGAGGGCGGCATAAAGAAAAGACGCACTTTTCTCCTTGTTGCATCAAATCAACTCCGGTCAATGCAACATTAACCGCCGAACGAATAGCGTTCCAAGTTCCAGCAACGATTGGACAGCATACATCAAAAGTGTAACAAGAAAGCATTGAATGAATTGATGTGTTAGGTGTTTGTGCCATGCCTCTCATACCAAAAGTATATGCTGTGGCAAATCCACCAGGGCCAAATTCTTTTTCCCAAAGAGGATAGGCTTGTTCAAGAAAACTGACGAATGCAGGATCGTGGATTTTATAAGCTACATCTAAGCTATGATTTGTAGGTTCAATTATGTCATTATAACCAATATCAGAAAGCGCATTTATGATCATATCCATGCGTTCGGGGTTTTCTGACATCGGTATTAATTTATCATATCGTAATTCCATGGCACCTTTATGCCCTTTATGGTCATCACTATAGATTAACTTCATAAAATGTACTCCAATTAATTAGTTAGAAATTTTTACACTGTATTATTTTTCAGGAGGTATTTATGTAAAACTTCCCGCTCTTCACTGTAGTCTTTTTCGATACTGGATGAACGTTGGTGGGTTTTCCAATCTCTAGCTGTCAATAGAGTGGCATTAATTGATGCGGGTAGTGAGGTGCCTTTGATCAAATCAGCAGCTCTTTCTGCTAGCATAATAGTTGGAGCGTTTATGTCTCCAGCAGTTGCTTGAGGCATAATTGAAGCATCAATAACGCGTAGACCTGTAACACCTAAAACTTTGCATTCAGAATCAACAACTGCGTCCAATGCTTCGCCCATCTTACATGTTCCACATGGATGATAAGCGCTCTCAACTTTTTCTTTAATAAATTGATCAAGATCCTCATCAGTATTGCTGGCATCTCCAGGAGCTATTTCAATTCCCCGATATTGGTTAAAAGCATCTTGCTTAAAGATTTCTCTAGTTAGTTTTATGCATGCCCGCATCTCTAACCAATCATCTTTATGAGTCATATAATTGAACTGCACCTTTGGTAATTCATGCACAGAGTTATCACGTAATTTTACCCAGCCCCTGCTTTTTGATCTTTTTGTTCCAACATGCACCTGAAATCCATGCCCTTTAGCTAAGCTCTTCCCATCATATGAGATAGCTAATGGCAAAAAATGGTACTGAATATCTGGATAAACAATACCCTTACGGCTTCGAATATGGCCACCAGTTTCAAAGTGGTTAGTTGCTCCAAGGCCTGTTTTTGTCAGTAACCATTGAGCTCCAATGATACCTTTGCCAAATAAACTCATAGACTTGTAAAGTGACACAGGCTTTAAGCATTCTTGTTGTAAGTAAACTTCTAAATGATCCTTCAGATTTTCACCAACATTATTATTGTGATAGATAAGTGGGATGTTATGTGAAACAAGTTCTTTTGATGGGCCAATCCCTGAGCGCTTTAAAATGATTGGTGACATTATCGAACCAGCGCTTAATATTGTTTCTTTATTTGCATAAGCCACACTTGGTTTTGATCCTTTAAGAAACGCCACTCCAACAACCTTCATACCATCAAAAATAACTTTGTTAACTTTCGCATGAGTAATTACACGAATATTGCCTCGTTTGAGCGCGGGGCGAAGATAAGCGACAGATGCACTACAACGCTTTCCATCTTTAACGGACATCTCCATTGGTCCCATGCCTTCATGTTGATATTCATTCATATTTGAACTTACCGCATAACCCGCCTGTTTGCCTGCTTTGACGAAGGCTTGATAAAGTGGATTTTTCTCAGGCCCACGCTTGATACCTAATGGACCGGATGTCCCTCTTAACGGTCCTGCTGATTGGACGTTTTCTGCTTTTTGAAAATAAGGAAGAACATTTGCCCAGTTCCAACCTTTAGCTCCAAGAGCCTCCCATAATTCGTAATCCATCGGATTTCCTCGGACATAACACATACCATTTACAGAAGACGAGCCACCAAGTCCTTTACCTCGAGGTAGATTCATAACGCGACCGTCTAAACCTGGCTCTGGTTCTGTATACATGCCCCAATTGAACCTTTTCGAGTTCATTGGAATAGATAAAGCCGCTGGCATAGATACAGAAATGGATCGGTCACTTCCTCCAGCTTCAAGAACTAGGATTTTATTATTTGGATCTTCTCCAAGTCGGTGAGCTAATACGCAACCTGCAGAACCAGCTCCTATGATTATGTAGTCGTATGAGCCTTCATCATTTAAATGTGAAACAGATTTAGACATTAGTCTCTAATCTCTTAAGAAGAACAATAAATTATTTAATAATGACATAGAATTTTAACATTGAAACGGGCTGTCTCCAATAGCCCTTAAAGCCTTTAGGTAATAAGAATGCCTCGCCTTTCTCATATCTTTCTGAGAACTCATCATTTTCTAAAATTACGTATCCTTCTAATATATACATAAACTCATCACATGGATAATTATCATACCATTCTGTGTATGGAGAAGATCTCCATATACCAGATGTAACTTGGGTTTCATCATTTTGGTAATATATATGATCTCGTCCCTTTGGGATTCCTTCAATGAGTTTTGAGGTTTCTAAAGTAATGTTTTCGGCATCTATCCAGCCGTCAGGACCGACCTTAGAAAATTTGATTGGTGTATTCATTTTTTTGACATTAAAACCTGAAAAAAGAACGGTTTTTACCGATTGTGATAACTATAATCAGATAGGTTACCTTGTCAAAGAATTTGTGCTAATTCTTATATCTATTTTTTTTGATTTGTTGAGCCAGACTTAATTGATCAGGCTAGAAATTTTTCTCGAAATATGAGTCGATGTTTTCGAACTATTCCTTATTTTCGAAGTCTGTGGCCTTTAACTCGCCAGATGAAAAGGGATCCACCATCTAAAATACCAGTTTCTACAAAAGTTACATTTTCCCTGCAAAATTTTTCAAATATTTTGTCGTATACTTTAAATAGGCGGAGTGTTTCACGCTTCTTTTGGAGCTATTTGAGTATGCATCAAAGCTTGGTGAGTTTTTAATATTTTTCATTAATAAACTATTTAATGACACTTAGATATGCTTACCATAATGCTAAATATTTTGTCATTATAATTAATATTATAACATAAAATAATAATCTAAAGATAATTCTTCTTATTTTAGGCCCAAAGATATTAAATATTCTTTCAGAGACATGTAAAATTATAGTCCCTGCAAGGAGTCCAAGCAAAACAAGTAGCAAGGGTTGCCAATTGTTTATTATATATTCCAAGTTATTCATTTTATACGCTTTATAACATTAAATATTTTACATGTTTTCGTCTTTAAGAAAACATTTTATATCGGAGAATATTTTTTTGAGCAAATTATCATTTTCCATAAATATTTCATGCTGCGTGTGCGCAATATTGACTAACCTACCTTCACGCCATGAATCCATTATTTTTTCAATAGCAGTATTATTCACTATTTTATCATTTAATGAATAAAAAGTTAAACATGGAACTTTTGGTGCCGCTGTTTGTTGAAGTTTGTAACATTCTTCCAATGCTGTTTGTAGCCATTTTATACTTGGACCTGCGAGTGCTAATGCTGGATATTTTAATATTTGATTTTTTAAATAACAGAAATACTCTTCATCGTTTGTCAAACTATTGTGTTCGAATTCTTCAGTTTTTAGGTAGGGGACTGTGTTCGTACTAGGAACAAATTCATTCTCTTTTTTGAATAATTTATAAATTGGATACGTATTTTTGGTGTAAAAATGTAGTACTTTGTCAATCAGTTTACTCTGATGCATTTTAATATCCCACATGGGAGCTGAGAAAATCACTTTTTGAATTGGCAATCCATTGTTTATAGCCCTCAATCCGATTGCTCCTCCCATGGAATGTGCCAAAAGAAACCAAGGTTTGGGGAATCTTTTATTGGTAGCGAAGAGAACTAACGCATTCACGTCTTTTTGATAATCTTGAAATAAATTAACGTGACCAATCAGTTTGTTCTTAACCAAACGCTCTGATAATCCTTGACCGCGCCAATCAATAACTATTGAGCTATAACCTATTGACTGTATTTTTTTACAGGTTCTACCGTATTTCTCAATGTACTCATTTCTGCCAGGAAATACAAATATCGTACCATTTGAATTGCTAAAATTCCAATAAGCTACTCTGATTTTTACATTATCGGCAGTTATAAGCCATCTTGCTTGTCCGTCTAATGGCCCCTCTAAGATGTCTTCATAAAGAGGAGCATTTTTCATATTTATGCCAAGACTGAAGCTAATCTCATCGCCATTCCCATATCGCCATCAACTTTAAGTTTACCTTGCATAAATGCAGCAGTTGAATTTAATTCACCAGACATTATTTCTTGGAAGGTGTCTTTATCAGCAGTCAATGTGCAATCTGCATCATCTGAGCTTTTAACAGCTCCGTCTTCATTTATAATTACGGAACCTTCATTCTCAATTTCAAATTTTACAGAGCCATCAAATCCATTTGGTAATTTTTCTTCTAAAGCGCTTATTGCAAGTTCAATCGCGTCACTCATTAATTTTTCCTGTCAATTTAAAAGTTTAACTCGTTTTTTTATTTTTTAACACTAATATACTTTTATGACGTATTTTTATAAATTTGCCAATACTTTTGTACCTTTCCTAATTGCTTTCATGCTTAGCTTGAGCGTAGGTTTAGCAAGTCCCAACATGGCAAAAATTCAAAACTTATTGATTGAGCTGAAATCGCCCTCAAATAGAGCCCATAGCGAAGTTGAAAAAGAAATTTGGGCGGAATGGTCAAGGTCAGGTGATCAAAATTTAGATATGTTATTAATACGTGGGCGGTTTTTCATGCAAAGTGGTCGACTGGAAGAGGCAATTGTAGTTTTCAGTCAAATTATATCAATCGAGCCTCTCTTTGCCGAAGCGTGGAATGCGCGAGCTACTACTTTTTATATGAAAGGCGATTTTAAAAACTCTATCTCTGATATCGATAAAGTACTATTGTTGAACGCTCAACATTTTGGAGCGTTATCTGGACTTGGTGCCATGTTGGAGAATTTAGGCCATCTTTCTGCTGCATTGGATGCATTTCAAAAAGCAGAAAAAATAAACCCACTTAATTCTAACATCAAGTTATCAGTTAAGAGGTTGAAAAGTAAAATTGCGGGTACTTCGCTTTAATTCTGAGATAAATGACCAGCACGTACAACAACAAAATAACGGCAGTTCTAGGGCCCACGAATACTGGAAAAACTCACTATGCTATAGAGAGAATGCTTAGTTATAATAATGGTATCATTGGTTTACCGTTAAGATTGTTGGCAAGAGAAGTCTATGATCGAATGGTAATTCTGAAAGATAGATCTTCGGTGGCGTTAGTGACAGGGGAAGAGCGAATTATACCGCTAAAACCAAAATATTGGGTCTGCACTACAGAGTCCATGCCAACAAATATAAGTTTTGAATTTGTAGCAATTGATGAAATACAATTGTGTGCTGATCTCGAACGCGGCCATGTTTTTACTGATCGAATGCTAACTATGCGAGGTCAATTTGAGACATTATTTCTGGGGTCCAAAAGCATTTGGAAAATAATAGTAAAACTGTTTCCAAATAGTGAAATTAAAGGCCGTGAGAGATTTTCCACTCTTTCATGTTCTGGTTCACGAAAAATATCACGAATGGCTCCAAGATCAGCTATTATTGGTTTTTCCGTGGATAATGTTTATGGCATGGCTGAATTGGTCAGGCGGCAGAAGGGTGGTGCTGCGGTTGTTCTTGGTGCTCTTTCTCCCAGGACCCGTAATAAACAGGTAGCATTATATCAAAATGGTGATGTGGATTTTTTGGTTGCTACTGATGCAATTGGAATGGGGTTAAATCTTGACATAGACCATGTTGCTTTCTCAAGCCAGCATAAGTTTGATGGAACAAAAATGCGCATGCTATTTTCTAGTGAAATTGCTCAAATTGCTGGTCGGGCAGGGCGCTATATGCGTTCTGGAACTTTTGGAACCACCGGTGAATCAAAACCATTTGATGAAAAAGTTGTTGAAGAAGTAGAAAATAATAAGTTTGACCCGATAAAAAGAATTATGTGGCGTAATTCTAATCTTGATATGGGTACTGGAAAAAAGTTAATTGAATCACTTGAGATGAGCATCAAAAATCCTATTTTAACTCGCGGTCCTGAGGCTCTTGACTTAGCGGCCCTGAAGTTAATTACCTCTACTGATGATTATTGTTTAAACATTAATGATCCTAATTTAGTGAAACTTCTGTGGCAAGTTTGCAAGATTCCTGATTTTCGGTCCATATCACTCAATGATCACGTTGAAATATTAAGTACAGTCTTTCATTATTTAAAGGGTGGTAGTATGATTCCTGATGATTGGCTTCATAGTCAACTTGACAAAATAGATCGATATGATGGCGAAATCGACACTATTTCAAAGAGGTTGGCATTTGTTAGAACTTGGACATATGTAACTCAAAGAGATGAGTGGGTAAATGATCCAAGCTACTGGCAAGCAGAAAGCCGTCGGATAGAAGATGGGTTATCAGATGCACTTCATGATGCTCTGACTAAAAGATTTGTCGATCGGCGTACGAGTGTTCTTATTCGCCGATTGAAGCAAAAGGAGAAACTTGTGGCTGAAGTTAATCAAGATGGAGAGGTTACGATAGATGGTCAATTTATCGGAAAGCTTCATGGCTTTAGATTTATACAAGATAAAGGCAGTAGTGTTGCAGAAGATAAGACGATTAGAACTGCAAGTATTGCTGCATTAGAAGCTGAATTCCATTTACGAAGTTCGCGATTTTACAATGCGCCAGATACAGAGATTGATTTTACCGATCAAGGTGGTCTCATGTGGGGAGAGCATGCTGTTGGAAAATTGTTAGTCGGGGAAAATACCTTATCTCCTAGGGTTATTGCTTTTGTTGATGATGAAGCGGGCAACGATGTCAGAGATAAAGTGGAGCGCCGCCTTAACCATTTTGTGGAAAGAAAAATTGAGTCTCTTTTTGAACCGTTATACTTGATGAAAAAAGATGAAAATATTGTTGGTTTAAGTAAAGGCTTAGCGTTTAGGTTAATTGAATCAATGGGTATAATTCCAAGACAAGAAATAATAAATGAGTTAAAAGATATGGATCAAGATTCGCGCGCTCTGCTAAGGAAGCATGGCGTGCGGTTCGGCCAATTTAATATTTTTCTTCCGCTCTTACTAAAACCTGCGGTGACCCGAATGAGATTGGTTCTTTGGGCGTTAAAAAAAGGTTTTACAGAATTTCCTTCTGCTCCTGTTGCAGGATTAGTTACGATAAATGCAAACAATAATGAAGCCGATGGTTATTTCGTAAAAGCTGGATACCATTATGCGGGAGAATGGGCATTAAGGATTGACATGCTTGAACGCTTGGCTGATTTGATCAGAAAAGAAAATACCCATTTAGGTTTTGAAGCGAATTCAGATATGCTATCTATTACAGGTATGACAAATGAGCAATTTTCTAACCTAATGTCTGGTCTAGGTTATGACGTTACATTAGGTGAGAGACAGAAAGTAGTGGGAATTACTTCTGATCCAAACCCTGAAAATGCTAATAAAGTTTATGACAATTCGGACAATTCAATCGCAAAGGAAACTATTGAACCAGAGATGCAGACTTTTTGGACATTTGTATGGAAAAATAAGAAATCAAAAACCAAAAAGGACATGAAGCTAACTGTAACTAAAAGTCTGGCTGATCGAAAAAGGGAAAAACAGAAACGCTCAAATAACAGTTCAAAAAATAAAAAACAGTTGAAATTTGATACTCCTCCAGATCCAAATAACCCATTTTCAGTTTTGCTAGCATTAAAAGGCAAATAATTGAAAGAGCTTGAGCATTGTAGAATTGATAAATGGCTATGGGCGTGTAGATTCTTTAAAACCCGATCAATTTCGCACAAAGTTGTTGAGCATGGCAAGGTTAGGCTAAATGGCAGGAAATTAAGAAAACCCAGTACTTTGTTGAGAATAACTGATGTGATAACCCTAACGCGTGGCGATAGTGTAATCGTTGTGAGGGTTTTGTCTCTTCCACTTCATCGAGGATCAGCAAAGAATTCGGCAGATTGGTACGCAAATATCTAAGCAAACTTTATGGTAATTTTTAGATAGAAATTTTTTTGATTAATTTGATTTAGACACTTGCGTCTGAATTGATTGGTAAATAGTTAGCTATTAATAATTATAGATTGTAGATTGAATGACTTATGTTGTTACTGATAATTGTATAGGCTGCAAGCACACAGACTGCGTTGAGGTTTGTCCTGTAGACTGCTTTTATGAGGGAGAAAACGTGCTAGTGATTCATCCTGATGAATGTATTGACTGTGGCGTTTGTGAGCCTGAGTGCCCTGTTGATGCGATTTTGCCAGATACTGAACCTGATATGGAAAAATGGGTGGAATTTAATCGAAAATATTCTGAGATATGGCCGGTAATTATAACTCAGATTGAACCTTTACCTAACGCCGACGAAATGGATGGAGTTCCCAATAAGCTCGAAACAGTTTTTTCTGAAAAACCGGGGAAAGGTGGATAAAATATATAATGTTGTGATAACGATTTATAAAACATCAAGACACCATCTTAAAATTGCTTTTTGGACATGTAATCTATTTTCTGCTTGATCAAAAGCTTTGGACTGAACACCATCAAGAACATCTGAGGTTACTTCCTGCCCTCGATGTGCAGGCAAGCAGTGCATAAATAGTGCTTCTTTTTTTGATTGCTTCATTAGTTCACTATTAACTTGATAAGGTTTTAGCTGGTTATCAAGAGTTTTAGATGATTGATTGTTTTTTTCATGCATTGAGACCCAAGTATCAGTCATTATCAAATCTGCATTACTGATAGCTTTAATAGGATCTCTAACAATCGTAACATTGGATCCTTTTCTTCTAGCATAGTCCAAGTATGAATGATTTGGATCTAAAGTTTCTGGCCCACAGAATGTGAAATCGAAATTAAACTGTCCAGCTGCCTGAAGAGTTGACGCACATACATTATTTCCATCGCCCAACCATAAAATTTGCTTTCTTTTTATGGATCCGCGATGTTCCTGAAATGTCATAACATCAGCCATACTTTGACAGGGATGGGTTGCATTCGTTAAACCATTGATAACTGGTACATTTGAATTTTGGGCAAGTTCGTAAAGGGTGCGTTCATCAAATGTCCTAATGATAATTAAATCGATATATCGTGAAAGGACTCTGGCTGTGTCTGCGATACTCTCACCATGGCCCAATTGTAAATCTGAACCTGACAAGACTATTGTTTGTCCACCTAACTGTTTTATTCCGACATCAAATGATACGCGCGTCCTGGTTGAAGGTTTATCAAAAATCATAGCAACAACCTTACCATCTAGCGGCTTATTTGAGTCTAATGCACCATTTGAACTTTTATCCCGGCCATTTTTTATAGTTATGGCTTGCTCAACAATATGAATTAAGTCATTTGAGTCTATTTCATTTAGATTTAAAAAATGTTTCATTTGATTTTTTTCTTTTTAAGGCTTTTGGCGCACTTATCTAACATTTGAACCGCCATTTCTATTTCTTCTTCAGATACATTTAATGGTGGCAAAAGTCGTATTATATTTTGTCCTCCAGGTACTGTCAGCAAACCTTCGTTGTACCCTGCGTTTACTACATCAATATTTGGAACTTTACACTTTATACCCATCATTAATCCCATGCCACGTACTTCGTCGAAAATTTCTGGATGTTTATCCAACAAATAACTTAATTTTTGTGTTAAAATTATCGATTTGTATTTTACATCCTCTAAAAACTTGGTGTTATTAATAATTCCCAAAACAGTATTGCCAATGGCGCATGCTAATGGATTACCCCCATACGTAGAACCATGTGTGCCAGGAGTCATACCTCTTGCTGCATTTTCGGTTGATAAGCACGCACCTAGTGGAAAGCCACCACCAATACCTTTTGCAATTGCCATAATATCAGGTTTTACTTGATAGTTTTGATAGGCAAAGAGCTCCCCCGTTCTGCCAACACCGCATTGAATTTCATCAAATATTAATAATATTCCTTCTTCATCGCATATTTTTCTAATATTATTTAAGAACTTAACATCTGATAGAATTATCCCGCCTTCACCCTGAATCGGTTCTATCAATATAGCAGCTGTATTTTTATTTATCTGGTTAAGTACCATTTCGTAGTTATTTATTTCTGCTTGCTTAAATCCTGGAAGAACTGGTGAAAAACCTTCTATTAACTTTTTGGAGCCTGTAGCTGATATCATTCCCAAAGAACGGCCATGAAAACTATTATTAAAAGTTATTATCTCATTTCGATCTTTTGACCCATTCTGGTAATGGTATTTTCGTGCCATTTTTATCGCGCATTCCATACTTTCAGTACCAGAATTTGTGAAAAATACTGTGTCTGCGAACGTAGCTTTTACCAATTCTTTCGCAAGTTTTTCTTGATTTGGAATATTATAAAGGTTTGAAGTATGCCAAAGTTTGTCAGCTTGGTTTTTTAATGTTTCTACTAGGTCTGGATGCGCATGCCCAAGCGAATTTACTGCAATGCCCGCTCCCATATCTAAATACTTGTTGTTTTTATCGCAGGTAAGCCATGAGCCACTGCCTTTAACGAAACGTATATCTGCACGAGAATACGATGGGAGAACTGGATTTATCATTTGCTATTCTATTTTAAGTTGATTGGATATTTCGATTTAGATATTTAGCAGAAATTAACGCCGCCGTTCACTTAAGCTCGTATTTCTAATCATAATCCATACCCTTTAACTTCTCTATTATTTAGTAATACTATTTTTTAATGCCTGTCTAGCCCTTGTATTTAACTAAAGCTCAGTGGTAGAGAATAATGTAATTATCAAATACATTTTTATTTGTAGTGGCGACTTTATATGGAGATATCGTATGGCTTGGACGGACGATCGTGTTGAAAAATTAAAAACGATGTGGACCGAAGGTAATAGTGCTAGTCAAATAGCCAAAGAATTAGGTGGTGTTACCAGAAATGCGGTTATAGGAAAAGTTCATAGATTGGGGCTTTCAAATAGAGCTAGTTCCACTAAGCCAATTCGAGACAAAGCTTCGGTGCGTTCAGCGCCAAAATCTCGGTCAAAACCATCAAGTCCAAGAATAAAAACAATCATTGATACACATATACCTGAAAAAAATGCTATCATTCCGATGCGTAAACCAATTCTAACCCCTGGCCAGCCTCTTCCCCCACAACCTTCCGCTAACGAAATAAGCCCTGAAGCACTAGCAACAGTTAAAGAGGTTGAGAAAGGTGCAAAAAAACTAAGTCTTTTGCAGCTTACTGAAAAAACATGTAAATGGCCGATCGGTGACCCAGCAACTGACGATTTCTGGTTTTGTGGTCTAGAGGTTCAAGCCGGCAAACCATATTGCGAAGCTCACGTAGGAGTCGCATTTCAACCGGTATCTAATCGACGTGACCGAAGAGCTGCGAAGTAATTTTTATTGTCAGATACTGGTTTATTTGATTATTATATTTTTTAAATTACATTATGTAAAATCTTATTTATTTGGTTGATGGGTGATGATTAAATATAGTTTTAAGTGTTCAAAGGGTCATGAATTTGAAAGTTGGGTTCAGTCGGCCGATGCTTATGAGAAATTAAAGAACTCAGGAATGATGTCCTGTGCGGTCTGTGGTGATGCAAATGTAGAGAGAGCTTTAATGAGCCCTCAGGTGCGGCCTGCTAAAACCAAGTCAAAAACCCAGAAAACACGTCCTTTATCAGGACCTAGAACAACCGCAGAGCAAGCTTTTGCGGAGTTAAAAAAGACTATAGAGGAAAATACTGAGGATGTTGGTTCAAACTTTGCTAATGAAGCCCGAGCGATCTATGAAGGTGATGCAAAAGAAAGAAATATAAGGGGCAAAGCTACTACCAAAGAAGTAAAAAACTTAATCGATGATGGTATAGAGGTAATTCCACTACCGTGGAGAGAAAGAAAACCTAACTGATTTTAAAAACCACTTTTAGGGGTAATTAATGACAACTGTTATTACTGGCGCAAGTAAAGGTATAGGATTGGAATTAGCAAAGCAACTAATTGCTATGAATAAAAATGTGATATCATGTGCAAGGTCAGATGGTTTTACTTTTTTAGATCTTGAAAGACAGAGTTCAATTTATGCTCTAAGGGATGAATTATTAGACACACCGATAAATCTTCTAGTTTGTAACGCAGGAGTTTTTTTAGATAAGGGAGAAAGCATAAATTCAGGATATCCCTCAATTAAGTGGGAAAAAACTTTTTCGGTAAATGTAACAAGTGTTTTCTTATTAATACAATGTTTACTTCCAAATATTATTAAGGCCAAGGGTAAGATCGCCATTATTTCTAGCCAAATGGGAAGTCAAAGTAAGGCAAATGGGGGAAGTTATATATATCGTGCTTCAAAAGCAGCTGTTTTAAATTTAGGTAGGAATTTAGCATCTGATCTAAAGAAAAATGGAGTTGCGGTTGGAATATATCATCCTGGATGGGTGAAAACAGATATGGGCGGGGAACAGGCAGATATCTCAGCCGCAGAATCGGCAAAGGGATTATTAGAAAGATTTGATAGTCTTTCTCTAGCAAAGACAGGATGTTTTGAAAATTGGAATGGTAAAACTCATCCATTGTAGAAATGCTTGCTCTTCTTGTAGACTAGCATTAGAAGCTGGTTCGATCTTAACCCTGAGAATTGAATATTATGCCTAAGCTTGTTATGAAATTTGGTGGAACCTCTGTTGCTGACATAGAATGCATCAAGAATGCAGCTATTAAAGTTCAAGAAGAAGTTTCAAAAGGATTTGAGGTTATTGTTATTGTATCAGCGATGTCCGGTGAAACGAATAGATTGGTATCTCTGGTAAATGAAGCATCCAAAATGCACGATGCTCGAGAGTATGATGCTGTAGTGTCTAGCGGTGAGAATATAACGGCAGGATTGATGGCAGTCGCCTTACAAAATGTAGGTGTGTCAGCTCGTAGTTGGCAGGGTTGGCAAGTGCCATTAATGACAAATTCAACTCATGGTTCTGCAAGAATTTTAGAGATCCCAATTGAAAATCTTGAAGAGAAATTTTCACAAGGTATGCGTGTGGCGGTGATTGCAGGTTTTCAGGGTGTCACGGATGAAAAACGTCTCTCAACTTTAGGCCGAGGAGGGTCTGACACTACTGCAGTAGCATTTGCCGCTGCCTTTAATGCGGTTAGATGTGATATCTACACTGATGTTGATGGCATTTATACAACTGATCCACGAATAACCGATAAAGCTAGAAAATTGAGTAAAATAAGTTATGAGGAAATGTTAGAGTTAGCTTCACTCGGTGCTAAAGTTTTGCAAACACGCTCTGTAGAATTGGCAATGAGATATAAAGTTCGTTTGCAGGTATTAAGTAGTTTTTCGGATAATCCGGGGACAGTGGTTTGTGACGAGGAGGAAATTATGGAAAATAACATTGTATCTGGAGTAGCGTATTCGAGAGATGAGGCAAAAATGACTCTTGTTTCGGTAGCAGACCGTCCTGGAATAGCGGCTTCTATTTTTGGCACACTTGCTGAAAAGGGAGTAAATGTGGATATGATAGTTCAAAATATATCTGATGATGGCAGGACAGATATGACTTTTTCTTGTCCTGTTGGTCAGGTTGCGTTGGCTGAGAAATCACTAAATGATGCGAAGAATATAAAGACATTTAACTATCATGATTTAATTGCTGACACTGAGGTTTGCAAGATATCAGTTGTTGGTATTGGGATGCGAAGTCACGCAGGAGTTGCGGCTAAAATGTTTAACGCGTTATCGTCTGAGAATATAAACATAAAAGTTATTACTACTTCAGAAATTAAAATTTCTGTACTTGTTGATAGAAAATATATGGAATTAGCGATACAATCTCTTCATGATGTATTTGAATTAGAGGCCAAAACCTGAAAAGGGTGAAAAATGGCATTAGAATCAGGGATTCAATCTAGAGTTCTTTTAAAGCGTTTGAAGGAAGCTCTTGCTGAAGAGGGAGAGGGACAAAAGCGGCTTGATCGTTTAACCCATCTAATAGCAAATAGCATGGATACTGAGGTTTGTTCTGTCTATTTGCTCGTAGATAATAAGACTCTAGAATTGTGTGCAACCGAAGGTTTAGATCCTGCATCAGTACATAAAACGCGTCTTCGTATTGGAGAGGGTTTAGTTGGTTTGGTAGCCAGAGATGCTAAGCCAATTAATACAGATAATGCACCTTCAGAGGTTGGCTTCAGGTTCATGCCAGAAACACGAGAAGAAAGATATTCTAGCTTTTTGGGTGTGCCTATACAGAGATTGGGTGAGACTCTTGGCGTTTTGGTAGTACAGTCTAGAATTTCAAGGCTTTTTTCAGATGACGAAATTTATGCTATTGAAGTTGTTGCTATGGTTTTGGCTGAAATGACTGAATTAGGGGCATTTGTGGGTGGTGATGAAAATTTAAAAGCACCTCACCAATATTCAGTGTTAATTAGGGGAGGTATTGCTCACGAAGGAGCCGCATCTGGTAACGTTTTATTGCACGAACCCAGAGTTGTTGTCACAAACCCCTTTGCAGAAGATACAATTATTGAGCAAAAACGTCTTCAAGATGCAATTCAACGTCTGAAAGGCGATGTTGATGGAATGCTTAATACGGCCCTAAAAGGAGCTACAGAAGAGCATAAAAAAATTTTAGAAGCCTACCGCATGTTTGCTAATTCGAAAAGTTGGCTTAAGAGGATGGAAGAAGATATTGAAAGCGGATTGTCTGCTGAGGCGGCAGTTGAAAAAGAGCAATCAACTGTTAGGGCTAGGATGAGTAGGGTAGCGGACGCATACTTAAGAGATCGCCTTCATGATTTGGATGATTTATCAAATAGGTTATTGCGTATCTTAACGGGTCAGGGCAATTCAGATCATACTGATTTTCCAGAGAGTCCTATATTAGTGGCTAGAAATATAGGGCCTGGAGAATTGTTAGAATATGGAAGAAACCTAAAGGGGATCGTCTTAGAAGAAGGCTCGGTTGGTGGGCATGCAACAATAATAGCTAGAGCAATGGCTATACCCCTAATAATTAATGCTTCAGCTATAACAACAGAAGCACTCAATGGTGATCACGTTTTGGTTGATGGTGATCAGGGAATTGTTCATCTCCGACCAGATGATAATGTGAAAAATGCTTTTAGTGAAAAAATCGCAATGCAATCAAAAAAACTTGAGCGTTATCAAAAGTTAAAAGATGTGCCAGCAGTTTCGAAAGACGGTATTACTATTAATCTTATGATGAATGCTGGCTTAATGGGAGATTTGCCGAGTCTTGAAAACTCTGGTGCCGAAGGCGTTGGACTCTTTAGAACTGAATTACAGTTTTTGGCTCGTAATTCCATACCAAAAAGAGGCGAGCTTGCAGCTTTATATAGTCGAGTTTTAGATGCTGCTGGTCAAAAAAAAGTAATATTTAGAACACTAGATGTAGGATCTGATAAAGTCTTGCCATATATGAGACCAACAGATGAACCAAATCCTGCTTTAGGATGGAGAGCTATTAGATTAGGCCTGGATAAGCCGGGTATTATGAAGATGCAATTGCAGGCATTCTTTAGGGCTGCAAATCTGAGGAATATTTCAATCATGTTTCCGATGATAGCGCAATTTGGTGAGTTTATTGAGGCTCGAGAGCTTTTAAAAACTGTTTTGGAAAACGAAAGAAAAATGGGCCATAGTATTCCAAAAAATGTGGAAATCGGTGCGATGCTTGAGACGCCATCTTTAGTATTTGCACCGAAACAATTTTTTGAATTGGCAGATTTTATTTCAATTGGTGGAAACGATTTAAAGCAATTTTTTTATGCAGCAGATCGTGAAAATGAAAGAGTTAGAAAAAGATACGACACCTTAAATGTTAGCTTTTTAAATTTAATTAAGCAAATTGTTATAAGGTGTGAGGAAACTAGCACTCCATTAAGTTTTTGCGGTGAAGATGCTGGTAAACCTTTGGAGGCAGTCTGCTTATTAGCGATGGGTATTCGTACATTATCAATGAGACCGGCCTCCATAGGTGCAGTTAAGGCATTAATAAGAGATATAAATATTATAGAGCTGCGAAGGGTTATCGATCAGGCACTTGTTTCAGGAGAGCAGTCAATTCGACCGAAAGTCGAAAGTTGGATAAAAGCACAAATATAGTTAAATATTTATTTTAAACTATTTTTTATTCCGCACCCCACCGCTCGACTTTTCCTTTTATTAAACTTATGTCGAAACCGTTGAGAGACTTTATTAAAGTTCTTTTGGGATTCGTGGGTAAAGGGAATTCTATTGATTTAGCGATAACAAAATTAAATTGCCTATAATAGCTTAAATCACCAATTAATATTACAGCTTGCCAGCCAAATTTCTCTGCTCTTGTTAAGGTTTCGTTTATTATATAATTTCCATGACCCTCAGCTTGTATGGTGGGATGAACTGCTAATGGACCCAGCAAAAGGAATTTAAACCTTTGAATTTTAATAGGCCAACATCTTACTGCACAGAGTATTGATCCAGTTTCATTTTTTGCAAGGAAGCATAATTTATCAATAGGTTTTACGTTCTCCCGTAATCTATATGAGCTTAGTACTTTGCGACTTGGAGAGAAGCAGATATCGTAGAGGTCTTCAACTCCTGAGAAATCTTCTGGTGTTTCTAATTCTACTTTAAGCAAAACGATTCCAAATCTGATGATTAGTGCTAGAATTTTAGTTATCATAACGTTACGATTACAACCAATAATATTAAAGAGGCTATTCAATGTTTTACAAACCCAATTTCCGACCTGAGTCACTTCCACATGACCCTTTTAAAGCAATTGTCTCACCACGACCTATTGGCTGGATTTCGACGATTAATAAGGATGGATCAGCAAACTTAGCCCCTTATTCATTTTTTAATGCGATTGGTGATAAGCCTCCAATGGTCATTTTTAGTAAGACAGGACCAAAATTAGGGTTAAAAGAGGAAAAGGATTCTGTTGTTAACATCAGAGACACAGGTGAGTTTGCAGTGAATTTTGTGAGTTTTGATTTGAAAAATCAGATGAATATCTCGTCGCAACATTTCAGTCACGGTGAGGACGAATTTGTTCTTGCCGGTCTTGAAAAAGGAGTATCAGAAATCATTACTGCTCCGTTCGTTAAAGCTGCACCAGCTGCATTTGAATGCAAATTGTATAAAGAAATTGAGCTTCCAGGAGAGGATCAAATTGCAATCATTGGAGAGGTCAAAGGTATTCATCTTAATGAAGAGTACCTTAAAGATGGAATATTTGATGTGACTTTGTATAAACCTTTAGCGAGACTAGGATATAGAGACTACGCAGTTATTGACGAATTAATAACTTTAAAACGACCTGATGATTGATAATGGCTAAAGCTATCAGATTTAATAAATTTATCTAAAAATTGTTGTATTAAAAACACCAGGCAACGAAACTTCTAATAATTCGAGATCCTCGGAACAACCGGAGTATTTTGTTTTCATATGTGGGGGGATAACAAAGGCATCACCAGGTTCTAAGTTACTAGTTTGTTTTCCCTCGCCTTCTAAAATCATATTCCCGCTCATCACAAAATTAAATAAGATATCAGTATCATGAGCACTCCAGAAACTGTCTCCACCTGTAAATTTTACCACATGCACCCCAGCAACATTACCGGTGTTCTCTGCAATAGATGTGTCCCTTGACTTGAATTGTTTTAGTCTGAAAGGTTCCCACTTAGCCTCCTCCACTTTATGATGTACAAATCTTTGCCCATCAAATGTACGTTCTCTATTGATTTGATCATTTGGAAGTGTCATTTCGTGATCAATTGTTGTTATGTGTTCAGCTGGCACACCAATTTCAATGACTTCAATATTATCACTGGCAAACAATACTTTATGACGAATCTTTGGTGGTTGGATTACGCAACATCCTTCAGTTAACCGAAAAGGCAGTCCTTGGTCTTCATAAACTAAATCCACCCAACCTTTATAGCAAAAGATTAATTGAAATCCTACAGTATGATAATGCACCATATCAGGCACAGGACCACCGTCCGGTATTCTAATATGGCTGGCAATAATTGATCCTCCTAACCTTGAAGGTATTAAATCTCTATAGTGCATGCCTGCGCGTCCTATAACCCATGGAGCTTGATCTGAGAGTCTTCGCACGACAAAGTCATGATTAGTTTTGGGCATTGTAGGTTTCGAGGTGTTTTCAATAAACTGAACTTTTACACCATTGGGCGCAATTTGATCTGGTAAGAGGTGCTCAAATTGTTTTATATTATCCGTTAAAATACGGATAGTACCAGTCGGTTCTGAAGATCCTTTTGCGAGTCGGAGCCTTAAACCAAAGCCCGAAATTACTGCAACAGAAGGGTCATCAGCGGGAAAAATCTCATCTAATCGCATCCCAATTTTTTTAGTAAAAAAATCAATATCTTCATTCAGATTTTTTGAAGGTAAAGCAAGCTCAGCTTTAGTCTGTAAATTCCTTTTGGTCATTGCACCCCGTTAATTTGTATTAGATATTGTGATTAAGTCGATTAGTTTATCTTTATTGAACAATCCTTTAATCGCTTATTAACCATATTTATGATATGATAAAGAAAAAACGGAGTTTTAAATTGTTTATTTCGCCAAGCTTTAAATTGATAAAAGAGTTAAATGTTATCTTTATTGTTGCAGTTATTGGATATGTGTTGAGCCCAGTAGCTGATAGATTTGAAAAGGTAAGAATAAAGAGATTATCTGCAATCATAATTATTTTTGGATTATTTTTTGGATTTTCTGGTTTGCTTTTGGTAGTTTCAATATTTGCTTTTATCGTTTTTGTTGTGGGATTTTTAATTAAAAAGTATAAAACCAGTTCACTATACTTTGGCTCAACAAAGGAATTAATTTGTCCGACCAATTAATTTTTGACTTACCTTGTTATCCAGCTTTGGGCTTTAATGATTTTTTTGTTTCTAAGGCAAATAAGTTAGCCTTTGATCTAGTAAAAAATTGGGCACATTGGTCTAATGATCGACTGCTAGTAATGGGGGCAAAAGGTTCTGGCAAGACCCATCTTTCAAATGTATGGGCCAATTTGACCAATGCGACTTTTGAAAACGTCATCGAGTTGGATTTTAATTTACAAAATATAAATGCTATTGTTTTAGAAAATATTGAATTAGCGGCTTCACGTTTAGATTTGGAAGAACGTCTTTTACATATTTTAAATCATTGTAGTTCTAATAGAATCCCTGTTCTCCTGACTAGTAATGATTTTTCAAGTAGGGCTGGGTTTGAGTTGAAAGACTTGAACAGCAGACTTATTGCTACTGAACATATTTCTATAGAGCAGCCAGATGATGCGCTATTATCAGCTGTATTAATTAAACAATTTAATGATCGTCAAATTCAGATTTCTCCTTCTTTAATAGAGTTTATTTTAAAAAGGATTACGCGCTCAATGGCTTCGATTGGCAGTTTTGTTGAAGAGTTAGATAGGACTGTTTTGAAACTTGGCAAAAGTGCAAATAGAGCAATAATCAGTGAAGTTCTGGACAAATTTAGTTAAAATGAGGCATAAGCCTCCATATGAACAAGCAAAATCTACATAAAACTATTGATTCAGATTTTCTTAAGTCAAACTTTGGGAAAGTTGTTAAATTAAATTCTGAAGATATTGAAGGTAATAAAAGATTTCTTAACCGAGAGTTGTCTTGGTTAGCGTTCAATTCGCGTGTTTTGGAAGAAGCTGGCAATCTAGAGGTACCACTTTTAGAGAGATTACGTTTTCTATCAATATCTTCCACAAATTTAGATGAATTTTATTCGGTTAGGGTCGCTGGATTAAGAGAATTAAAGAAGAATAAAATAAATACCCCAGCTGCTGACGGATTAACCCCCGGGGAACAATTATTAGAGATAGATAAGAGTGCTCGAGTTCTTTTAAAAGAGCAACAAAAGCATTGGATTGATTTAATTCATGATTTAAAGTTGGCTAATATAGAGATTTTAAAACCCCATGAACTGAATTCAGAAGAAAGATTATTTTTAGACAAGGAATTTATTAATAATATTTTCCCAGTACTATCTCCTTTAGCGATTGATCCAGCGCATCCATTTCCATTTATTCCAAATGGTGGGTTTGCGTTAGCGCTACAATTAAAAAGAAAAAAAGACGATAAAGAGTTACTAGCCTTATTACCAATTCCAAAGCAGCTGCCAAGATTTGTAAGGCTTGGTGAGGTTAAAGAAATCTATCGAATGTTACCACTTGAAGACGTTTTAATAGAATATATTTCGGATCTTTTTCCTGAACACATATTAGAGAATTTTTGTGCTTTTCGTCTTTTGCGAGATAGTGATCTAGAGATTGAGGAAGAAGCAGAAGATCTAGTAAGAGAGTTCGAAACCGCCCTGAAACGACGAAGACGGGGTGAGGTCATAAGTCTTGCCATTTCCGCTGGAGCAAATATTAATTTAGCAAATATGATAAGAAAGAATTGCAAAGTAACAAAAAGTGAGATTTTTGAAATAAATGGTTTTATTGCATTAGCGGACCTCTCGGAGTTGGTAGAGCTGGAAATTGAAAATCTAATGTGGCCAAAATTCTCTCCTAGAATCCCAGAGCGAGTAACAGATTATGATGGAGATATATTTAGGGCTATTCAGCAAAAAGATATGCTTTTGCACCATCCTTACGAAACTTTTGACATGGTTGTCAGATTTCTTCAACAAGCAGCTGGCGATCCAAATGTTCTTGCAATAAAACAGACATTATATAGAACATCAAAAAACTCACCAATTGTTGACGCATTATGTGAAGCTGCAGAGGCCGGAAAATCTGTCACTGCGTTCATTGAGCTGAAAGCACGATTTGATGAAGCAGCCAACATTCGACAAGCTCGTCGTTTAGAACGTGCTGGTGCTCATGTTGTATATGGTTTTATTAGCTTAAAAACGCACGCAAAACTATCAACTGTCGTGCGAAGGGAAAAAAATAAAGACCTAGTCACATACACACATTTTGGAACAGGCAATTATCATCCGATTACGGCTAAATATTATACTGACCTTTCCTTTTTTACCTGTGATCCTGCTCATGGTAGAGACGCTACGAGCGTATTTAATTTTGTTTCAGGGTATGCAAGACCCCAAAAACTAAAAAAAATGTCGATTTCTCCAATAAATCTTAAAACATTTTTGTTGAACTCTATCGAAAACGAAATCAAAATTGCAAATAATGGACAGAGTGCTGAAATTTGGGGTAAAATGAATGCGTTGATTGATCCAGACGTAATTGATGCGTTGTATAAGGCAAGTAATGCTGGCGTTAAGATTAAGCTCATTGTTAGAGGTATATGTGGACTTAGGCCTGGTATAGAAGGTCTCAGTGAAAATATTCAAGTAAAGTCGATTGTAGGTAGATTTTTAGAGCATTCGAGGATTATTTGTTTTGGTAACGGCAAGCCAATAGAAACACTTAAGGGTAGGGTATTCATTAGTTCAGCTGATTGGATGGATCGTAATCTTAATAGGCGGGTAGAGGGTTTGATTGAGATCGATAATGAAACTATCCGCTCTCAGATTGTTAGCCAGATTATGGCTGCAAATTTAGCGGACCAAAAGCAAAGCTGGGTACTTCAATCAGATGGTAATTATTTAAGACATAATGATATTGATAATCAATTTGATTGCCATAGATTTTTCATGGAAAATCCGTCATTATCTGGCAGAGGTTCGGCTGGAGCTTCGGATGTGCCAGAATTAAGCCACTCAAACATAAAGAAAAAGTATTTTATTAACTGATCACTACTTATTGGTAAACACTTTGACAGAAATTTCTCCAACCCCAAATGTAAAGCGTCCATTTTCAAATAATACTATCGATAGATTTGGCGTTATAGATATCGGATCAAACTCAGTGAGATTAGTAGTTTTTGATGGCGCAGCACGTTCACCAGCATATTTTTTTAATGAAAAGGTTCTCTGTGGCTTAGGCGGTAATTTAGGTCCGAATGGAGAACTAAATATTGATAATAAAAAACGGGCATTGTCTGCAATAAAACGGTTTGTTTTATTAGCTAACTCTTTGAGTGCAAACTTAAGCGCAGTTGCTACTGCTGCCATTAGGAACGCTCCAAATGGTAAAGAGTTCTGCTACGAGATTTACGTTAAAACTGGTTTAGAAGTCAGCGTTGCGACTGGAGAGGAAGAAGCAACATTGTCTGCGAAGGGCGTTCTACTGGGCTGGCCTGATGTTGATGGTCTCGTTTGTGATTTAGGTGGAGCTTCAATGGAATTAGCTGAAATTTCTAATGGCAATGTTGGTCTTGCAAAAAGCTTACAAATTGGACCTTTAAATTTGGATCGTGTACATGCAGATGCCATTGGGAAAAGAGATTATGTTAAATCAAAATTAATCGAATTAAGAAAAAAATTCAAAAAAACTTATAAAACAATATACTTGGTAGGAGGTTCATGGCGGGCTATTGCTCGTTTACATATGGACTTATCAAATTACCCATTAAAGGTCTTGCATGAGTATCAAATTAACGCTGAAGATATCTTAAGTACTATTAAGTGGATTAATAAGAGATCCTTAAAAGAAATAAGGACAATGACGACAATTTCAAATGTTCGTTTAGACCTTCTTCCAACTTCTGGAATTATTTTGCAAGAAGTGGTTGAAATATTTAATCCAAAGAAAATCGCATTATCTAGTTACGGAATCCGAGAGGGTTTATTATATCAATCGATGGGGAAGAAATTAAGAAGCCTCGATCCTCTCTTGGAAGCTAGTAAATATATGGAAATGTCTGCTGCTAGAAATCCAGGATTTGGTCTGGTACTTTATAATTTCATAATTCCAATATTTAATGATCAAGATCTAAAAACTAAAAGACTGATCAAAGCTGCATGCTTATTGCATGATGTTACCTGGAGAGCCCATCCTGATTATCGAGCAGAGGTGTGTTTTGATAATGCTACTAGGGCAAATTTAGGTGGGTTGGATCATAGTGGGCGTATATTTTTAGCTCTTGCTTTACTATACAGGTATAAAAGTTCTAAGCGAAAAGAGTATTTCAAGAATGTTTTATCAATTTTGACAGAAAAAGAGCAGATATTAGCAAAAATTTTAGGAAAAGCTATGCGTTTTGGTGCGATGTTGTCTGGTTCTATTGATAACAATATGGGGGAATTAAGCTTCCTTAAAAAAGAGAAAACTTTACAAATTAACATTTCTAAAAACAACAAGGACCTATTTGGAGAAGTAGTTAATTTACGTTTTACGAGCTTGGCAGAAAGCTTAGAGTGCAAAGCAGTTTTAATTGTTAAACCTTAATTTCATATAATTTGTGGTATTATAAATGCTAATCAAATTTAAATTATTAAACTTTGATGGAATAAAAAATGACTAAATTTCTAGCTATTGATCAAGGCACTACATCCACAAAGGCGATAGTTTTCGATGAGTCCCTTTCTAGTTTAAAAAGGTACAGTGAGAAAATAGACACAATGTTTCCAAAATCAGGTTGGGTGGAGCAAAAGCCACAGAATATTCTCCAGACAGTGAAGAGCGCAATCAACAAAACAATATCCGATGATGTTGTTGGACTTGGAATTACGAATCAACGAGAAACGGTGGTTATTTGGGATCGAGCAAGTGGAAATCCTATTTACAATGCTATCGTTTGGCAAGATAGGCGAACAGCAAGCCGATGCAAAGAATTAAGAAATTTGGGTTATGAACAGATCGTAAAAGATAAAACTGGTTTGCTACTTGATCCATATTTTTCTGCCACAAAAATTGAGTGGATCTTGGATAACGTATCCAATGCGAGATCAGATGCATTAAATGGAAATTTGGCATTTGGGACAATAGATTCGTTTCTTCTTTGGCACCTATCTGAGGGTAAAGTTCATGCTACCGATGCAACTAATGCATCAAGAACAATGCTTTATAATATATTTGAAAACCGCTGGGATGTTGATCTGTTAGAATTATTCAACATCCCAGAAGCAATCTTACCAGATGTGACGGATAACTGTGCTAATTTTGGCGTGTCAAATTTATTTGCTAACACTCTTCCAATAAGGTCAATGATAGGCGATCAACAGGCTGCTGCTGTTGGTCTTGGATGCATTGAGGCTGGCATGATGAAAGCCACATTTGGAACAGGTTGTTTTGCTTTGCTAAATATTGGTGAAGATCAAAAAAAATCAGAGTCTAATTTGATTAACACAGTTGCTTATCAAATTGAAGGTCAGGTTAGATATGCATTAGAGGGTTCAATTTTCAACGTTGGCACGATCTTAGACTGGTTGCAAAAAAATATGGATATGTTTCATGATTTTGATGAGTTGAATAAGGTTTTTGAGCAATCCAAAACGTCTAATGGTGTAATTTTTATACCTGCATTTACTGGCCTTGGAGCTCCTTACTGGAATTCTGAATGCCGGGGGGCAATATTTGGATTGGAGCGTAATAGTTCTAAAAGTGATATAATAACTGCTGCTGGTGAAAGTATTTCGTTTCAGGCTCGAGACTTGGTTGAAGCCATGTGTTCTGACTATTCTGGTAACAATCTTGAGATTTTAAAAGTTGATGGTGGAGTTAGTCAAAACAATTGGATTATGCAGAATGTTTCAGATCAAATTGGAATTGAGGTTGAAAGAGCTCAAAACATTGAGGCAAGTGCCATGGGGGTTGCGTTTTTGACTGGGCTATCACTAGGTTATTTTTCTAATCTTAATGACATAGGTAAAATTTCAAAATTAAATACAAACTTTAACCCTTCCAAAAATAGAGTTTTATTCGAAAAAAAATATTCTGATTGGAAGAAAACTATAAAAAAGCTTCTAGATTAATACTAATTGCTCTCTCTCTTGCTTAAATTTGACCACCAGCAATTTCTATCGTTTGTCCGTTAAAGGACTCGGAGTTAGGGTTTACGATGTATTCAGCAGCACAAGTTATTTCGTTGATCTCGATTAATCGTTTATGTCTATTATCTTGAGACATGGCTTTTTCAGCTTCCTCATTAGTCAGATTACTTCTCTTTGCAATTAGATCTCTGTTTCTATCCACTATTGGTGTTCTTACATATCCGGGGCATATAGCATTAGCAGTTATCCCCGTGCTCATATATTCCTCTGATATCGTTTTTGTGAGGCCAATTATTGCGTGTTTTGATGCTGAGTAAGCGGCTCCATATTTTAATCCCTTTAGGCCAGCGATGGAACTTATAGTAATTATTCTGCCATAATTGTTCTCGCGCATACCCGGTAATGCTTCACGGATCCCTAAAAAGACACCATCCAAATTAGTTCTCATAATTTTGTTCCAAAACTCTAGATTCATGCGATGGATTGGCATAGTTTCAGCAATTCCGGCATTAGCAACGTGAATTAAAGTTGGCCCTCTTTCATTAATCGCGGCCGCAGTACCAGAAACTATGCTTTGTTCTGACGACATATCCATAACAATTGGAAAAATATTGGGTTCCAAAGAGCAGGTTTCTTTTAGAGTTTCAATTCTTCGTCCTGTTACCGTGACTGTTGCGCCTAACTTGGCTAGCATCACTGCAATATCCTGTCCAATTCCAGTTCCCCCACCAGTAACTAACGCGTGTTTTCCTTTAAGATGGCTCATGTGTTTCTCCCAGTTTAACCTAATAAAATAATAATCTACTTAATTTTTAGCTTAACGCTCAAGTCAAATAAAAACTCCTATAAATTTAGATGATGTTAAAATAAATAAAGCCATTTATAAATCATTAAATTTATTTATTTTGTTTTACAATCTTCAGAATTACACTATATCCGCTTAAAGCAGCTTTAGGAATTTTTTAATGAAAATAGGTTCTATCAAAGAAAAAAACCAAAATGAACGCCGAGTTTCAATGACCCCAGCTTCGGCAATCCAGATCATAAAGTTAGGGCACGAATGCTATATTGAAGAAAATGCAGGCTTAGCAGCAGGATTTTCTAACCAAGACTATATTGATGCTGGTGTTAAGGTAATCAATAATGCAAAAAATATGTGTCGTGAAGTTGATATTTTGGTGAAAGTTCAGCCGCCAACAGCTGATGAAATTAGCTTGCTTCAAAAAGATAAAACTCTAATTAGTTTTTTTTATCCAGGGCAATCTGATACTCTATTAAATTCAATAAATGCTAACGGCGCTAATGTTTTGGCGATGGACATGGTGCCAAGAATCTCACGAGCTCAAAAAATGGATGCTTTATCATCAATGGCAAACATTGCAGGTTATAGAGCGGTGATTGAAGCTAGTAACAATTACGGTAGATTTTTTACAGGACAAGTTACCGCTGCTGGTAAAATTCCTCCAGCTAAGATTTTGATAATTGGTGCTGGTGTCGCTGGTTTAGCTGCGATTGGAGCTGCCACATCTTTAGGTGCCCAAGTATATGCCTTTGATGTTCGCCCAGAAGTTGCTGAGCAAATTGAGTCTATGGGTGCTGAATTTGTGTTTCTTGATTTTGACGAAACTCAGACTGATGGATCTGAATCTGGTGGATATGCTGCTCCCTCATCACCTGAGTTTCGGGAAAAGCAACTAGAAAAATTCACTCAATTAGCGCCCAATATTGATATTGTTATCACGACAGCATTAATACCAGGAAGAGATGCTCCAAAACTTTGGTTGGAAAATATGGTTCTGTCAATGCGAACAGGTTCTGTAGTGATTGATCTAGCTGCTGAAAGGGGTGGTAATTGTGAGTTAACAGTACCTGATCAAAAAATTGTAAGTAATAATGGTGTTACGATAATTGGATATACAGATTTTCCAAGCAGAATGGCGGCTCAATCCTCAGAACTTTATTCGACTAATATTCGTCATATGATCTCAGACTTAACACCTGAAAAAGATGGAAGAATTAATCATGACATGGAGGATGATGTAATTAGAGGAGCTACAGTTTGCTTTGGTGGTGAGATAACGTTCCCACCCCCACCACCCAAGATTCAAGCAATTGCTGCTCAATCTGCAAAACCAATTCAAAAATCAAAGAGCGAACTAGATCAGGAAAAATCAGAATTACTTGCCAAATCTGGGAAGCAACAAACCTATGCTTTAGTAGGCGGCGCTATATTAATGCTTGTGATTGGGGCTTATGCGCCAAGTAGCTTCATGCAACATTTTATTGTATTTTGTCTCAGTTGTTTTGTGGGCTTTCAAGTTATTTGGAATGTAAGTCATTCTTTGCATACACCATTAATGGCAGTCACAAATGCAATATCTGGAATTATTATTTTAGGTGCTCTTTTGCAAATGGGGTCGAGCAACTTGATAATTACCATACTAGCATCCATTAGTGTTTTAATTGCTACCATAAATATTGTTGGAGGATTTATGGTTACTAGAAGAATGCTCCAAATGTTTCAAAAGTCTTAGAAGGTTTATATAATGAGCGTAGGAATATTATCAGCATCTTATATTGCAGCGTCTGTACTGTTTATACTTTCCTTGGGTGGTTTGTCTAACCAAGAAAAAGCAAAACGAGCCGTTTGGTATGGAATTTTTGGTATGGCGATTGCTGTTACTGCAACGATTTTTGGGCCAGGGTTTACAACTCTGTCTTATGTGATTTTGGTTCCTCTTCTTGTAATAGGAGCTCTCATTGGCAAAACAGTAGCTGAACGGGTTGAGATGACAGAAATGCCTCAATTAGTAGCAGCATTACATAGTTTTGTTGGACTTGCAGCAGTTTTTATAGGTTTAAATTCAGCAATGGGCTCTCATGATGCATTGACGAAAGCGGAACAGATAATTCATGAGGTTGAAATATTTTTAGGAGTCTTTATTGGAGCAATCACTTTTACTGGCTCAATTGTTGCGTACGCAAAATTAGCTGGGCGAATTGATGGAAAGGCTTTAATTTTACCTGGTCGCCATATTTTAAATGCCGCTGCTGTGGTCATTAGTTTAATATTATTATTTATGTACATCAATACATCCGAGCTTTGGACTTTATATGTAATGCTTTTCATTGCATTAGTGGTAGGTGCTCATTTAGTAGCAGCAATTGGTGGCGCTGATATGCCCGTAGTTGTTTCAATGCTTAATAGTTATTCTGGGTGGGCAGCTGCAGCAACTGGATTTTTGTTAGGTAACGATCTGTTAATTGTAACAGGTGCACTTGTAGGATCTTCAGGGGCAATTTTGTCGTATATAATGTGTAAGGCGATGAACCGCCATTTCCTCTCTGTTATACTAGGAGGTTTTGGGAATAGTGCAGGTCCAGCTATGGAAATCGACGGAGAGCAAGTAGCTATTGATGGTGCTGGTGTGGCGACTTCATTAGAAGACGCAGATTCTGTTGTTATCGTTCCTGGTTATGGGATGGCTGTTGCGCAGGCTCAGCAAGCGGTTGCTGAATTAACAAGAAGATTGATAGGTAATGGGACGAAAGTAAGATTTGGAATTCATCCCGTTGCTGGAAGATTGCCAGGGCATATGAATGTGCTTTTGGCTGAGGCCAAAGTGCCTTATGATATCGTTTTAGAAATGGATGAAATCAATGATGATTTGCCTGAAACGGATGTAGTAATTGTGATTGGCTCAAACGATATCGTAAATCCAGCTGCTCAAGAAGATCCAAATAGTCCAATCGCTGGAATGCCAGTTTTGGAAGTGTGGAAAGCAAAACAAGTATTTGTATCAAAAAGGGGTCAAGGCACAGGTTACTCTGGAATAGAAAATCCATTGTTTTTTAAAGAGAACACCCGTATGTTTTATGGTGATGCTAAAGCCTCTATTGATCAGTTGTTAACGATTATAAAGTGAGACATTTAAGTTACTAACGGCCTCGTATTCTTGGATCTAATGCATCTCTCAAACCATCACCAATGTAATTCACACTTAGTACCGTTAAGCTAATTGCCAAGCCTGGATATATGACGCGCTCTGGGCTTAACTTCATAAAGTTCGTACTGTCATATAAAAGTCTGCCCCAAGTTGGAAAATCTGATGGAAAGCCTAAACCTAAAAATGACAAAGCGCTTTCGGTAATTATGGCAGCGGCTACACTTAAGGTAGCGGAAACCATTATTGGGCTAAGTACATTCGGCAAAATATGACGCGTAATCATTTGAGTATTATGTGTACCTAAAGATCTTGCAGCTAAGACAAATTCTCGCTCTTTTACTGCGAGAACATCGCCCCTTACAATTCTAGCGATTGGCATCCAACTTGTTAATCCAATCGCTGTCACAATTAAGATAAATATCCCAGTCTCGGGTCCGAACAATCCTCTCAATGTATCACGAAATAGCATGATCATAACCAATAACAAAGGGAGAAGAGGTAAGGCTAAAAACAAGTCAGTCAATCTCATTAAGGGTCCATCGAGTCTTCTAAAGAATCCGGATATGACGCCCACCAATGTACCAAATATAACTGATAACGCCATTGCTGTTACGCCAACTAAAAGGGAAACGCGACCACCAGCCAGAAGATTTGAAAAAGTGTCACGGCCCAATTGATCAGTCCCCATTGGATGCAAAAAACTAGGCCCTTGATTTTTTGCTCGGATATCAATGTAATTTGGGTCCAGAGTCCAGAACCAGGGACCAAACGCGACTAGAATGCAAATTATTGAAAAGACAATCATTCCAATTACGGCGCCTCGATGAGTTTTAAACTGCATCCAAACATCCAACCACTGGCTATTTTGTTTCTTTTTTAAAATTTTAGTCATATCTTATCCTGGGGTCTAATATGCCATATAGAACGTCAGCAACAAGATTAAAAAGTACTATAAGAATTGCGAAAATAAATGTAAGTGTTTGTACTAATGGAATGTCTGCGCCTTCTATGCCTAAAATGAGGAGGGCACCCAATCCATTTACCTTAAATACTTGCTCAGTAATTATGGCGCCACCAAACACATGTGGAATATTTAAAGCTAATACCGTTACTACTGGTATCAAAGAGTTACGTAGCACATGCACGAGTAATACAACTCTTTCTTTCATTCCTTTGGCTCTGGCCGTTCTTACATAATCGAGGCTTAAATTATCCAACATCGAGGCTCTCATGAAGCGACTTATTTGAGCCGCGTTATATAAAGCCAAAACAAATACTGGCATTAGTATCTGTCTAATTTGGAATATAAAGCTATCCCAATCTGTAACTTTGTGCGTTGTATCATAAATAGATGGCAACCAAAAAATGCTGTCAGTAGGTACCAAAGTGGAAAATATTACTATTAATAAAACACCAGTGAAAAATGTAGGAACAGAAAAACCAACCATAGCAATAAATGTTCCGGTCTGATCAAACCAGCTATATTGTCGGTATGCTGATATAACGCCGATCGGAATGGCTATTATTATTCCAACCACATAAGACATACCAACAACCCAGAGTGTTTGAGGGGTCCGCTCTATAATCAGATCAACCACAGGTGATCTTGTAGCCCAGCTCATTACACGGGTTCGGGTCCCACATTCGCCCCAACACAAACCCCATGCTTGTTCAATTATGTTTAATGGTTCAATAATGAAAAATTGATTACACCACATCAAGTAGCGCCAGTACATTGGCTCACCCAAGCCCAGCGCTAAGCGTATTTGTTCTCTGACCTCGGGGGGCACTGTCATTGGAAGATTTCCCGTGGGATCACTTGGAGCTAAGTCAAGTAAAAGAAAAATCACCAAACTTATAAATAGAAGAACCGGAATGGTGAAAATCAATCTTCTGATTGTGTACTTCAACATGGCAGTTTCTCAATTTAGCAGTTTAAAAAGATTAGATTTGCTACCCCGGTTTAATTGCCAGGGTAGCAAAATGATAATTTTAGTTACGATACCAATCGGCAACGTTCCAAAGTTCACTGTCCCAAGTATTTTGGACCACTCCGCCCAATTTATTTGAGTGTGCAGATACTCTTCCGCGGTGAATAAGTGGTATCATTGCGCCTTCTTGCATCAACATATCATTCATCGCCATTACTATACGAGCACGATCTTCTATAGCGGCTGTAGTAGCAAGTTCGGCAGCCATTGCATCATAGTCTGCATTACAATAACGGGGCATATTGTTACCCATCCAGTTATTTGATGGCATTGGCATCTCTGAACAAACCCAGCTTCCCATATAGGCTTCTGGATCAGTACCGCTAAACAAGTTTGTGTACATTTCGATATCAGAGAAGTGCTTTTGATATGTATCCGGAGAAGATTGATCTCCGCCGAAGAAAACAGATGCACTAATGTTTTTCAGCTCTGTTTCTACACCGATTTCTGACCACCACTGTTTAACCAATGCTTGGGTGTCCTGACGAACAGCGTTAGTAGATGTTTGATAAAGAATAGACAATCTAACACCGTCTTTTGCTCTTACACCGTCTGAGCCCCTTTGCCATCCTGCCGCTTCAAGAATATTGTTAGCTTTTGCTATATCTTGAACTAGACACTCATCATTTGCTGTTGACACATACATTGCTGGGCCTGGAACCACATTACAAGTCGCTTTACCCGCTGCACCGTAACCAACTTCAGCAAGAAGGTTTCTATCGATTGCAACACTAAGTGCTCTTCGCACAGATGCGTCTGTCAAGAATGGGTGAGGACCACCTTCAAGTGTGGATCTTTTATCACCTAAAGCAGCATCTGGGTTAGAAAGGTTAACCATTAGTCGCTCAACAGCAGTACCAAAGCTTGAAATTACTTCACCTTTACCACCTTCTGCCATTTGTGACAGAATAGTTGGATCGATTTGTAAGTTCCATGCGTAGTCGAATTCTCCTGTTTCAAGAACAGATCGAGCTGCTGCTGCTGCATCACCGCCACCTTTGAATGTAACACTCGCAAAAGCTGGCTTGGATGCGTCTCTATAGTGAGGGTTTGCTTCCATTGTGATAACATCATTTGCTTTAAAGTCTGTTACAACAAAAGGTCCAGTACCGATTGGGCCAAAGTTTTCTGCAGTACACTCTGGTGCTTTTGCACCTTTACAATCAGCGAATTGAGCTTTTTGAATTATTGGCTGTTCGGCACCAACGAAAGGACCGTATGGAAACGGTTTCGCAACTGAAAAAGACACTTTTACAGTTAGGTCATCAAGTGCTTCAATATTTGATACATCAGCTAATTTATTAGACTGTGCACAACCACCATCTGGGTCCATGCAGTATTCTCCAGAAAACACAACGTCATGGGCTGTAAATGCAGAACCGTCAGACCACTTGATCCCTGGCGTAATATTCCAAGTAATAGACATTAGGTCAGCGCTAACGCCACCATTTGCTACTGTTGGTATCTCTGTTACCAACCATGGCGTTAATTCTCCATCTTGGTTGTAACGTGCGAGTGGTTCAATTATCATTGATGAGCTTTCAACGTCTTTTGTCCCACCTGATAGGTATGGATTTAGAATTGATGGTGCTTGCCAATAAATAATATTAACGTGGCCATCCGACCCTCTATCAGCAATTGCCATTGATGCAACGCTGAGGGCGGCAGCCGTTCCTAAAACTAATGATTTTAATTTCATAATTTTCTCCTAGTTGTTTCGCTCATTTTCCTCATGGTGCAGTATACTCTGCATTAATCCTTGTGATCTTTACCACTAAACATATGGTAAACTCCTTTAGGGACGAAGTTTAATTAAATTGCAAGAGAAAATGTTTAAATTCTCTCCAATCACTATAAAAAATCTTTAAAAAACAATTTACTAATTATTTGAATGTTAAGTATTTAAATATTTGACAGTGTTGCAGTTATCTGTAGCATTAAAGTTCAATCAAAGAGGAAGCAAATGTTAGATAATCCCAGAACACCAATAACCAGTGTTAAGAAACTTAAAGTGCAATTTGAGACAAAGGATGGCACGGTCACAGGAGTTGAGGATGTTTCTTTTGAAATATTTCCTGGAGAAACAGTTTGCGTTGTAGGGGAGTCTGGTTCGGGAAAATCTGTTTCATCACTATCACTAATGCGTTTGGTTGAATTTGGTGGAGGAGTGATTTCGGGTGGACAATTAATTTTTGATCGCAAACAGGGTGGTGCAATCAATTTGCGAGAAACTGATCAAAAAGAAATGAGCAACATTCGTGGAAATGAAATTGGAATGATCTTTCAAGAGCCAATGACTGCCTTAAATCCGGTGCTAACGGTTGAGCGGCAATTAACTGAGGGTCTAAGATTTCACAAGAAGTTATCAAAATCTGCGGCAAGAGAAAAAGCAGTGGAGATTTTAAAGCAAGTCCGCTTGCCAGAACCTGAGAAAAGACTCAAGCAGTATCCACATGAGCTTTCCGGAGGGATGCGGCAAAGGTTGGTTATTGCGATGGCAATGGCATGTGAGCCACGATTATTGATTGCGGACGAGCCTACAACAGCTCTTGACGTAACTATTCAAGCAGAAATTCTTGCTTTGATGGATCGCCTTAAGAGAGAAACTGGTACCGCCGTAATGTTTATCACGCATGACATGGCTGTCGTGGCTCAGATGGCTGATCGAGTTGTAGTTATGTACCGAGGCAATAAAGTAGAAGAAGGAAAAGTTGAAGAAATCTTTGAGAATCCTAAGCATGACTATACTAAGGCATTGTTGGCGGCAGTACCAAAATTAGGAGAGATGAAGGGAAAAAAATATCCAGAACCAATGCGCCTCCTTGGTACGGAAAATGATAAAATTATACCTATTAAAGATTCTGATGAGCCAATCTTGAGAGTAAGCAACTTAACAGCCCGTTTTCCTGTCAAAGGTGGTCTTTTTAGGAGAACAATCGCGCAGGTGCACGCGGTTGAGGATATTTCCTTTACCATTAATAAAGGCCAAACTCTTTCTCTTGTTGGCGAGTCAGGTTGTGGAAAATCTACAGCTGGACGTGCATTGATAAGGTTGGTTGAACCTATTGCAGGAAAAGTTAATTTAGATGGTAAAGAAATTCTCGATTTATCGCCAAAGTCCATGCAGGAAGTTCGATTAAATATCCAAATGATATTCCAAGATCCTTTTGCTTCCTTAAATCCACAAATGCCATTATTTGACCAGGTCGCAGAGCCCTTAAGGAACTATAAAACATTGGTCAGTGAAGATATTAATAAAAGAATTGAAATGCTTTTCGATCGAGTAGAGTTACCAAGAACCTTTATGAGGAGATTTCCTCACGAATTATCTGGAGGTCAAAGACAAAGAGTAGCAATAGCAAGAGCCTTAGCGTTAAATCCCAAACTAATAATTGCAGATGAGGCTGTTTCTGCGTTAGATGTTTCTGTTCAGGCGCAAGTCTTGAATCTCATGATGGAATTGCAATCAGAACTTGGATTGTCTTTCCTATTTATAAGTCATGATATGGCTGTTGTTGAAAGAGTAAGTCATCGAGTTGGCGTTATGTATTTAGGCAGGATCGTCGAGATTGGTTCAAGAACCTCCGTTTTTGAAAATCCTCAACATGAATATACCAAAGCACTTTTGAAGGCTGTTCCAATTGCAGATCCGCGAATGCGGAAAGATGAAAAAGATCTTAATTTTAAACCAATACCATCACCAATTCATCCAAATGGCTATTCGCCAGAACCGTCTGAATATCGAGAGGTCTCTAAAGATCATTTTGTTTTAATAACTGATAGTGGGTACTAATTTTGGTTTTCTGGTAATTTGAGTTAGCTATAATTTATATTTTTTAGGAGAGAAGTATGTCATTTGACTTAACAGCACGAGAAATTATGGAGAAATTAATTTCTTTTCCAACCGTCAGCTCTGAAAGTAATTTGGAATTAATTTCCTGGGTGGAGAGCTACTTAAATCATCACCAGGTAAAATCTACTCGTGTATATAATGAGGATAAAACGAAAGCTAATTTATATGCAAATGTTGGTCCAATGGTTGATGGAGGTGTTATTTTATCTGGTCATACTGATGTAGTTCCAGTTGTTGGCCAAGAGTGGGATACAGATCCTTTTTCGGTTGTTGAAAAAGATGGAAAGTACTTTGGGCGTGGAACATGCGATATGAAAGGGTTTGATGCGCTTGCATTGGCAACTATACCTAAAGCCTTAGAAAAAGGTATCAAGAGACCAATCCAAATAGCCTTATCTTATGATGAAGAAGTAGGATGCATTGGAGCGCCATTTATGGCTGCTGAAATGGCGAGATTAATGCCAAAGGCGTCAGCAGCAATTATTGGAGAGCCATCAATGATGAAAGCTGTGTCAGGTCACAAAGGTGGATTAGGTATCAAAACACATGTTCGAGGTTTTGAAGTGCATTCTTCACTTCAGCATATTGGTGTCAGTGCTATTCATGAGGCTGCTAAAATTATTGAGTGGGCAAATGAGATGAATTTGAAAAATGCTGCAAAAGAAAAAGATGAAGATACTTTGATGTTTATTCCACCTTATACGACTGTGCATGTTGGGATAATCAACGGTGGAACAGCAAATAACATAACTGCTAAAGATTGTAATTTTGTGATGGGTTTTAGGTGTATTCCATCTGAAGATGCAAAGGATTGGGAGGCAGCTTATACTGAGAAAGTTAAGGAAATTGAGGCTAATATGAAAGCTATAAACCCGGACTGTTTTATAGAATTAGAAGCTGGTTATGGAGTTCCTGGCTTAAAGCCAGAAGAGAATGGTGTAGCTGAAGCCTTAGTACGAAAATTGACAGGTGATAATGGTCAGCATGTTGTTTCGTATGGAACAGAGGCTGGTCAGTTTCAAGCTGAAGGATATTCCTCAATAATTTGTGGGCCAGGAGATATTTCACAGGCTCACCAACCCAATGAATTTATTACGATACAACAATTTCAAGCCGGTGAGGCTTTCTTAGACCGCTTAATTGAAGACCTGATTTGAAGGAATTTTTGTTATGCCAATTAAAAATAGGATTTCTGAAATGCATGGGGAAATCACGGTATGGCGCCGTGATTTTCACGAGAACCCAGAACTACTTTATGATACGCATAGAACTTCCAAAATTGTAAAGGAAAAACTGACTTCCTTCGGATGTGATCAAGTGATAACTGGTCTTGGAAGAACAGGTGTCGTTGGTGTTATTCATGGGAGAAGTAATTCAAACGGAAAAACTATTGGTTTAAGAGCAGACATGGATGCATTACCAATTAAAGAAATAACTAATCTTGAGTATAGCTCTAAGAAAGATGGCATGATGCATGCATGTGGACATGATGGTCACACTGCTATGCTTCTTGGCGCTGCGAAATATTTATCTGAAACAAGAAATTTTGATGGAAAAGTTGTGGTTATCTTTCAGCCTGCCGAAGAGGGTGGCGCAGGAGCAAAAGAAATGTGTGAAGATGGCTTAATGTCCGATTTTGATATCAGTGAAGTTTATGGGATGCATAATGCGCCCGGTTTACCTGTTGGACAATTTAATATTCGCTCGGGTGCTTTTTTTGCGGCGGCAGATCAATTTACTGTAAATATTCAAGGTAAAGGTGGTCACGCAGCAAGGCCTCAAGAAACGATAGATCCCACAATAGTTGGTGCGCACATCCTTATAGCGCTTCAATCTGTTGCATCTAGAAACACAGACCCTTTAAAATCATTGGTTGTCTCTGTCACAAGCTTTAGAACAGAGAGTGACTCCTATAATGTAATTCCTCAAACAGTTCAGCTTAAGGGGACAGTGCGGACACTGTCTAAGGATGTTAGAGACATGGCACAGGAAAAAATTACTCAGCTCATTAAAAATACTGGTTTGGCATTTGGTGCGAATGTTGAGTTGGATTATGATAGAGGCTATCCGGTAATGATAAACTCTGATCTAGAAACGAGTCATATGATTAAAGCAGCAAAAAATGTGGCTGGAGATAAAAACGTTGATGATAACGCATCTCAAGTAATGGGGGCTGAAGATTTTAGCTACATGTTAGAGGAGCGACCTGGTGCGTATATAAGAGTTGGAAATGGAAATACTGCGTCTCTTCATCATCCAAATTATGATTTTAATGACGAGTCTATACCTTTTGGGACTTCTTTCTGGGTTGAACTAACAGAAACTAGACTGCCTTTTTTGTAATGCTTGACCGCATTAATTGTACATTGTAGCCGATTTAAATGGCTATAAATTCATTACTGCAGTTAAATGATATTGCACTCACTTATGGGGGCGATCCATTATTTGTAAATTTAGATATGCTTATTAAAACCGGTGACAGGGCGGCACTCATTGGGCGAAATGGATCTGGAAAATCTACTCTTATGAAAGTTTTAGCAGGATTAGTAAGTGTAGATAGTGGTTCACGTGTTCTCTCCAAGGGGATTTCTGTGGGATATTTGGAGCAAGATCCAGATTTTACAAACTTTGCCTCTTTGGGTGACTTTGCGATTTCTAATCTAAATCCAAAAGATTATTATAAATCTGAAAGGATAGCAGAAAGTATTAAGTTAAGTTTGGACAAAGAGTGTTCCTCTTCATCAGGTGGAGAACGAAGAAGAGCAGCAATCGTAAAGTTATTTGCTGAAGAGCCTGACTTGTTGTTATTGGATGAGCCTACTAACCATTTGGACATCGATGGCATATTGTGGCTCGAGCAAAAATTAGTCCAAACTAATTATGCTTACTTAGTTATTAGTCATGATAGGGCTTTTTTAAATAAACTTACAAAACAAACTTTTTGGATCGATCGGGCTATTGTCAGGCGTCGAGAGCTCGGTTTTTTAAAATTTGAAGATTGGCGAGATAAAACTTGGTTGGACGAAGATAATGAGCGGCACAAATTAGACAGAAAAATAAAAGCAGAGACACGCTGGTCTATTGAGGGAATATCTGGTCGGAGAAAAAGAAACATGGGCCGGATGAGAGCTTTAGACGCCCTAAGAGACAAGAAATTGGGTAATATTAAAAGGCAAGGCATAGCTAATGTTGAGATTGATTCAAGTGTTATCTCTGGACATAAAGTAATTGATGCAAGAGAGATTTCAAAGTTTTATGATAACAAACCAATAATCCAAAAATTTTCAATAAAGATTGTTAGAGGTGAAAGGGTAGCAATCGTTGGGAGGAATGGCGTTGGGAAATCAACATTGATTAATTTATTGATTGGTAAGTTAAAGCCTGATTCTGGAAAGGTTGTTCTAGGAACTGATTTACATCAGACAATATTTGATCAGAATAGAGATGTTCTAAACCAAGATTTATCCCTTTGGGAAAATTTAACAACTGATCCTGACTTGGGCATATCGGGCTCTTCTGATACGATTATGGTAAGAGGTAATCCGCGTCATGTTGTGGGATATCTTAAAGATTTTCTATTTTTAGAAACACAAGCGCGAATGCCTGTCCGATCTTTATCAGGTGGTGAGAAGGCTCGCCTAGTTTTAGCTAAAATATTATCAAAAACGAGCAACTTGTTAATTTTAGATGAACCAACAAATGATTTTGACTTAGAAACTTTAGATTTATTACAAGAGGTTCTGGCTGATTATTCAGGAACAGTTTTATTAGTCAGCCACGATAGGGATTTTATTAATAGGATTGCCACTAAAACATTAGTTATGAATGGAAGCGGTTGTGTCGAGCACTATAATGGTGGTTGGTCAGATTATTTTTTTAAAGAAAATGATGTTAAAAATGTTGAACAGACAGGTTTGATCAAGAAACAAAAGCAAAAACAAGATTTGTTCAAAAAAACTCTAAAAAATAATCTAAGTTTCACACAAGCCCACAGGCTAAAAGAGCTCCCTGATGAGATTGTAAAATTAAGTAAAAAAATTGAGGAAGTCGAACACGTTTTATCTGATGCGAATTTATATAGTGATAATACTATAAAATTTTTAAAGTTTACGGAAGCACTTGATATTCTACAAAAAAGATTAACTTCTTTCGAAGAGGAATGGTTATATCTTGAAGAGATTTCAGAAAAACAGGAATGAATTATTTAAATAATAAATATGGGGATAAGTTTAAAATATGGAAAAAATTACAGTAAGTCTTGACGAAATTGAAAATAAAACTGTTCAAGCGCTAATCAAACATGGTGCGGAAACCTGGATAGCAGCTGAAGTCGGAAAAGCTGTCCGATTAGCAGAGGCTACAAAAAATATTATTTGTGGGCTGTATTATTTGGAAAGTTATTGCTTGCAACTTGTTTCTGGACGAGTTGATGGAAAAGCTGTTCCACGTATTTATGAACCAAGGCCTGGATCAGTTTTGGTAGATGCGAAGTTTGGATTTGCTCAAGCGGCATTTAGTCATGGTTTGGCTAAGAGTATTGAAAAAGTGAGAAATAATGGGATCGCCCTTTTGGGTATTGCACATGCCCATACCTGCACGTCACTTGGATACTTCACTAAGCAAATCGCTGAAAATGGATTTATTGGAATAGGATTTGCAAATGCTTCTGCGATAGTTGCCGCTCCAGGTGGTAAGAATCCAATCCTAGGTACAAATCCGATTGCGATGTCTGTGCCAAAAAGAGAGGGTGGCGTGTTGTTTCAATTTGATCAATCAACAAGTGCAGTTGCACTGGGTAAAATCACAAAAGCAAAGGCAGCTGGAGAAACTATACCCTTGGGTTGGGCAGTCGATTCAATGGGTATTCCAACAACAGATCCCACTGCGGCTTTACAGGGTTCGTTAATATCAACTGGTGGACACAAAGGGTGGGGGTTTGGTCTTATGGTTGAAGTAATGGCAGCTGCACTAACAGGTTCAGTCAACTCTTTAGATGTTAAGGGATTGAAGGAAAAAAGCGGCTTGCCTCATGATTTAGGTCAATCGTATGTCTTGATTGATCCGTCTATTTTTACAGATGGTGAGTTTTGGGATAGAATTAAGCGATTACAACTTGTAATTGATGAAGAAGATGGCACTCGATTGCCTGGATCTAATTTAACTATTCCTGATAAAGTTGAAATAGATGGTTTAACATGGGCTAGAGTGCTTGAGTTAAGTTAGATATCTAGCTCCTCCACAAACCGGGCATTTTCTTGTATGTATTCGAACCTTGCTTCAGGTCTTTTTCCCATGAGCTGTTCAACTAAGTTTCCTGTTTCGCCAGGCTCTTGGTCATCTATTTGAACTCTAATCAATTTCCTTGTTGCTATATCCATGGTTGTCTCTTTCAAGTCCTTAGCATCCATTTCGCCCAAGCCTTTAAATCTTGAAACGTCAATTTTGCCACTGCCTCCCAAACCGTTCTCAATATGCTGGTTTTTCTCACCTTCATCAATGCAATATATTCTTTTTGCACCCTGAGTGAGCCTAAAGAGTGGTGGACAGGCTAAAAATAGATGCCCTTTGTCGATAAGTGGTCGCATTTGAGTGAAGAAAAATGTCATAAGAAGGCTCGCAATATGAGCCCCGTCAACATCAGCATCAGTCATAATAATAATTTTCTCGTACCTTAAATCATCAATATTGAACTTTGATCCCATCCCAACCCCTAGAGCTTGACAAAGATCGTTAATCTCGTTGTTAGTACCAATTTTTGCAGATGCTGCGCCTAACACATTGAGGATTTTCCCTCTTAATGGTAATAATGCTTGTGTTTTTCGGTCTCTAGCCATTTTGGCAGAGCCACCAGCGCTATCGCCCTCTACAATAAACAATTCAGTATCATCTCTTTTTGATGAGGAGCAATCAACTAGTTTGCCGGGAAGTCTCATTTTCTTGGTAGCGGACTTTCGGGCGGTTTCTTTTTCTTGGCGTCTTCTTAAACGTTCCTCTGACCTTAAAATTAGATAGTCTAAAATAGCGCCAGCTGCTTTGTTATCAGATGCGAGCCAGTTATCGAAGTGGTCTCGAATTGAATTTTCGACTAATTTTGTAGCCTCAACAGTCGCAAGTCGGTCTTTTGTTTGTCCAACGAATTCTGGTTCACTAATAAAACAACTGACTAAAGCACAACCGCCATTTGTGATATCATCTTTTACAATGTTTTGAGTCTTCTTATTATTTACTAATTCGCCATAAGCACGAATACCTTTTAAAATTGCTGCCCAGAAGCCTGCTTCGTGTGTCCCTCCCTCTGGTGTGGGTACTGTATTGCAGTACGATTGAATGAATCCATCTTGAGAGGGTGTCCAGTTTATCGCCCATTCAACTGAACCGACTTTATTTGAGTTAAATTTTTCAGAAAATTTAACTTTTCCATGAAATGGTATGTCTGCATAGGTAGAAGAGGTCCCCAAACGTTCATTGAGATAATCTGATAAACCGCCTGGAAAGTGGAATGTAGCCTGTAAAGGTGTTTCTCCATCATCTATTTCTGTTTTCCATTTTATCTCAACGCCACTGAACAAATATGCTTTTGATCTTGCCATTGAGATTAAACGTTTTGGTTTAAATTTATGGTTTCCAAAAATTTCAGGATCTGGATGGAATTTAATGATTGTTCCTCTTTTATTATTTGTTTCCCCAATTTTTGTTACTGGTCCAAGAGGTATGCCTCGTGAAAAACTCTGCTCATAAATCTGTTTATTTTTTGATACTTCAACTTTCAACGAGTCAGATAAAGCATTTACGACTGATGCTCCAACCCCATGTAAGCCCCCTGATGTTTGGTATGCTTTATCACTGAATTTCCCACCCGAATGTAAAGTGCAAAGAATAACTTCTAGCGCTGATTTTTTTGGAAATTTAGGGTGCGGATCAATTGGAATTCCTCTCCCATTATCTTTTATAGCTATCGAGTTGTCATTGGCTAACTCTATTTCGATCCTAGTAGCATGCCCTGCGACAGCTTCATCCATTGAGTTATCAAGAATTTCAGCAACTAAATGATGCAAAGCTCTTTCATCAGTTCCTCCAATATACATACCTGGGCGTTTACGAACTGGTTCTAATCCTTCCAAGATCTCTATTGAGGAAGCATTGTAAGTATCAGTTTTGTTTATAGATAAAAGGTCTTTTTCCATATACCGCTCGTGGTTTTATTCTTATTAATCAGATCCTGTTCTGATGAGCAATGCTTAGTCGTTCTTAATAGTTTTTTTTATCAACCAACTTTTTATGATTTGTGATATCTCTTCGGGTTTCTGGTGATGAAGCCAGTGATCTGCATCATCTAATGTAACAATTTCTAAATCATTACAGTAATTTTCTAAACCCCTATAACTTTCTTGTAAAAGTGCTGAATCTTTTTTTCCCCAAATTAAGAGATGTGGACAATTGACTTGGAGTTCCTCGTCTTTCATGTGGGCGTTATACTTTGAAAGCCTGTTATTTGGAATAACTATAGGAGATGCTCTATACCAGTTGAGCATCGTTTTTAATTTATCTTGGCGGCTCCATTCTTTAATATATTCATCCTTAGTTTTGCCCTGCAGCCAAGTAGTATCCATATTTGCTGAAAATAGTTGAATTAATTTTTTAAAATTATCTTTTTTTAATTCATCTTCTATTTTATCTTGGCGAAGGTAATTTATATACTGCGAGGCTTTTGTTTGTTTTCCTCCTGAAAGTATGGCCCTTTGAAAGATTATTGGGTGAACTCCATTAAGAATTATTAGCTTCTTTATAATTGAGGGGGTAGCAAATGCGAGTGCATAAGCGGTTGCGGCTCCCCAATCATGTCCAAGAACGATCATATCTTCATCAAAATGATTTATTAAAGATTTAAGATCTTTAATAATTGAAGAAGTTTTATAATATTCCTGTTTTTTGGGAGACCAGCTTAAACCAAAACCTCGCTGATCTGGTGCTATTAGATAATATGAATTTTGGAGAGATTTTGCCAAGGGTTTCCATGATCCTGAATATTCTGGAAATCCATGCAATAATAATATTTTTGGCTTTTTAGGATTTCCCCAAGTGCGAACAAAATATTTGTTATTATTTATTTCAATAAACTGATTGGCCATTAAGTTGTATTATTTCGATTAAGGTGATTTGGCAAACCGCAAACTAAGACTTGTTTACATTGCATTAGTTTACTATGGCAAGTTATGCCAAATGATATTAGCAATTCCTACAAGCCACATTTTAGGGCAACTTTAAGCCTTGGCCTTCCATTAATTGGTAGTCATTTAATGCAAATGGTTCCAAATTTAACGGATACAGTTATGCTTGGTTGGTATGGAGTTGATGAATTAGCTGCGTCTGTTTTAGCTCATTCATTATTTTTTATTATCCTTATTGTTGGTTCTGGCTTTGCTATAGCTGTAATGCCAATGGTTGCTAGCGCTGCAGCCGTTAACAACAAAACCAGTGTACGGCGAAGTGTTAGGATGGGTTTATGGATTTCTGTTATCTATTCCATACTTTTTATTCCAATTTTATTATTTTCAGAAAATTTATTTCTGATGTTAGGACAAGATGAAAACTTAGCAAAAAGTGCACAAGCATATTTACGTATTGCTGGTTGGAGTATCATACCTGGATTATTTATAATGGCATTGAAAAGTTTTTTTTCCGCTTTGGAGCGACCAAAAGTTGTGCTGGTATCTTTGGTTGTTGGTGGTTTAGCTAATATTTTTTTAAATTATGCTTTAATATTTGGGAACTTTGGATGTCCAGAATTGGGTTTAGCTGGGGCAGCTATTGCTACTCTTCTAACAACAATTCTTTCGATGGTTATTTTGATTTATTATTGTTTGTTTAAAAGTGAATATTCTTCGTATGCAATCTTTATTAATATTTGGCGTGTAGATATTGGGGCCTTTAAAGAAGTTTTTGTATTAGGATTACCTATTGGGATAACCATGCTGGCAGAGAGCGGTTTGTTTTCTGCAACAGCTGTTATGATGGGCTGGCTTGGAACAAGTGCTCTCGCAGCACATGGCATTGCGATTCAAATTTCGGGTATAACTTTTATGATTTATCTTGGTTTAGCAAATGCTGGAACGGTTAGGGTTGGTAGAGCTATTGGAAGGTTAGATTATTCTGGCCTGAGACTTGCTTCTATAGCAGTGATTTTGTTGACATTTATTGCTGTTCTAGCAGTTGCACTTTTATTCTTAATTATACCAAAGCCATTATTAATGCTATTTTTATCACCAACACACATTGATACCCCTGCAATAATTCTCATAGGTATCCCCTTGTTAGCAATCGCTGCCTTATTCCAGATAACGGATGGATTACAGGTCGTTGTCTTGGGTTTATTAAGAGGCTTGAAAGATACCAAAATACCAATGTTCATAACAACTATTTGCTATTGGGGTGTTGGAATTCCCTGTAGTTATGTATTTGGTTTTGTCTTTAACTGGAATAGTAATGGGATTTGGTTTGGCTTGGTGATTGGGCTTACTTTAGCAAGTACGTTTTTAAGTATTAGATACATCAAAATTTTACGAAAAGACTACAATTAGACTTTATTGGGTACTTAAGGCAGGATCAAAAGGATAATTTGTAAGGTTTTCAAATCCATTTTCTGTTATCAAAACTTGATCTTCCAATTTAATTGAAAAATCACCGTCTTCAGGAGATACAAGAGCCTCTACACAAAGAACCATACCTGGTTGTAAGCAGTAATCAAATGCTCCCTCAACAAATTTGTCTGGATAGGCAATTAATGGCCATTCATCGCAGAGACCAACACCATGCATTTTGCAACCATACTTAAGTTTCTGGTATTGGTCATCTAAATGATGCCCTTTAAATGTTAGATCATTGAAGCTAACGCCTGGCGCTAGTAACTGCATATTAGTATCAATATGTTCAATTCCATGCTTCATTGCGTCTATCATATTTTGCTCCGGCTTTTTATCGCCAACCCACCATGTCCTACTTATATCAACACATATCCCATAAGAGCCAATTAAATCAGTATCAAACGCCACAATTTCATTATTTTGCACTATTCTTGGCCCACATTCTTGAAACCATGGGTTTGTTCTTGGACCTGACGCCAGAAGTCTTGTCTCTATCCATTCTCCACCACGTTTAATATTTTCTGAATGTAAAATGGCCCAAATGTCATCTTCAGAACATTTTCCATTTGGAACTTCGGATCGAGTAAAGTTTTCCATGTTTAAAACAGCAGACTCGCAAGCATGACTTGCACAACGCATTGCTAAAATTTCGTCTGGCCCTTTTATAACGCGTGATTTTTCAGTGACTTCTTCACCTTCATGAATTTCAAACCCAGCAGCTTCTAAAGCCCGCAAACCTTTAACCATGATCTTATCAACTGCTAGCCTACGATTTGAACCTGAATGGCATGAAATCAAGTCTTTTACTTCATTTACAAAATGTGCAGCGTCCTCACTGATTTTATCTCCACCTGAAAAATAAAACATTGAAGCACCAGAGCGGCTTTCTTTAACCAAGGGGTTATGATCAGCCAAAAATGGTGCATTTTTATAATCCCATATGACCATATAACCATTGGCGCATAGCAATACTGCCCTGAACGGATTATGTGTATTCCATAATTGCATATTTGTCGTATCAGTTGCATATCTTATATTTAGAGGGTCAAACATTAATAACCCTGCTAAATCTCGAGCGATAATATGATCGGTTAATCTTTTATGTCTGTACTCTCTCATCTTAGTTAAGTTTGGGAGAGTCAAATTAGCCTTTTCCCACTCACTGAAAGCGAGTTGAGTTGGTCCAATTTCAACTCTATCGTTGTCATTAAGGGTTCCATCAGGCAAATAACGACCTTTAGAAGGGTCGATTTTTCTAAATTCTGAAAATGTCTTATTCATTGTGCTTCACTTTTTGCTTTAAATCATTATTCTTTGGAATAAATATATAAGCAATTCTGAATACGTCAATTTGTGTCGTTTTTAATGAGAAGATTATGAAAGAATTTACTGAAATTTGTCAAAAAGACATTAAGATCGCAGCATGGATGGACCCAAAACTGTCAAGGTTACCTGGTGTAAACCCATTAAAGCTCAGTGATTGGCTTTTTTCAGATGATGTGTTTGAAAAGCAAATGGCATATCGTGATTATCTTGTATCGTGCAAAAGAGAGCAGGTGTTCAGAACTATAGCGGGATCTGAAGCAGCTTGTGCTGAGCTTTTGGAAGTAATGTCCAATCATCTTCTGACTTATGGGTATAGAAAATCAAGTAAGGGAATAATTCGTCCAGACCAAGTTGAGATAAGTCTTGGTCAAGATCATCCTTTGATTGAAGCTGGTCGTTTAACACAACATGATCTCTGCATAATGGAAGAGGATGGAGATGAACATGTATTATCGGCGGCATGCTTATGTTTTCCGTCTAGTTGGTCTTTAGATGAGAAAATAGGAAAGCCACTAATTAAAATTCATGAGCCGGTGCCAAGTTACAATGATCAAATTGCAAAAAGAGTACAAAGGCTATTTGATGCTATTAGAGTGGGTCAACCAATGTATCGGGTGAACACTCTTATTTATTCTGATCCTAATTTGCATCAGCCGAGAACAATGAGTGCGAGACGAAAAGTATCAAAGGTAAGCAAATTGTGGTTAAGATCTGAATTCCAATCATTGATAAGATTACCTGTTACAAAAGCAGTTATTTTTTGTATTCACAATACTATTGTACCAGTCGAAAGTCTTACTAATCAACAACAAGAACAATTGAAGTTTGAAGATCTTATGTCTGCATATGGAGTTGAAAGCTAAAAACTATCTATAACTCTCAATGCCTTTTTTGTCACCTGATGGCCTGGCAATAGCGTGAATGAGTTGTTCTAGGCTTGCTGCGCCTATATTCTTTCCATCTTTTACAACGGTTACTCCGTCTGCTTTTGCTGCAATTACTTCTTGCAGGGCATCTTCTACGACTGTCTCAGCCTCCATCGATGGTCCCTTTGATTTGCTTTTTGGATCTGCTATTGATCCAATTTGTAGAACTCTTGGACGATTAATATCTTGAATAAAATCTGATACATATTCATCCGCTGGATTTAATATAATATCCTGAGGGTCGCCTTGTTGAACAACTTCTCCGTCTCTTAAAATGGCAATATTATCACCAATCCTAAGGGCTTCATCCAAGTCATGAGTAATAAAAATCACTGTTTTGTGTAGTTCTTTTTGTAAATCTAATAATACATCTTGCATATCCGTACGAATAAGCGGGTCTAGTGCTGAAAATGCTTCATCCATTAGAAGTATATCTGCATCGGTAGAAAGCGCACGGGCTAGTCCAACCCTCTGTTGCATTCCACCAGATAACTGAGCAGGGTAATGATTTTCGAAGCCAGAAAGGCCAACTCTATCAAGCCATTTTTGAGCTTTTGGCCTTGCTTGATCATCTTTCTGCCCCTGAACTTTAAGCCCATACATTCCATTTTCCAAAATAGTTTTATGTGGAAACAGGGCAAAATTTTGGAATACCATTGATGCTTGAAATCTGCGAAAGTGCTCTAGATCTGCGTCAGACATCGACAAAACATCATTTCCATCGACTAGCATTTCTCCAGAGGTCGGTTCAATTAATCTATTTATGTGTCTAATCAATGTTGATTTTCCGGATCCAGATAAACCCATGATGACTTGGACACCTTTAGCTGGCACGTCAATATTAACATCTTTCAATGCTAAAACATGACCATGTTGTTCTAATAATTCTGGTTTACCCATACCTCCTTCAACGTGACTTATCATTTTCTTATCGTTTGATCCGAAAATTTTATAAAGGTTTTTTATCTGTATTTTGATATCAGGCATCATGGCCTCCTTCGCGATGACGCTGTAATCTCTTACCATATTGTTGACTTACACGATCAAATATAATTGCCAAAGCAACGATTGCCAAACCATTCATTAATCCAAGAGCAAGATACTGATTTTGAATTGATTGAAGTACTGGCATTCCCAGGCCCTTAACACCGATCATAGATGCTATAACAACCATGGCTAATGCCATCATTATTGTCTGATTTACGCCAGCAAAAATGTTGGGTAATGCTAATGGAAATTGAACATTTATTAGTCTTTGTCTGTAATTAGACCCAAAAGCATCTGCTGCTTCAAGGATATCTTTGTTAACCAATCGCAAGCCCAAATTTGTCAATCTTATAATCGGCGGCATCGCGTATACGCACACTGCTATTAGGCCAGGCACCTTGCCAATACCAAGAAGCATGACCACGGGTAAAAGATAGACGAATATCGGAATAGTCTGCATTATATCAAGTATTGGAGTGATTAGTTTTTGAACACGATCTGATCGGGACATCCAAATGCCCAAAGGTATTCCTATAACAATGCAAAGCAGAGTGGCTACAGATATTAAAGCCACAGTGGACATTGTATTTTTCCACATTCCTAAATACCCAATAAGCAAAAATGAAATCATAGCTCCAACTGCTAGTTTCCAACTGCGCGAGCCTAGATATGCCAACCCGCCGACAATAAGTATTATTATTGGCCATGGCGTGGCATTTAAAAGTTTCTCAAACCAGGTTAAGAAATAATAAAGGGGATCAAAAAATGTCTCAATTGCTTCTCCATATTCCCTGGAGAAATCCTTGTAAGCTCCATCGATACCTTTTTTAAAGTCGCGTAGATCACTTTTTGCCATCGCAGGAAATTTGGAAAAGAAACTCATTGCATTTACCCTCATGTTAAAAGTTGCCCAACTACATCTCTGTAGAAGGGCAACTGATAGTTTTTTTACTTACAGTGCCGCTTTTACTTTAGCAGCAACATCGGCTGGAACCCATTGCATCCAAAGATCTTCATGTGCTTCCATGAAGTGTGCTGCAGCGTCTGGTCCGTCTGCTTGCTCTGTTTCCATGAACACAAGCATGCTTCCCATTACACCACCTGGCCAAATTCTATTCGCAAAGTAATCCATTGCTGGTCCTGCTACATTTTTGAAGCGATCTGTTACTACAGTATGCACCTCTGACTTAGTCCAAGCTGAAGGCTTTGGATCAGAACATGCCTCTGGCCCCTTAGCTACACAGCCATCCCAATTTTCGGCTCCTGCAAAAGGCACACCAAATGGCATCAGTTGAAGGTTGTATTTTCCAATCATTGATGTTGGTGCCCAATAGTAACCAAACCAGTTTTCACCGCGCTCATTAGCTTTCACAATAGAGCCGTCTAAACCTGCTTGAGATCCCGGGTCAATTAAATTCCAACCTTTAGCTTCCATTTCAAATGCAATGAAAAGGTTTTGGTTGGACAGTTGGCATCCCCAGCCAGCAGGGCATCCGATGAAAGCACCTCTTGATGGATCTTCCTTGTCAGGAAATAGATCTGGACGCTCTAGAATATCTAACACTGTTTTAAGTTCTGGATGCGCTTCTTTCGTGTATGGTGGTAACCACCAACCTTCACCCAAATCGGTGATAGGCATCTCTCTAGCTGAATGTAATCTTCCTTCGTCCATAGCAGCAAATAGAGGCTCACGAACAGCATTAATCCAAAGTTCAGCAGCAACATCTGGTTGGCCTTTTTCATTCATTGACGCAAATGTTACAGTGGTAGCACCAACAACCATGTCAATCTCACAACCGTAACCTGCTTCTAAAATAATCTTATCAACGTTAGCCATCAAAGTGGCTGAAGGCCAATTCATATCGGCCATACTTATGTCGCCACAGTCTGAAGCATTGGCTCCAGATGATATGGCTAGTGCGCCAGCAACAATTGCAGCGCTTAAAATTGATTTTTGCATAGATTTCTCCCTCTTATGCAGCTTTTTTCTATCTTAAAGACGATCGGAATTAATTTGCCCGATAACCATAGGCTATCTAGCGACATTTTAACGCTCTGGTCAACCCATTTACGATTATTAAGACGTAAAGGCAGTGGTTTAATTGTCGCAATAATAACTTAAAATGTCCAAAAAACATTAAATTTTTGCAAATCTTACCTATTTGATGGCGAAATGCCCGCTGAATAGTGCTCAGCGAGCTTTCTTGTCTTAGCAGCTGTAATACATTCCAAACTCAACAGGGTGTGGAGTATGCTCATAAGTTATGACTTCTTCCATTTTTAGTTCGATATATCCATCGATCTGGGATTTAGTAAATACATCACCAGCCAAAAGGAAATCCATATCGGCCTGAAGTTCATCAAGAGCTTCTCTTAAACTACCGCAAACAGTCGGTATGCCCGTCAGTTCTTCTGGGGGCAGATCATAAAGATCTTTATCTGCGGCTTCTCCTGGATCAATTTTATTTTGTATTCCGTCAAGTCCAGCCATTAATAGAGCAGCAAAGCATAAATATGGGTTAGCGGCTGGATCTGGAAATCTCGCTTCTACTCTTTTTGCTTTGGGAGATTCGGCCCAAGGTATTCGAACACATCCTGACCTGTTTCTAGCTGAGTAAGCTCTCAGGACTGGTGCTTCAAACCCTGGAATTAACCTTTTGTAGCTGTTAGTTGCAGGGTTAGTAAAGGCGTTTAACGCCTTAGCGTGTTTAAGTATCCCACCTATAAAGTACAATGCATCTTGTGATAAATCAGCATATTTATCACCTGCAAAAAGAGGTTTTTTGTCTTTCCAGATGGACATGTTTACATGCATGCCTGTTCCATTATCTCCTGCAATCGGTTTTGGCATGAAAGTAGCTGACTTTCCGTAAGCATGGGCAACGTTATGAATTACATACTTATATTTCTGAAGTTCATCTGCCTGGTGCGTCAAGCTTCCAAAAATTAAGCCAAGCTCATGCTGGCACGAAGCAACTTCATGATGATGCTTGTCAACCTTCATCCCCATTCGTTTCATTGTAGATAGCATTTCAGATCTGATATCTTGGGATGAGTCTATAGGATTTACAGGGAAATATCCTCCTTTGACATTAGGTCGATGCCCCATGTTTCCCATTTCAAATTCTGTATCTGTATTCCAAGATGCATCTTCTGCGTCAACTTCATATGATACCTTATTGATTGAATTAGAAAATTTTACATCATCAAATAAAAAAAACTCTGCTTCTGGCCCAAAATATGAGATATCTCCAATGCCAGATGAAATTAAGTAGGCCTCTGCTTTTTGAGCTGTTCCCCTGGGGTCTCTTTCATATGCTTCGCCAGTATCTGGTTCGACAACAGAGCAATGAATGGCTAAAGTTTTTTCGGCATAAAAAGGATCAATATAAAAAGAGGAACTATCAGGCATTAATTTCATATCTGATTGGTCTATGGATTTCCAGCCTGCAATAGACGACCCGTCAAACATAAAGCCTTCTTCAAGAAAGTCTTCGTCAACTTGATCTGCCATAACTGTCACGTGTTGTAACTTTCCTCTTGGGTCAGTAAAGCGAATATCAACATATTCTACACTTTCTTCTTTAATTGTTTTTATAACGTTTGCATTTTCTGTCATATTGCCGCTCCTAATTTATAAACTTTTTAAAGTGCATCATCGCCAGTTTCACCAGTTCGGATTCTTATTGCCTGCTCGACATTTGATACAAATATCTTGCCATCACCTATTTTGTCAGTCTTTGCAGCTTCAATAATGGCATTGGTTGCTTCATCAAGCTGGTTGTCTGACAAAACTACTTCAATTTTAACTTTTGGTAGAAAGTCTACCACATACTCTGCGCCGCGATAAAGTTCCGTATGGCCTTTTTGTCGTCCAAAGCCCTTTACCTCAATAACACTTAAGCCTTGAATTCCAATTTCTTGAAGCGCCTCTTTTACTTCATCAAGTTTGAAGGGCTTGATTATTGCCTCTATTTTTTTCATGAACTTTTCCTCTCGCGAGCATGAGTGGTTGAGAATTTTAATTCTTTCAATTGATTTAGTTTTAATTTTTGTATTTTAGTCTGTTTTTATCAATTTTGCCTAATAAATAATCACTTTGATTACAAAAAAGGCATTATGAAGAATTAGTTTAGCAATTTGGTACGTTTACAGCAAGTCCACCTAGGGCTGTTTCTTTGTATTTCATATCCATATCTTTTCCAGTTTGTCTCATTGTCTCTATACAACTATCTAATGATACCACATGATTACCGTCGCCTCTTAAGGATAAAGATGCTGCAGAAATAGCTTTTATAGCCCCTAGACCATTCCTTTCAATACATGGCACTTGTACTAATCCTTTTACAGGATCACAGGTCATTCCCAGATGATGTTCTAACGCAATTTCAGCTGCATTCTCTATTTGTTCTGGAGTACCGCCTAACAATGCGCATAATCCTGCTGCTGCCATAGCTGATGCTGAACCAACTTCTGCCTGACAACCACATTCCGCCCCAGAGATTGAGGCATTGTGTTTAATAATTCCACCAATTGCTGCACAAGTTAATAGGAACTCTGGAATTTTGGATTTTTTTGCATCTGGTACAAAATCCAAATAATATCTTAAAGTTGCTGGGATGACACCTGCTGCACCATTCGTTGGAGCCGTAACAATTTGTCCACCGTTCGCATTTTCTTCGTTCACTGCCATTGCATATAGAGAAATCCAATCATTTATTATGTGAGGTGCTTGTAAATTATTTCCTTTTTCTTTTATCAAACTTTCATGAATACTTTTAGAACGTCTCCTGACGTTCAGTCCTCCAGGCAAGGTTCCTTCATTTTTCAGTCCGCGGTTGATGACACTATCCATCGTTTTGGCAATTTCGAAAAGTTTTTCTTCCAGATCACTTAATGCGATCAAGACACTTTCGTTTGATAGTTTCATTTCAGATATTGATTTGCCGCTTTCAGCTGCCATTGCTAGCATTTCGGTCGAATTTTTAAATGGGTATGGAAATTTATTTGAAGTATTATCTTCCTTTGGTGAATTTAGATCACCTTCCGTTACAACAGTTCCGCCGCCAATAGAGTAATATGTTTCAATTATTATCACATCACCCTGAGCATCCAGAGCAAAAAATTTCATTCCATTTGGATGTCCACTTAACTGATTGTCGTAATCGAAAATAATATCGGTTTGCGGGGAAAACTTTAAGTCTGAAAATCTTTTGGGTTTTACTATTTCTGTTGCTTTAACAGTTTCTATCAAATCACTTATTTTTTTTTCGTCATATTCTTCTAGATTAAAATCAGACAACCCTAAAATGATAGCCTTGTCACTGGAATGTCCTTTGCCAGTAAAGGCTAGTGAGCCATGAAAAGACACTTGGACAGAGTGGGGAGTAAAGTTGCTCAACTTTATTTTGTTCAGAAACAAAGATGCCGCTACCAAAGGCCCGATCGTATGAGAGCTCGAGGGTCCTAACCCGATTTTAAAAATATCTAATACAGACTGAAACAATAGAAACCTCCGAAATAATCCTCTTCAGATATCTTAGATCTACTTTTTGATTAGCAATAAAAACGACACTCTATGCGTTCTTTGAGAATTTCAAATATTTTATGACGATGGTGACACTTTGTTCTCGCTCTAAGGCAATATAATGGTTATATTTGGATCAGGAGTATGTTTAATGAGTATTACCTTTAATCAGAATGATAAAGTAAAGTATGCATCAGCAAAGTTTGCTTTGAATTTCATCAAAGATGGAATGAAAATTGGTCTTGGTACAGGCTCTACTGCATCTTGGTTTGTCGTATTATTGGGAGATTTGATTCGATCAAAAGGCATAAACATTTCAAGCGTCTCAACCTCTAAGTTTACAAAAAAACTGGCTGAGTCCGTTGGTATTGAGGTTTTGAATTTAGATGAATTAATAAATTTAGACTTAACAATTGATGGAACTGATGAGTTTGACGACAAGCTGAACCTGATAAAAGGTGGTGGAGGAGCTTTACTTCAAGAAAAAATTGTTGCTTCTGCGAGTTCAGAAATGATTGTTATTGCTGACGAATCTAAATGCGTAGATAAATTAGGAAATTTTCCACTCCCGATAGAAGTTGTTCCTTTTGGAGTTCAATCTACGAAAGCACTAATTGATCAACTTCTTTATTCTTTAGGTTACAGTGAAGCCTTAGGTGTAATTCGCTCAAAAAACGATAATGTTTTCATCACAGATGAAAGCAATAACATTATTGATTACAAACTAAGTAAGATTGAAGATGCCGAAGAGCTTTCAAATAAATTAAATAGCCTTCCTGGAGTTGTGGAAAATGGAATTTTTGTCAATTTGTGCTCTAAAGTAATCGTTGCAGAGCCAGATGGTAATATTGTTTTGCATACTTTAGGAGGCAAAGTTTCTGATTTTCAGAACCTTGACATCAATGAAATGAATTCTTTGAATGCTAAAATTTTGGAAATACAAAATGAAATTTGATTACGATTTATTTGTTATTGGTGGTGGTTCAGGTGGCGTACGAGCTGCCAGAATGACTGCTGAATTGGGTCTCAAGGTTGGCTTGTGTGAAGAATATCGAATGGGTGGTACTTGTGTAATTAGAGGATGCGTTCCGAAAAAACTTTATTTTTACGCTAGTTCCTTTTCCGAAACATTTAAATCTTCAACAAGTTTTGGTTGGAAACTTGGTAAATATTCATTTGATTGGTCAGAGCTGGTTAAGGCTAAAGATGTTGAAATTTCGCGGTTGGAAAAAATCTATCAGTCTAATTTGGTTAAATCTGGCGTAAAGATTTTTAACTCAACAGGAAAAATAGATAGCGCTCATCAAGTTTCTCTCAGCAGTGGTGAGATTATATCCTCAAAATATATTTTGATTGCAGTTGGTGGTGCGCCCTACATTCCAAACTTCGAAGGGTCAAATTACGCAATTAGTTCAAACGATATCTTTGACTTAAAAAGTTTTCCTAAAAATATTCTCATTGTAGGTGGCGGATATATTGCCTGTGAATTTTCAAGTATTTTTAACGGACTAGGCTCAAATGTAACTCAGTTTTATCGCGGTACTTCGATTTTGAGGGGCTTTGATCAGGAAATAACTGACCATGTCAAAGACTCAATGGTCAATAGGGGGGTCAGCATAAAACTTCAAACCGAAGTGCAAAGTATCAAGAAAACTGATGACGGTTTTTTTGTAACTGATAATAAAAACTCTTCTTTGACAGTAGACTGCGTTCTGTTTGCAACTGGAAGAAAGCCACTAACAAATGAATTAGGATTAAAGGAGCTAGGCCTCAAATTAGGAGAACTGGGTGAGGTGCTAGTTAATGATTATAGTCAAACACAAGTTCCTTCAATTTTTGCAGTAGGTGACGTAACAAACAGAGCAAATTTAACTCCCGTTGCAATAAGAGAGGCGTCTGCATTTGTTAAAACTATTTTTGAAGGTGAATCGATTAAATCTAATTTATCTTTATTTCCTACTGCAATATTTACTCAACCAGAGATAGGCACAGTTGGGGTAACTGAAGAAATTGCAAAAAATTCTGAACCAATTGAAGTTTATGTTTCAAAATTTAGGCCAATGGCAAATATTTTGTCAGGTAAAACAGAACAAATGCTTATGAAATTGATAGTCAGTGTGAAAACAAAAAAAGTCTTGGGTGTTCATATTGTCGGTAGCGGGGCGTCTGAGATAATTCAATTAGCTGGTGTGGCGCTTCAAATGGGTGCAACAAAAGTCGATTTTGACAATACACTAGCTGTGCATCCCACGGCAGCTGAAGAGTTGGTTACTATGAAATTACCTACTAGAGTGTCTTGAAATTTTGTGCGATGACACCAAGTAAGTAAAAGAGACAGCGTATCTTAAGGAAGGACCATAATAAATGTCGGACAAGAACAAGGGACCTTGGGGTGGTAGTGGCCCCACTAATGGTGACGGCAAAGGAAATGGAAAACGTTTTCCAGAAGAACAAAGTGGCCAAAATAATAGCGGCAATCAAATGCCTCCCGAATTAGATGAAATAGTCAAAAAAGGACAAGAACAACTTAGGGCGTTGATGGGTGGTAAAGGTGGCAAATCCAGTAATGGAGGCAATAAATCTGGTCCTTCCGGAAATATGGGTAGAAGACCAATATTCTTGGCGCTTATTGCTTTAGCAGTATTGTGGGTGTTTACTTCGTTTTATCGTGTAGACACATCTGAGCAATCAGTTGAACTATTGTTTGGACAGTATCTGGAAACGGGAGAAGAGGGTTTGAATTTTGCTCCGTGGCCAATTGTTACTAAGGAAATTGTAGCTGTAACAAGAGAGACAACAGAGGAAATAGGTGTCGGAAGATCTGGAAGGTCAGACCAAGGTTTGATGCTTACCCGGGATGAAAATATTGTTGATATCGATTATCAGGTTGTTTGGAATATCAATGACGCCCAGAAATTTCTATTCAATATCGCGGGACCGCAAGAAACAATTCGCGCTGTTTCAGAATCTGTGATGCGTGAAATTGTTGCGCGTACCAATCTAACGCCAATTCTAACTACTGGGAAAGGTAAAATTGAACAAGAACTGCAAGAGTTAATCCAACAAACCTTGGATAGTTATGAAAGTGGTGTGAACATTGTTAGGGTAAACTTAGACAAAGCAGATCCTCCAGGTGATGTTGCGAAAGCCTTCAAAGATGTTCAAGCAGCAGAACAAACTCGTGATACTCTGGAAAAGCAGGCCGATGCATACTCTAATCGAGTTGTGGCTGAAGCTCGTGGTGAGGCCGCCCAATTGCTTGAACAAGCAGAGGGTTATAGAGCGCAAGTTGTTAATGAAGCAGTCGGAGAAGCTTCTCGCTTCAAAGCAGTTTACGCCGAATATGCCAAAGCGCCTGAGGTTACCAGAAAAAGGTTATACATTGAGACTTTAGAGAAAGTTTACAGTGGAGTAGATAAGATCTTGCTCGATCAAGGTTCAAATGGTCAATCTGTTCTACCATACTTGCCAATAAATGAATTAATTAACAAAAAAGGGTCAAACTAATGAGCCGCACTTATTTTATTTTTATATTTTTAGCTGCTATTGGTTTTTTAGCAATGTCTGCTCTGTTTATAGTAGACGAAAGACAAAAAGCGCTTGTGTTGCAATTCGGTGAGGTCAGAAATATCATTGAAGAACCAGGGCTAAATGTGAAGATACCATTTGTCCAAACGGTAGTTAAGTATGATGGGCGAATTTTGCCTCTGGATACCTTGCCTTTGGAAGTTACGATGAAGGATAATCGACGTTTTGACGTGGATGCATTTGCACGGTGGAAAATAACCGACGTTAAAGCGTTCAGGAGAGCTGTTGGCTCTGGGGGCGCAAGTGCAGCTGCTTCAAGATTAGAGCAAATTCTAAATGCTGAGTTGAGAACAACTTTGGGTGAAGTGCAATCAAGTGCTTTATTATCAGCTGATCGGGTTAATTTAATGAACTCAATACGTGATTCTGCAAAAGTAAAAGCGTCCGCGCTTGGTGTTGATATAATTGATGTAAGGATTAAACGTGCGGACTTGCCGATTGAAAATCTTACAGCCACTTTCGCAAGAATGCGAGCTGAAAGAGAGAGGGAAGCTGCAGATGAAATTGCCCGAGGTAATGAAGCTGCGAAGAAAGTGACGGCCTTAGCTGATAGAACGGTTGTTGAGACAGTGTCAGAAGCTCAAAAGAACGCTGATATTGTTAGAGGTGAAGCTGATGCAGAACGAAATGCAATCTTTGCAGAGGCATTTGGTCGAGATCCAGAGTTCTTTGCATTTTACCGGTCTCTCACTGCCTATGAAAAATCTTTGGACGGAGCGAACTCTACAATTATCATGTCTCCAGACAGCGAATTTTTTGACTATTTAAAGACTGACTTAAAACCGGTCTCTGAGTAGTGATTTCAGAAATTTTAACAATCTTGGGCTGCTTAGCAGTCCTAGAAGGTTTAGTGTTGGCTCTCGCCCCTTCAAGGTTTGAAGAACTGGTTAAATGGTTAGGTAAGTTGGATATTTCTACTAGAAGAAACTTTGGACTTTTAACGGTTGGGATGGGAGTACTTCTCGTATGGATTGCGAAGTATTTTTTCCTATAAAATATTGAAAGTTAGCGAAATAAGATTAGTTGGTAAAGAAACAAGGGGTATGATAAAATGAGTAAAGTTTCACTGCACAATTTTAAATTGGCGTTTATCTCTCAAACTTTCCTCCCGATCTCTTGCCTTGTTCTAATTGTCTTCTTTCATCTATCGCCTAGTTATGCTCAAAATTCGTATAAGAGTTTTGCTGATTTGGTTGATGTAATTAGCCCAGCAGTTGTTAATATTACAACTTCTACCGATATTAAATCTACGAATAACTTGCTTCCAGAAATCCCCAAGGGTTCACCACTTGAGGACCTATTTCGAAATCTACCAAACCAAGATAATTCTGATGGAATGCCACGTAGGCGCAGAACCTCGGCCCTTGGGTCTGGATTTATCATATCTAGCACAGGTTTAGTTGTTACCAACAATCATGTTATTGAAAAGGCTGATGAAATTTTGGTTGAATTGGTAAGTGGTGAGGAGTTGGAAGCGACGTTGGTAGGTTCTGACCCAAAAACTGACATTGCTCTTCTCAAAGTGGATTATGAAAAACCTTTAGATTTTGTTGAATTTGGTAATAGTGATCTTGCAAGAGTTGGAGACTGGGTTCTGGCGATTGGTAATCCGCTAGGCCAGGGTTTTTCGGTGTCAGCGGGTATAATTTCAGCTAGAAATCGGGCTCTCAGAGGCAGCTATGATGACTTTATCCAAACAGATGCTGCAATTAATCGAGGGAATTCTGGGGGTCCTTTGTTTAATATGGATGGCGAAGTGATTGGAGTGAACACAGCCATAATTAGCCCCAACGGTGGCTCCATCGGTATTGGGTTTTCAATGGCTTCAAATGTTGTCAGTAAAGTTACTGATCAATTAGAAAAATATGGAGCGACCAGAAGAGGTTGGCTTGGGGTTAGTATACAAGATCTAAGCGATGATATCGCAGAAGCAAAGGACTTAGAAACTACCGACGGTGCGTTGGTAACAAATACTCCTGAAGGACCGGCTAAAAGTGCAGGGATAAAAGTCGCAGATGTGATTATTTCTTTCGATGGCAAGGTTATAAAAGATACACGGTCATTGGTGAAAATAGTAGGAGCTACTGATGTTGGTAAAGTTGTTAAAGTTATCGTCATGCGCGATGGAAAAGAAATAATGATCAATGTTACAGTTGGCCATAGAGAGCAGGTCGAAGCAGACCTAGCGGAAAATAATATCGAAATGAACTCCCCTGCTGAGCCACAGCAAGCCGAGGTTAGTGGTATGATCGTAACAGCATTAACTAAAGTTTGGAGAGAAAAGCTTGGTCTGAAGGAAGGTCTGGATGGTATCATTGTATCAAGTGTTGATGATGATAGTCCCGCTTCTAAGAAAGGCATTGCCGCTGGTGATATTATTGTTGAGGCAGGGCAAAAACAAGTAAAGTCTGTGGCTGAGTTTAATGACAGAGTGAATTTAGCAATCGATTCCGGTAAGACAGCCATTCTTCTTCTTTTGAGAAGAGATGGTAATCAAAGATTTTTAGCACTTCCGATTAAGTAATTAAAATATTATCGATTGTATTTCTGGCCACCCATCATGAAGCATCTCATATGTAAGGTAAACTAAAAATATCAAACCAGCGTAACTCAACCAGCTATATTTAGTCATTAATTTCATAATCATTGTTGCAAAAAAGGCCATAAATGCGATCGCAACAACCAAGCCAAAGATAAGTAATGAGGTGTTCTCACGCGCAATAGCGGCAACAGCTACAACATTGTCAATAGACATGGACACATCTGCAATTGTAATTGTCGTCAAAGCTTTTATAAGTTGACTTCTCTCACTACCGCTTACCTTAATTTTACTAATCTTTTCAGACTTATTTTGAGCGTTATGGGCTCTCAATTCTTTGAAAAAACGAAAACAAACAAAGGCTAATAAGCATCCGCCAATAAATAATATGCCTGGAATAGCAAGTAAATAACTTGCGATCGCAGCAAAAAATATTCGTAATCCTGCAGCTAGTGCCATACCCAAAAAAATTGCACGCCTTCTCATAACAGGTGACAAACCTGCGGCGGCCATTCCAATTACTAAGGCATTATCGCCAGACAAAATTATATCTGCAAAGATAATCTGTATAATTTCAGAACTATGTTCGAGCATTTTTTTATTCCAGAATAGCAAATAAAATACTGTACAGACTATATAATCATTTAGCTTAGTTTCTTCTAGGTCAAAATTATAAATAATCCGTTAAAAATAGATCTTATATCTGAGCTTTCTACTGTTATTTAATTTAAATGAATATTAAACATTTTTCGTATTTTTGCATCCAATTCAGGACTAAATTCAGCTGCAGATGGATTTTTTAAGATATCATTTTTTTTCTTTATCGCATTTTTAATTAAATTAGGTTTACCAATTTCTAACCATTCTTTTGGAGAGGTTCGATCGCCTAGTTCTGGATAAACATATTCTGTTTGCATTAATGATAATGTTTGTTCGGATCCTAAATAGTGTCCTGGCCCTTCTAGGCAAGTTTGCCTAATTACTTCTAACGATGTTGTATCATCGTTTACTTCTATTCCGCGCACACATCTTTGAGCTTGGCCAAGCATATCATCACCCAGTATCAAGCTTTCCAAGCAAAAACCTAAAAGTGATGCGTGCATTCCTACACTTTCATAAACTAAATTTAAGCCAGTTAAACCAGCCATTACATTGGAGCACATTTGTTCATAACCTGCCTGATAATCGGGCATTTTTGCATCTGCTATTCCAGCGGCTGCTCCTCCTGGTAGGCCATAAAATTTGTGCATCTGCGAACATCCAGCAGTTAATAAAGCTTGCTCACCTGAACCGCCAGACATAGCTCCAGTTCTTAAATCAGACACAAATGGCCAGGTTCCAAAGATCGCTGGATGACCTGGAACCATTGCATTTACATATACTAAGCCTGCCAAGCATTCAGCAACGGCCTGCACGATTGCTCCTGCTATTGGGGCAGGGGCTGTTGCTCCGGCCTGTCCAGCAGATAATAATAAGATTGGCATGCCACCCCTAACGCATTCCTCCATCACTTGACAGCTTTCCATAGCGAATTTCATTGGAGGTACCACAAAGCAGTTGGAGTTTGAAACGAATGGTCGCTCTCGCCATTGTTTTTCACCACCTGCAATTTCATGTAATAGATCAAAAGCACCCTTTACAAAGCCTGGTTCTGTGAAGCTTGCTCCTACATGCTTTGTTGTTCCTCTAGTACAAGCATAAATTGTATTTAAATCCATTTCGTAATTATCTGGAATGTCACGACAAACCATAGGCCGTTGTAAAAAGTGCACGTTATCCAATGCGTTCACAATTTTTGCGGCATCAAATAAATCCTGAACGTAGCATTCTCGGTATTCATTTTTTTCCACATCTACTAAATGAACGGCAGCCCCAGCGGTCCCATAATACACACGTTCGCCGCCAATTTGCATATCATTGTCTGGATTTCGGCCAAACAACGTTATTTCTTTAGCCGCCTTAGCGATCATGTCCTCAACTAAAGCCCTGGGAAATCTAATTCGACCGTCATCTCCCATGATGGCACCTGCGTTTGTTAATATTTCCTTACCAGTCTCTGGAACCTCTCCAAATCCTATTTGCTCCAATGCATCCAGTGCCGCATTATGGATTTTTATCATCCCTTGTTTGTTTAATGGTTGGTATGTTTTGCTTTCCATTCCTGGTTTAATTGGGCGCATTTCTTTGCTCAAAGGAGCAGCTCTTAGAGCTTTCCTTGCTGATCTGCCACCACTGCGTCGTGAATTATTTTCTACCATATTTTTACTCAAAATTAATTAATAAATTGCTTGTTATTTTTAATGATATTAATTTTGTAAAGGCGCGCCTCTAGCGGCACAACCTCTGTTCGCACCGATGGTTATGTCGACAACCAATTTTATACAGAAAGAAAAATTCATACCAACACTATACATAATGTTTTAAAAAAATATGCCACTAAAACGTCATTATTGTCGTATTTAGATTACAAATTATTTGCAAATGAGCAGATGTCAATTAAAGATTTTTCAAATTCATTGTCTGAAACTGTCATTGCAATTCTTAAATGTCCTGCGGCGGACTCGCCAAAGCTTTCTCCAGGCATGACTGCAATTTTTTGTGTTTCTAAGAGTAAATTAGCAAACATTGTTCCTGATAATCCAGTTTGCCTAACATCAACCATTAGATACATTGTTCCACTACTTGGAACTAATTTTAGGACATTACTATGTTTGAATATTTTAGTTGCTAATTTGTATCTTCGAAAAAATGGTTCAGATACTCTGGCAGTACTGGCGGTGCCTTGCAACAAAGCAAAATATGCTGCTTCCTGAATAAATCCGGGCACTCCATAGGTTGTAGATGTTGCTAAATTTACCATATGTTTAACAATATCTTCTGGTCCGATCACCCATCCACACCTAAACCCTGTCATTGCATGACTCTTTGACATCGATCCAATCACTAAAGTTTTATCTTTTATTTCTTCTATACTTCGGGGAGAAATATGTTCACCTTTCCATATCTGACAATCATAAACTTCATCTGAAATTAACCACAGATCATGTTTCATAACCGCTTCTGAAATCTCATTAATCGTCTTCTTTGTATAAACAGCTCCAGTTGGATTATTTGGCGAGTTGATTAACAATGACTTTGCATCATTTGCTTCTCGATCGATTTCTTTAAATGTAGGTTGAAAGTTATTCTCAGCTAATGTCTTTATAGGTAAGTCCTTTGCCCCTACACTTCTTATTGTTCCAGGATATGTTGCATAATATGGGTCGAGGTAAAGAGCTTTATCACCTTCATTGCAAAGAGCCATGTGTGAAGCGAATAAACCTGCTTGTCCACCAGGGGTAATAATCACATTTTCTGGCTTTGTAATCACACCAGTTTTCTTTTCATTTAAATCAGCTATCAAAGCTCTTAATTTATATATACCCTGCATTTCTGCGTAGCCTGTGTTACCTTCTAAAGCACTTTTATGCATCGCATCAATAATTGCTCTATCTGTACGAATATCATGCTCTCCAATCGATAACTCGATGATTTTCTCACCTTGAGAGATCATTTTACGAGCTTTATTAAAAACATCCCAACCGTCATTTCCATCGACGGTAATATTTTTTATTCTGTTTGAAATTGACACGTGACATAATCTTTCATGCTAAAGTTTATTAATACCGTAATTACTATAATTTTATTTAAAGACAAGACTAATAGTTTGAATTTTAGATTAGCTTCTTGAGGTTTGAAATTTTGAATATAAATTCAGATCAAAGTACTTATTTAGCTCTGCTTGCTTTTTCAAAAACAAACCGTTAATTATTGTTTATGTTGAGCGAAAAAAATATAATTTGTATTATTAAAACTGACTGAAAATTCAGGCGGGCGCTTCTTTTATTTCAAATTACTTAATTATCTGATAACCCGCAAAATAGGTAAGCTATAGCGTGTGAAATGATTAAAATAAAATTGTACAATTCAAAAACTAGAAGCAAGATAGATTTCTATCCGTTGGATAAGAAAAATGTTATGATGTATGTATGTGGTCCTACAGTTTATGAGAGGGCACATATTGGCAATGCTAGGCCTGTAATTGTATTTGATGTATTATTTCGTCTTTTGAGGTACATTTATGGTTCAAAGCATGTAAGCTATGCACGCAATTTTACAGATGTGGATGACAAAATAAATGCAAGCGCATTAAAAACTGGTCGATCTATAAAGGAGATCACCGATGAAACTATAAATTGGTTCATTTCAGATATGAAAGCCTTAGGAAATCTTGAGCCTTCATATACCCCCCGAGCGACAGAATACATCGATCAAATGATTCTAATGAATAAAGAGTTATTGGCGAAAGGTTTTGCTTATGAGGCAGAAAATCATGTCATATTTGAAGTGCAAAAATATGAGGGATATGGTTTATTATCTGGTAGAAGTCTTGAAGATATGCTCGCTGGAGCCCGGGTTGAAGTAGCCCCCTATAAAAAAAATCCAATGGATTTTATACTTTGGAAGCCCTCAGGTTCGGATGAGCCAGGATGGGAAAGCCCTTGGGGATATGGAAGGCCAGGATGGCACATAGAATGTTCCGCGATGAGTAGAGATATATTTGGAGCAAAATTTGATATTCATGGCGGTGGTTTAGATCTTGCATTTCCACATCATGAGAATGAAATTGCTCAAAGTTGTTGCTTAGGAGGTCAAGAATCTTTTGCTCAGATTTGGATGCATAATGAAATGCTTCAAGTCGATGGAAAAAAGATGTCTAAATCGTTAAATAATTTTTTTTCGCCAAAAGAATTAATTGATGAAGGCGTATCGGGTGAAGCATTAAGATTAGTATATTTAAGTACTCATTATAGAAAGCCGCTTGATTGGACTGAACAAAAGGTAATGGCTAATCAAAAAACATATAATAAATGGCAACAACTTGTAGCAAATAGTAAAGTCGGAACAGTAAGTGGTAATGTTTTAAATGCTATAGCAGATGATTTAAATACGCCATTGGCAATAGCTGAGATGCATAAACTTGCAAAAAGTGGAAATATTAAGGACTTAAAAGCTTCTGGTATTTTTTTGGGTTTATTTGGCAATTCATCCAATCAAAAAAGTAAACTTACTATTTCCCAGGACTCACAGCAATTAATTGAATTTCTTTTTAAACAGCGGATGGATGCGCGAAAGCGAAAAGATTATGCGAGAGCCGATGAGTTGAGAGATGGATTTATACATGCTGGCCTTATAATTAATGATACAAAAGATGGAATAGTTTGGGAATTGAGCGATGATTTTGATATAAAGAAATTAGAGGATTTACAGTGATGGAGCAAGTATACCTTTTTGATACAACATTGCGTGATGGTCAGCAAACGCAAGGTGTCGATTTTAGCAGTTCTGACAAGACAAGGATTGCTATAGCTTTGGATAAATTAGGTGTTGATTATATTGAGGGTGGTTGGCCTGGTGCAAACCCGACAGATAGTGAATTCTTCAAAATGACTCCAAAAACAAAAGCAACATTTACTGCTTTTGGAATGACTAAAAGGTCAGGATTTTCGGTTGAGAATGATGACGTTTTATCAGCTGTGATAAATGCAAACACAAAAGCGGTCTGTCTTGTGGGAAAAGCTCATGATTTTCATGTTAGAAAAGCTCTTGGGATAACTTTAGAAGATAACTTGCACAATATTAGAGAGAGTATTTCTTACCTTGTATCAAAGGGTAGGGAAGCGATATTTGACTGTGAGCATTTTTTTGATGGGTTTAATGATAATCCAGATTATGCACTGTTGGTTGCAAAGACCGCATACGAAGCTGGCGCGCGTTGGGTGGTTCTTTGCGATACAAATGGAGGTACTATGCCTCAAACAGTATCTGCTGCGACAGAGGCTGTAATTTTTACTGGTATTCCTGGCTCACATATTGGCATTCACGCTCACAATGACACTGAACACGCGGTAGCCAATAGCCTTGCGGCTATTGAAGCAGGTGCAAGACATATACAGGGCACATTAAATGGGCTTGGTGAACGATGTGGTAACGCAAATTTAGTTAGTATTATTCCTACACTTTTGCTTAAAGAACCATATAAGAGTAAATATAAATTGAATGTTGATTTAGAAAAATTGAGTCAATTGACATCGATTTCAAGAGCTCTTGATGATGTGTTAAATCGTGTTCCATTAAAGCAATCAGCATATGTAGGAGCGAGTGCTTTTGCACATAAGGCGGGTTTGCATGCTAGTGCTATTCTTAAATCTCCAGAAACATATGAACATGTCAGTCCCGATCTTGTTGGAAATCAGAGGGTTATACCCATGTCTAATCAAGCAGGACAGTCTAATTTAAGAATGAGATTAAACGAAGCTAATTTGTCAGTAGAGAAAAATGATCCAAATCTTTTGCAAATCTTGGATGAGATAAAAAGAAGAGAAGACCAAGGCTATGCCTACGACAGTGCCCAAGCATCATTTGAGTTATTGGCGAGGCAACATCTTGGACGGATGCCTGAATTTTTTGAAGTTAAGAGATACAAAGTAACTGTTGAGCGAAGAAAAAATAAATATAATAAAATGGTATCGATCTCAGAAGCTGTTGTAGTTACACAAATTGGAGATAAAAAGGTATTATCAGTTTCAGAGAGTATGGATGACTCTGGCTCAGACCGGGGCCCAATTAATGCTCTTTCCATGGCTTTGGCAAAAGATTTGGGACCTTATCAACATATAATTGATGATATGAAATTAGTAGATTTCAAGGTTAGAATAACTGATGGTGGTACTGAAGCTGTTACAAGAGTAATTATTGATTGTGAGGACGGCGTTGGTAAACGCTGGTCGACAGTTGGCGTATCTGCTAACATAGTGGATGCTTCTTTTGAAGCATTTCTTGATGCAATTCAGTGGAAGTTAATTCGTGATGGAGCCTCTTCATTGTGAGTTTGAGTAACTGTATTGATACGGTTTATAAGCATGATCCAGACAAATTTTTGGCACTTATGGCAGGTGACCCAATATCAAGACAAATTGCGTTTCCTATTTATGCATTTAATTGTGAAGTGAGCCGAATACCGTGGATAACAACTGAAAGTTTAATTGCTGAAATGCGTCTGACGTGGTGGAGTGAGTTACTAGAGGCAGTTGAAAACAACGATTCTTTACCTGATCATCCAATAAGCTCAGAATTGGCGAAGAGACTAATTAATAATAAATTTGCGATAGCCTTGTTAAAACAAACAATTACTGCGAGGCGTTGGGATATATATTCTGAGGGTCATGAAGATAATAGTACCTTATGGGAATATATTGAACATACTTCTTCTAATTTATTAGCTGCATGCTCGACAGCTGATCAGTCTATCATTTTGTTTGGCCGGGGAATAGGAATGGCTTCGTATTTGTTGGCAGCACCAAAACTAAAACGATTTGGAAAAAATCCTATACCAAATTTTGATGAAGAAAACGTTTATACACTCGCGAGAGAAGCTCTTGAAAACATCAATCTTGTAAAGCGTTCTAAAATTGAAAGGAATATTTTCCCAATAATGAGAATTGGTTGGACTGCACCGGTTATATTACGTAAAATAATCAAAAATCCAAAAGCATTAATAGATGATCGATTGGATCTATCAGAATTCCGAAAGAAGATAAGGCTGTTCAGACTTACTTTGCAGAATAATTATTAGTATCCTTATTTTTTGATAACCAGAACAAAGATATGCTTGCTAATAATAAAAATGGTATCATAGCATAATTTACTGAATTCCAGCCTTCAACAGCTGTGGATCCAGAACAATTCATTAAAGCTCCAGAAGCAATAGAGGCAAGTGTTACAAAACCGTATACAAATAAGTCATTTAGGCCTTGAACCTTACCTCTTTCGGAAGGTGAATGAGATGTTGCCAACATGGTAGTGGCACCAATAAAGCCAAAATTCCATCCAACACCAATCAATATTAAGCCAGCAAAAAAGTTTCCTAATGATATGCCAGATAAATTGACCAAACCTGCAGAAAATAGCAGTATTAAACCAATTGAAATAATCTTATTCACCCCAAAACGATTTATTAAATGCCCAGTAAAGAAAGATGGCAAAAACATTGCTAAAACATGCGCACCTACAATATCTGCAGCGTTATTTTGGGTAAATCCGCATCCAACAACAGCTAATGGTGTTGATGTCATTACAAGGGTCATCAGAGCATAACAGACCATCGCTATAACTATAGAATTCAGTATACGTGGTGTTTTTAAAATTTGTATTCGCGTGCGAGATGGTAGTTCATTTGAAGTTGATTTTTTTGGTATTGGAATGTCCAAAAACAAGAATAAGAATGCGCCAATTATGTTTATAAATATGACAGTTACGTAAACGCCCAAAAAAGGTATCGTATAAAAATCAGATGTCACCTTAACAAGCTGAGGTCCAATTATAGCAGAAAGTAATCCTCCAGCCATAGTGTAGGATATTGCTTTTGCTTTAAATGAATCTGAAGCCGTATCTGTAGCTGCAAAACGATAAAAACCCAACGATGATTGAAAGATCCCGGTTAAATAGGATCCTATAAGCAATATAGCAAAAATACCTTTGTACATTGCCAAAGCACATATTACAGCCCCTATAATTCCAGCGACAGTGCCTAAAATAAAGCCAAATTTTCTTCCATAATTTTGCATTACTTGGCTTAGCCAAGGCGCTGTAGTCATAGCACCAAATACGATAAATGAGATTGGTAGAGTCGCCCAACATATATTATTTGTTAACGATTGTCCTGCTAAACCTCCAATAATAAACATCATTGGCAATTGTGCGCCCAAAAATGCTTGAGCTAAAACTAGCACGATAACATTGCGTTTTTCCTGGGAGATACTGCTCATGTAAATTCCGTTTTCGCACACCCTGTACTTTTACAGGCGTTTGTCAATGATGTGTAAAAAAGAACCTGAAGACGTTTCGTTAATTAGTCCAGAATCAGGAAGTTTGTTGTTTTCTGCATCACGTACAGAGAACAAGGTTTTTCCTTTAGCTGAAATGGTAGTGGCATAATGAAACTCATGAGCGGAATATGATCCTACGAAGCAGCCATTTTGTCCATTAATTGTTCGATAACCCAGGTGGAGTTTTTTATTTTCAAAACTAGTCTCTAAGTCTAACAATCCGAGCATTTTGTGTGGAGTACCATTCTCATCAATTAAAGTGTTTCCCATCGTCATATAGCCCCCACATTCTCCATAAACTTTTTTTGCCGACCTAAGTGCCTTTTTGAAGCGATCTGCATTAGCTAATACAGGCGCGTACAATTCTGGATATCCGCCGGGAAGAAAGACAAGGTCACAGGAATGTGGCGCTTGATTTTCCAATGGTGAAAATGTACTTATTTCTGCGCCATTTTTGTGCCAGTCGTCTAATATATGAGGATACGCAAAAGAAAATGCCCCATCAGAGGCTATAGAAATTCTTTGAGCAGGTGGCTCCATCGATGAGGAAAGTTGTGATTGGGGTAAATTTTTAAAATGATTTATTAAAGTATTTATGTCTATTGATTTTTCTATAACATTTGCTGTGTATTCTATGAATTCATTTATGTTCGATTTTTCTTGAGCTTGTATTAAACCCAGATGACGGGATGGTAAGAGTAATTGTGCGTCTCGATGCACGCAACCGATAACAGGAATATTTTTTTTGAAAAGAGCTGTTGTTAAAATTTTCTCATGCTTGGTTGATCCTATTTTATTTAAAATTACGCCATCTATTTTCACTTTTTCATCAAAATTTATAAAACCTTCAGCCACTGCAGCTATAGACTGGCTTATCTTTGAGCAGTCCATTATCAAAATGATTGGTAAATTTAATATCTCTGCTAGATGAGCAGTAGAACCTTTAGCACACGGTGGTGCTCCATCAAAAAGACCCATCGCTCCTTCTATTATTAAATGACCATCATGACTAGAAATACTTCTCAGTCTATCTTTAGACATTGCCCAGGAATCCAGATTGTAACACTCTGATCCTGAAGCTATTGAATGAAATCTTGGATCAATATAGTCCGGTCCTGATTTTGCAGAGCGAATATTTAAAGATTTGTTTTTTAATGCTCTAAGTATTCCTAAAGTAATAATTGTTTTTCCACTGCCAGAATTTGGAGCGGATAGTATTAAGCCCATTCCCATATTTTATGATACTTCTGTTAGAATATCTCTACCCAAGGGATCGATGTTTTTTGGCAAACCGCCATTTAACATGTCTTGCCAGTTAAGTACTTGCCTCATTAAGACCGCTTTTCCTACACATATTATTGCTGGTGGTTTAACTTTCGAACTTACTATATCATCATTAAGATTTAATAATGTGGTTTCCAAGACATTTTGTGTCATAGTGGTCGCATTTGTTACTACTGCAACTGGCTCTTGAGGAGAACGACCTGCTTTGATCAATTCTGAAGCAATTTTTTTTGCATGTTTCATACCCATATAAATGACTAATACCTGGCTCCCTTGTGAGATTGCTGACCAATTTAAAGTTTGCGGTGTTTCCCCATTTTGGTCATGGCCAGTCACAAATGTAACTGATTGGTTTATATCTCGGTGAGTAACTGGGATGCCTGCATAAGCCAGACCCCCAATACCAGCTGAAATTCCTGGAATTATCCTTATCGGTATTTCGTTTTGAATCAAAGTTTGTGCCTCTTCGCCACCGCGGCCAAAAACAAACGGATCCCCACCTTTCAATCTTAAAACTTTGTTGCCATTTCTAGCTAATTCTATC
>Ga0209425_10000092_pt1 | contig 99130 bp, 95 predicted proteins | sample COG_05_FD_184749 | JGI IMG/M metagenome (GOLD analysis project Ga0209425, IMG submission 184749) | Pelagic Microbial community sample from North Sea - COGITO 998_met_05 (SPAdes) (version 2) | ecosystem: Environmental > Aquatic > Marine > Neritic zone/Coastal water | place: Helgoland, sampling...
AAAAAAGGGGGGGGGTGTCCGCGTCTATCCGGTCTTGGTTATTTCTTTGGTTCTATCATGGCCTATAGCGGTTTGTTCGACCTCGTGCAACACACGTCCGTTGAACTCCTCTATCTTGCAGTAGCAGCGTCAACTCTTTATGCCTGCGTGGTACTACAAAGCCGAGCACTGTTGTTGACCACTGTCATTGCGATGCTCGCCTTCATTGGGTATTACTCCGCAGAGCATTTTGCAAATTCATTGGGCTGGCCAGCCACGCTCATCCTCATGGGTATTGCTTTCCTCGGCGTCGGTACACTCGCCATCAAGGTAAAGCAGCACATCTAGGTCGATTCAAATAAAAAAAGGTAAAGTGAGTAAAGTAGTGAGTAAAGGGATCGGCGACAAATAGAAATGATAACTCCCCTCAAATGTCACCGTCCCCTTTAATTTTTATACAGCCCTTTTATACGTCATCCACGAGAAGAGAACTGACCTCCATGTCAAAGGTATTAGTTACATTTAGCTACGAAAAAGAAACTAAAAATAGTGTCCGTTATAAAGAGAAGCCAGAAGCGGGAAAAGCACCCATTGTCGGCACGCTGTATGTGCAAAAGTGGTTTGCAGGTGACTGTAAAACACTGGATATTTCAATCGAGAAAAAAGATTGATCTTCAGAGAAGAAGGTTAAATGCAACCGCAATCAGATCCGTTTATTGTTCCTCTTTGTGATGGTGAAATTATCATCATTTATCAAGATGAGCATCTATTGCTGATTAATAAGCCGGGCGGTTTATTAAGTCTTTCGGGTAAACATCCGTTAAACAAAGATTCGGTTCATTTTCGTTTGGTTAAAGATTATCCCATGGCAACGATGGTGCATCGGCTGGATTTTGGCACTTCAGGTATTATGCTAGTGGCGTTGAATAAAGCCGTAAACGCCCATTTAACTAAGCAATTCCAAACTCGCTCAGTGGTAAAATATTACACTGCTATGCTCCAGGGTCATCTTAAAAATGATGAGGGGGTTATTGAGTTTTCCATAGCGAAAGATGATTTTCCTTTGCAAAAAATCTGTCACCTTAGCGGCAAGTCAGCAGTGAGTTATTATCAAGTGATTGAACGCTTGAACAAGCCATTGGCAACAAAAGTATTGTTTAAGCCGCTGACTGGGCGCACTCATCAACTACGCATACATAGTCGTGAAATTGGCCACCCTATTCTAGGTTGTGATTTGTATGCCAGTGATGAGGCTTTTAACCTGTCGCCACGGTTGATGTTGCATGCCAGTCAACTTGAATTTGACCATCCCATTAGCGGGGAGAGAATCAAAGGCATTTGCCCTTCCCCGTTTTAGCAAGTAAAGGGGACGCCTTTATTTAATACCAGAGTAAGTTGCGCTTTCTTACAAAATCATTCTAACCTGTCACCGCTTCACTATATAATCACCACCCCACTTTCATTCAATTTAAGTAGAAACCATGTTTGAGAATATAGTACCGGCTCTGTTTATCTTTTCTGCGCTATTTATAAGCAGCTTGTTGATTGGCCATGCCTTAAAGAAATTTGGCTCCCGTTTCGACACATCGTCATCCGAGGTGTTTCGGCTGTTATCCAATTCTCAGAAAGCCATTTTAATTTTTATCGGCGTGGTATTAGCCCTGTCTGAATTAGGTTTCGATGTTTCTGCATTAGTCGCCGGATTAGGATTAACGGGGTTTGCATTAGGGTTTGCCCTTAAAGATGCCATATCTAACCTGGTGGCGGGCATGATGATTGTTATTTATAAGCCCATTGAGCTAGGAAATATTATTGAAATCTCTGGCACGAAGGGCGAGGTAATGAATATTAATCTTCGATACATTACTCTCCAGTCAGACAGCATTATCAACCTGATCCCGAACTCTTTATTTTTAAGCAATAAACTTTCAATTATCGATGGAGAGAATACGTTGGGTAAAGGTCTTAGTAATCCAACCAATCCACTTGGGTAGCACTTACATCATACGGGCGTAAAGGGGGCTCCGCGGCAACTGAGGCTGATTACCGCCCCCCTTTCCCTCTAGTCACATAAGACTCATACCATCCCTCTATATACCCGTCATTTTTTATCCCAAAACAGTCCAAGCATTGCCTGATGGCATACTCTCTCAGGATTTACTATTAAAGGGTGAGTGTTATCTAAAACGTGTTATGTAAAAAAGGATAAAGCGATGAGTATTTCAACTCGTGTCACTAGCTATCTGGATGAACAAGACATCAAATACGATACGCTAAACCACTTCCACACCAACACTGCAGCTGGTACGGCTCTGGCAGCCCACATCTTGTCGAAAAGCATGGCGAAAGCCGTGGTACTGGAAGATCATGATAACCACCATCTTATGGCAATACTGCCCGCAGATAAGAAGCTCAGTTTGCGCAAGTTGAACAAGACGCTGGACTTAGACCTTCATCTAGCCGATGAAGAACAGGTTTCTACGATGTTCAGTGATTGTGAGGATGGTGCTGTGCCAGCTGTTGGTCAGGCCTATAACATGAATTCAATTTATGACGAGGCGCTGGATGAGCTGGATGATGTCTATTTTGAAGCCGGTGACCATGAAACGTTAATTCACCTGACTAAAGCACAGTTTGGTAAGTTAATGAGTAAGACAAAACACAGCCGGTTTAGCAGCGAAACTTATTATTAGGTTTAGGCTTTTTTAGCAGGCCGACCCATCTGATTTCGATCAGGGATGGGGTGTGCTTTACCGTTACCTCCCAGTCACATTCATCCATTGCTCTACCTACGGCTTATCATCACAGAAACAGAGCGTTACCAGCCTAGCGCTAACAATGCACTGGTGGTAAAGCTCGTTAGTTACGTTGGTTTATTTAATCACGATGGGATTCACCGGCGAGCCGGTCCCGCCTTTCATTTTTAGCGGAGCTGCGCTGAAGAAGAAACTATAGCGACCATCTTTGGCGCTGGACGCTGCCAGTTCATCCAACCAGTAGATTTCACTCAGGACGATACCGAGGTCACGAATTAGGGCTCCGTGAAGCGGAATAATGAACGATTCGCCATTAATAGTTTGTGCCGCTTTTTCAATGGCCAGGTTATCTGAAGTGATAACAGGAATTTCCATTTCGTCTAGCCAGTTAACAAGGTCTTTGCTGTAACACAAACCGGGTTCAGTTAGGGCATTCCAATTATCGTGATCTGTTTTATCGTAAAAACGACCCATAGAGCCTGTACGAATTAATAAAATGTCGCGCTTTTCAATAGTGACTTTCTGGGCTTCTGCGGTTTTTTTAAGATCGGGAAGGTTGATGCAGGTATTCGGTGCTAAGCGGCCGTTTTTATCACCCAACAATTTTCCTACATCCAATAGCACTCCACGGCCGGCAATCGCCTTTTCGCCTATTTCGCCAATATCAACAAAGTCATGACCGTGTATCGTCGAGTCCGCGGATTTACCGTTGTACACTTCGTTGTTGTACCAGGCGTGACCCAATGCATCCACATGGGTAGTGCCTTGCAAGTACATAAACACCGCGTCATCCGAATACTTCATGCCACCAGACAACCGGTCAATTTTCCCCGAAGAATATACACTTTGATCCTGAGACATAAAATGTTGCACTGGAACACGCCCCGGAAACACCGGACCAAAACCATGGGTCATCGGTATTTGCAGGGTAAAACGTTCCCCTGTTTTTATGGTGGCGACACCACGTAAGACCTGTGCATTATCTAAATAATTTAATGCCCCTACTTGATCTTCTTCACCCCATTTCCCCCAGTTTTTTGGCGCTTCTTTTTGTAACGCTTCCATGCTGGATGCGTTATCGGCAACGCTGATGCCAGCTAGCAGACTTAGACCTGCCATTAACAAAATACTGGCCGTCATTTTGCGCTTACCCGCGCTGGCAACATCAAACATCGTCAATCCCCTTTCTAGTATTATTATTTATCACTAATGCTATAACACCGGTATTTAAGCTCGGTGTATTCATCGATACCAAAATTTGATCCTTCACGACCCATACCACTGGATTTGACGCCACCAAAGGGGGCGACTGCCGTTGAGATAAGACCGGTATTGATACCCACCATGCCGTATTCCAACGCGTCTGAAACACGCGTGATGATATTGATGTTGTTGGAAAACAAGTACGCAGCCAGTCCAAACTCGGTATTGTTTGCCTGCTCAATAACCTGTTCTTCACTTGAGAAACTAAACAGCGGTGCTAGGGGGCCAAACGTTTCTTGTTTGGCGCATAACATGCTGTCATTGGCATTAATTAACACGGTCGGTTCAAACCATGTGCCACCCAGAGCATGCCGCTTACCACCAAGGATCACTTGGCCGCCACCCTCTATCCCGTCGGCAATTTGCTGCTCAACTTTTTGCACGGCATGTTCACTAATTAGTGGGCCGATATCGGTACCGGGTTCTGTGCCTACCCCCACATTTAGTGCCGCCACTCGTGTTGCTAGCAATTGTGAGAATTCCTGGTAAATACTTTCTTGAAGATAAATTCGGTTGGCGCAAATACAGGTTTGCCCGGCATTTCGAAATTTGCTTTTGATTAACTCATCAACAGCGAGATTAATGTCGGCATCGTCAAATACGATAAAGGGTGCATTACCACCAAGCTCAAGAGAGATTTTTTTAACGGTGGGCGCGCACGCAGCCATTAATTTTGAACCGACGGGGGTTGATCCAGTAAAACTTAATTTACGCACAATCGGACTGGCAGTGAGGGTTTCGCCAATCTGTTGGGAATCGCCCGTAATAACGTTTAATACCCCGTCAGGAATACCGGCTTGTTGAGCTAAAGCAGCCAAAGCAAAGGCGGTTAAGGGTGTCTCTAGGGCTGGCTTCACAATAATGGTGCAGCCAGCTGCAAGTGCAGGCGCTACTTTTCGAGTGATCATGGCGGCGGGGAAATTCCACGGCGTAATCGCAGCGCAAACACCCACGGGTTCACGTGACACAACAATACGTTTATCGCGGCCATGCCCGGGAATGGTCTGGCCGTATACCCGCTTGGCTTCTTCTGCATACCATTCAATGTAGCTGGCGGCATACTTTATTTCGCCTAGGGCTTCTGTCAGAGGCTTACCTTGCTCAAGAGACATAAGGTAAGCCAACTGCTCACCATGCTTGATCATCAATTGATGCCAAGCCTTCAAATAATTTGCCCGCTCGTGTGCGGCCAAGGCACGCCATGCAGGTAATGCTATAGCTGCGGCATTGATGGCTTGTTGCGTTTCTTTTTCTGCAAACAATGGGACTCGAGTTAATAGATCGCCGTTGGCGGGGTTCAGTACTTCTGCTGACTGACCATTTTCAAGCCATTGCCCACCCACTAAACATTGGTTTTTAAAAAAATCAAAGGTTTGAAACTCCATATTAATCTCCCCGCTCCAGATCTTTTACAAAGGTCTGGTCTGTTTCACCCACAAAAAAGTTTTTGCCATAAATAAGCGCCGTTAATATAACACCTGCAGCGAAAGCCCAAGCCGCACCTTTAATCACTAATATTGCCGCAATCACGCCTGCAATACCTAAGTCCCGCTGACTTCGCGCTTCCATAATACCTATTCGCACACTCACAAACCCCTGTATTAATAGTGTCAGTGCCAGAGCAACACCTAATATGGGTTTCACTAGACTCACGATAGGCAACAGCAGCAAACCGGTATTGGTACCCCATCGAAAAGAGCCTGATCCGCCGAAAATCGAATTCATACTCTCTTTTCCCTGCTTGTAACGTTCCACCACTACCACATGCATAGCCGCCCACAAGGGTCCGCACATCACTATGTCTGGCCCAAAAATACTCATCAAAAAATTTCGCCCACCAAAGATTAAATGTGCACGATTCGGGTCGTAATCAATTTTTTCGTCGGCACGAACGATATCCGCTTCAGCTAAAATCGCTTTGCTCTGCAATATGTCGCCAAACAACACGATATAGGCGGCAAGTACTGTCGGTATGGCGGTAAGAAACATGGTCATTGGTGGGATCCCGACACCAAAGATCGTGTATTCCCTGAACATTAGTAAAAAATTCGGCTGGGTAAAGCCCCAGCTGATGCTGGGCCATGATGATTCGTGGGCTAAAGGCGCGATAATAATCGCCAATATAATGATCGGGAAAATGCCCAACTTACCAAGGGTTGACCATAGCTTTCCTCGCTGCCTTAATTCAGAAAAATGGCGAGAAAAAATCAAATAAAATGAAATTCCAACAGCAATACTAATGGTAATGGGATACTGATCAAATCGGCCACCTTCTTTAAATACAATGGCTATAGCGGCAACTCCTGCACCCAGAATCACACCTGATTTAATGGCTGCGGGAATCATTCCAACCACTTTAGAGGCCAATTGAGTCCGCCCCAAAATAAGAGATAGCAAACCCAGCATCATTTGAAAGGCGATAAGGGCATGAACACGATCCACCCCCTGATCGAATGTTTGAACATACACCATAACCAAGGGAATGGCGGGTGTTATCCAGCCAGGAACAACGGGGTCGCCCAAGATATGATGCAATAAATACAACATACCGTTGATCATCACGATGGCGATTGCTGCTTCAAAGGGCATACCTAACAGCTCAACCATCAGTGGAATCGCAGCCAAATCAACGGCACACATCAATAGCCCCTGAAGGTAATCCGGCAGCTCAAAACGATAGTGTAAAAAAGGTAGCCTGATCTTAAATGGACCGAGAGCGTAGTAAGGTGACTCCTCTCCGTAGGGGCGGTTTTTCCAGGCGCTCATAAGGGCTCTCTATTTTTGTTATTTTTAACGTTCTTTATAGTTATCTTTATCGTACTAAAATGCGGCTTGATATATCGCGGCAATGTCTTCAACGGTTGGCGCTCTTGGGTTGTTACGTAACAACCGCTTGACGTTAAAAGCCTCTTCAGCCAATTGAGGAATATCGCCCTTTGGAATATTTAGCGCACTTAAATTCTTAGGTATAGCCACCTCATGACAGAGTTCGCGTAAACGATGCATGACCCGGTCAGCAGCCTGCGGTTGAGTCAGGCTATGTACTGGCTCACCAAAAGCTTGAGCAATGTCGTAAAAGCGTTCCAAACAAACCGGTTTGTTGTATTCCATCACATAGGGCAGTAGCAACGCATTACTGACGCCATGGGATATGTGGTAACGGCCTCCCAATGGATAAGCGAGCGCGTGAACGGCGCCTACCCCTGCATTCCCAAATGCCAGGCCAGCCATCAAACTTCCCGTTGCCATATCCTCCCTAGCTTGCAGGTTGTTGGGTTCGGCATACGCCTTCGGTAGTGCGTGAATAATTAATGTCATGGCCTTGATGGCCAAAGCATCGGTAATAGGGCTGGAAAAATTTGATAAATACGCTTCAATTGCGTGCACCAGAGCGTCTACACCACTGGCAGCAGTCACACTGCCCGGACAGCTGAGGGTCATTTCCGGGCTAACAATAGCAACATCCGGCAGTAAAAAATCACTGACAATCCCCCTTTTAATCTGTGCGACAGGATCAGATAAAATAGCAATATTAGTCACTTCGGAACCGGTACCCGCAGTAGTGGGAATAGCAATTAACGGTATCCCGCGCTGGTTAACCGTGTTTTCACCAAACAGACTCTCCAGATCGCCAACATGTCCCGCCATAACCGCCACGCATTTGGCAATATCGATGGCACTGCCACCACCCACTGCAACTAAACCATCATGGCCACCTTGCTTAAATACATCGGCACAGGCTTTAACAACAGACACCTCTGGCTCGGGTGGAATGTTGTCGTAAATCGCATAGGTATTGTCGGGCAGCTGATCAGTGATGATGGTTAATGTACCAGAGTTTCGTACGCCTTTATCAGTCACGATTAACGGGTTATTAACTGCCAGTTTTTGCAGCTGCTCTGCTAGCTCTTGAGCCGCACCTTTACCGGTTATCAGCTGATGGGCAGACTTAAAACTGGACACACTCATGGCGACTACCTTCTTGGCGGAATTAATACGCTACTAGCGACGGGACAAATTGCATGCCTGCTTTAAGGGTTTATTTTTTATGCATTTATAGATTTTCTTAGGATGCACCAATCGCCGCTGATGAAATATAGCATCAATATAATAAATTATTGAATCTATATAACCTCGTGATAATTATGTGGATTGGTTTAAAACGACCAACAGAAGGTTGGTGGTGTATGAAATAAAGCGTTAATGCTGAAGGATGTCTATACGCCGTATGCCCGCCCTAAAGCGCTATCCTCCCGTTACATTCATAAACCGCACAACCTGTGGCTTGTCGTCATCATAAAAATAATGACGCTCTGGCTTGTGAGCCATAGCTTCCACAATAGTGGTTTTAAGAATAGCCATATCGCCAGGATGACGCCGCATCACTGCTTTAAGATCCACAGAATTTTCATTGCCAAGGCAAAGTAATAATCTCCCTTCACTGGTGACACGCACCCGGTTACAGGTATCGCAGAAGTTATGACTGTGTGGAGAGATAAATCCAATACGAATATCGCTGTCTGCTATATTGCTGTCTGTTATACGAAAGTACCGGGAAGGCCCAGCACTGGTTTCGGCACTGGGAAGTAATGAGTAAGCCGTACCAATAATGTCTCTGATCTCTTCACTGGTGACCATGGTGCGCTGCCTATCGCGACCACCAATATCACCCATGGGCATTTCTTCGATAAAGCTGATATCCAGCCCTTTCTCTAGGGCGAAGTTCACCAGCGGAATAATTTCATCATCATTCTTGCCGCGAACAATCACACTGTTGAGTTTAATTCTTTTTATACCTGCCGCTTGGGCGGCTTCGATACCTTTTAATACCCGCTCCAACTTACCGGTACGGGTTATGGCGGCAAAACGCTCGGGGCAGAGGGAGTCGATACTGATATTAATGCGGGAGACACCCGCTTCGGCTAGCTGAGGGGACATCTGTTCTAGCTGGGAACCATTGGTGGTAAGTAGTAACTCATCCAACCCATCGAGTTTACCTAGATTGCTAATCAGTGACTGTACGTTCCTCCGCACCAGCGGCTCGCCACCAGTGAGACGGATTTTGTTCACCCCCAACGCCACAAAGGCCCGACTAAGAAAGGCCATTTCTTCTAGGGTTAGTAATTGTTGACGGGGCAAGAAGGTCATATCCTCGGACATACAGTAGATACAACGAAAGTCGCAACGGTCTGTCACCGACAGTCGGAGGTAGTTGACGGTCCGCCCGAATTTATCGGTTAGCGGAGATACACCAGTTAACGACATTCTTATGGCCCATTACTTACTTACTAAACACTGCCAGAGTAGTTCGCGGTTTGTCATTTTACAAACACATCTCAACTATGTGCTAGTTTAAATGTCGAGCCTGAAGATTCGTTGACCAAGGTCAAGCATCTTTCGTGAAAGAGCTGCTAATTTGGCACTGAAGCGTTATAAAACATCTCAGAAACAATAAGTTACCACCAAGGTGGCAGTAACACTACCACTTTAGTGGCAACTCAAATGATTTGCTACGTATTGGGGAATACACTCATGAAAAATGCTGTTGCTAAAGGCCCAACATCTAAACTTGCCATCGCCATTGCTGCGATCGTTTTAGGTTTATCAGGCCAAACGTTCGCTGATGAAGAATTAACTCTGGAAGATGCTCTAAAAGGGGGCAAGGTGGACTTCACTTTTCGCTATCGTTTTGAAAATGTAGATGACGATGCCCGTCCTGATGAAGGCCACGCTTCAACGCTGCTCTCCCGCCTAACCTATACAACTCAGGCTTACAAAGACTTTCAGGTTCAACTTGAAGTTGACAACGTCTCGCGTGTTGGCAGCGATAATTACGATGATCTTCATAACAGTAACACTGACCGTGGAGTAGTGGCGGACACAGACGGCACCGCGTTCAACCAAGCTTGGGTTGCTTACACTGGTATCGATGACACCACATTAAAATTCGGTCGCCAAAGAATCAACCTCGACAATCAGCGATTTGTCGGTGGCGTTGGCTGGCGCCAAAATGAGCAAACTTACGATGGTGTGACGGTAGTCAACACCTCTCTTTCTGACACCACTGCTTTCTACGCTTATGTCCAGAATGTAGAACGTATTTTTGGACCTGATGACGGCCGTAATGGTACCCCGGCAGCAAATTCAAATTTGGAGACTGAAGCCCATATCTTCAACGCGAACTATAAAGGCTTCGGGTTCGGCACATTATCTGGATATGCCTACTTACTCGATGTTGACGATATACCTGATGCATCCACCCAAACATTTGGTGCTCGGTTTACCGGTTCGCAAGGTGATGAGACCAAGTTCCTCTACACCGCTGAATATGCGCGCCAATCTGACTATAAAGACAGCACCAAAAGCTTTGACGCCGACTACTACACACTCGAAGCGGGTATCGAAGCAAAAGGTGTAACCGGCAAACTGGGCTATGAAGTGCTGGGTGCTGATGACGATAAAGGCGCTTTTCAAACACCACTTGCTACCCTGCACAAATTTCAGGGCTTCGCGGACAAGTTCCTGACTACCCCAGGAGACGGTATTGAGGATATGTATGCTTCCGTCTTTACCAATATCTTAGGTGCAAAAGTTGGTGTTATCTACCATGACTTTGAAGCCGACGAAGGAAGCGCAGACTACGGTGATGAAGTAGATTTAGTCATTGCCAAACAAGTCCATAAAAATGTTCACTTGCTGTTTAAATACGCTAACTACAATGCCGATGATTTTGGTACCGATACTCAAAAGGCGTGGTTACAAGTGACCGTTAAATTTTAATTTCCCCTCCTAAAATGGCATTTAAGTTAGATGCCAACCTCTTAAGCCCGGCGGATAATTCCACCGGGCTTTTTTCTGATTATTTACACATACAAAAATGTTTTCTATTCACTCCACGCACGGCTTGAAAAAACGACATCCAACTCAGGCTGGCATAGATGATTAGAATAATTACTGAGCGTTTTTACTGAAATGGCCAATATAATTTCCAGAATATTACGTTCGGTGTAACCCGCTTCAACAAACGCTTCTACTTCTGCTTTTGTTGGTAAACCCCTTGTGCTCAATATCGTCCTGGTAAAACTAGCTAAAGCCTCTAGTTTTACATCATCAATGACACGGCCTTCACGTATGGCATCCGTTACCTCAATTGGCACGCCAGACATATTGTCCGCAATAAAACTATGGGCCCCGACACAGTACTCGCAGCCATTTTCACGACTAATCACCATAAAAATAACTTCTTGCTCAACTGAGGAAAACTCAGTCTCAGTACGAAACTGCTCATAACCAAACAAGTACGTTTTCAGTATTGCTGGCGCATTAGCCATGGTCTGGTACATGTTGGGCAAAAAACCAAAATTGGCTTGCTGTTGTTCCAAAGTACCTTTTACTGAATCACCGGCAGCCTCAATAGTGATTGGCGCTAATGAAATTTTGTATTCTGATTTCATGCTACTTTCCTCTGTTTAAATAATTAGGACTGATTAGTCCATAAGTGGTCAAAAAAATATATCAAACGCTGTATATTTAATTTCTAGCTATAGGCTCGCGTGCCTCTCATCACTTTTATCTATTGAAATCGTATGTATCATTAGATTAATGACGGGTTTAAGTGATTTTATTTCTGCACCGGCTTTGATCATAGTTCTGAGCCCACTAACAGAGATCATCAGGTAATCGACCAAGCTCTCTGTAGGGAGTGTCGAGCTGATTTCCTGCTGTTCTTTTCCTCGCTGTATAGCACATCGAAAGACGTTGGCCACATTAGCAGTACCCGTAGAAACAGCCTCAGCAATACCGGTATCTCGCTGGGATAATTCATTTGCTGTATTAACCAGAAAGCAGCCCTTTCGTATGCCACGGGTTTTTGCCTCAGAAATGACATCCTCAAGAAAGTCACTCAGGAATTGTTTGATAGAGGCACTCTTGTTCAGCTGTTCATTCAGCACGTTAACCATGGTCTGCTGGTAGTGATCAAGACAGCGAACAAAGAGTTCGTGTTTATTGCCAAATGTCTGATATAGACTGCTTTTGGATAGGCTCATTTTCTGAAGTAAATTATGAAGCGACGTCGCTTCATAGCCCGTCAACCAGAACTGCTGGGTAGCGGCTTCCAGCGCACGATCGATGTCAAATTCTCTAGGTCTTCCGTATGTCATGGGAAATATTATGGACTGATCAGTCCTTTTATCAAGATTTTTTATCGATTCATCTGTTATAAACACCCAACAAACAAGATTAAAAAAACAATAAATATATTTATTTTCAATTGATTAATACGATAAAAACTTAAAGATGTCCTCAATCCATTTCTCCTTTTAACGGGTATTACAGACAGGGCAGCTGGGGTTTTTCTGAATACGAAAACTCTGCCACTGATGGTGTTTTCCATCAAACATCATCAGCTTTCCATTGATGTCTGACTTCATACCCAACAATAACTTAATGGCTTCCAATGCCTGCATGGAACCCAAAATACCCAGCAACGGGCCAACAACACCACTAGTGCTACAGTTCAATACTGGCTCAGCGGCATTAGGTGGGTATAAACATTCATAACAGGGCGTTTCTGGCTGACGGAAGTCAAACATCATCAAGTGCCCTTCCCAACGAATGGCGGCAGCAGAAAGCAATGGGGTGCCCTGCGAGACACATACTCGATTGACCGCCTTGCGTGTTTTAAGGTTATCACTGCAATCCAGAACCAAGTCCACCTCAGGTACATATTCCTCTAGGTCTTCCTCGGTCAGAGCCTGGTCAATCGCCTCCAACTCAATCTCTGGATTCAATCCTGACAATCTCTCTTCAGCTAACTCTGCCTTCTGCTCTCCAGCACTATCTGTATCGAACAGTATTTGTCTTTGTAGATTGGTAATATCAAGACTATCGCCATCAGCCAACAGTAGTTTGCCAATACCCGCCGCCGCTAGATACAACGCCACGGGCGAACCTAGCCCGCCTAGGCCGACAATTAACACCTTAGACTGAGATAGTTTTAACTGCCCCGCTTCACCAATATCAGCTAAGAGCAGGTGCCGGCTATAGCGCTTTTTTTCTCTATCACTCAGCATCATCACCCCCAACCAAGGATTTTATTGAAAGCCATTCTTCCGGGGTGTTGGTATTCACCAGAGACGTTGGTTCAGTCACTGGCAATTGCTCCGCATTCACTGCAGTAAGTAACTTTTTTACAGAACGCGGCAAGGTTGACCCTTCGGCAAACACCTCTGCAAGGTAATTTGATAGTACCTCATTGACGGGCAAATACAGCGGCAAATAACAACCCTCGTAGCAGACTGCAGCTCCCGACATTTCACCCGTACGAATAAGGTGCTGTAGTACTGCTGGCGTGAGTAGTGGCATATCCACAGGTACAATTAGTAATGCCTCTACTAACAGTCCTTCCACTTGGCATTTATTAACTACCGTATAGACGCCACCAAGTGGCCCCAACTGAGGAACCACATCAGGGATACCAACATCACCCCCACTGACGAGAACGTCAAGTCCAAGGGACTGCAACAAAGACTCTGTATATTCCAGCATTGTCTGTTGATTACGGCACAACTGAGACTTGTCTGTCCCCATTCGGGTAGACAGACCTCCAGCCAGAATCAAACCATGACACGAAGGCATAACGCTGATGCTACCTCTTTACTCTCTTGGCCTGGAACCACGTTTTTTAACCCTGCTTTCAACCCAATGAAATATTAATCTCACCCGACTAAATAGGCTGGGCCTTACTGACTATCAGGGCCATACTGGCAGACAAGGACATACTAGCAATCTGGGCCAAAAAAAACCGCGCTAAAAGCGCGGTTTTTTTATTCACTAGACCGTTTCTTAATTCACTAGAAGGTTACTTGCTCTGTTCCAGCATGTAATCAACTGTGGCCTTCACTTCATCTTCGGAGCAATTCATGCACAAGCCTTTTGCCGGCATGCCACGTATTCCATTAATCGCATTGGCATAAAGCGTTTCTAGACCTTGACCAATACGGGCAGTCCAATCAGCAGCCACACCGACTTTAGGCGCACCAGCTGCACCAGTGGAGTGACATGCGGTACAGCTCTTGTTATATACATCTTCTCCAGAACGGGGGCCAGCAGCGACGGCAGGTGCTGCAACAGCAACATCTTTTTCCAGTACCACTTTACCTGCAGGGGCCAGGCGCTCAGACATTTCCTTCTCTTGCTGCGCAGTAAGGTTCAGCTCTTCTTTCTCAGAGCTACAACCTGCAACACCCAACACTAGGGTCAGTGCAACAGCAACAATACCTGCTTTCTTCAATTGGCTCATTCTCGCCTCCGGATTATTCGTATTAGCGGTCAATATATGCCGCATTAAAAAGTCTGTGGAGTATTATAGCGGTATAAGCGGTAACCGTGAACGCTGTTTCAAGGAAAGTTTCAAAGTACTGAGGAGGGACTAGACCGAGCCCAATAGCAGTTAAACCAAATAGTTAGACCATGGTCACACCAAACATCTGTTTTGCTAGACTGACACGCTCATCTACATCCCTCTCAATAGGCCGTAGATCATCGATCATCTGCAAACGCTTTCTTAAACCGACTTGATTGGCAATCTGGATCGCCAACCCGGGTCGAGCATTGAGTTCCAAAATCACTGGCCCACTGTCTCGATCCAGCACAATATCTGCACCAAAATATCCGAGCCCTGTCATTCCATAGCAGCCTGCAGCCAGGTGAAGAACTTCATCCCAATGCGGCAGTACCAGCTCATCAAAGCGAAACCCTGTGTCAGGATGCTGCTCAACTTTTTTGTTATGCTGAATAGCATAGAGGCTATGTCCGGAGACAATATCAACACCGACCCCAACAGCACCCTGATGCAAATTAGCCTTGCCATCTGAGGCGTGTGTAGAACAGCGCAGCATAGCCATCACCGGAAACCCGTGATAAACAATTACCCGAATATCGGGTACGCCTTCGTGACTATAGTTGCTCAGCATCTGATCAAACTCGATCATATCTTCAATCATCGCCACATCGGGACGGCCACCCAAGCTATACAACCCACTCAGGATGTTAGAGGTATGACGCTTTACCTCCCTCAAATTCAGAACGGCACCGGTAGACTTAACAAAATCATCACCACGACGCTGGGTTATCACCAGAATACCTTTTCCCCCACTTCCTTGGACTGGCTTGATAACAAACTTCTCCAACCCCTCCAGCATCTGTTCCAGAGCCTGCACTGCGTGTTGAGTCCTTACTACACCGAACAGAACGGGGACAGGCATGCCATGCTCTAGAGCCATCTGCTTGGTTTTCAGTTTATTATCCACCAATGGGTAACGACTGCGATCGTTACTACGACCTATATAATCAACATTGCGGCTGTTCATACCGAGAACACCTTGTTCTCGCAATTCTCGTGGTGAAATCCACTTCATTTATCGGGCCTGCTCAGGTCACGAAATCGGTACAACTCCGTCAGTCGATAGCCCGTATATTTCCCTATCAGCAGTACAACACCGAGTAAACTAATCATCAATTCTGGAAAGTTAAAGCTCAGGTGTTCAACCAATGCTGTGGACATCAAAAGATAGGCCAAAACTGCAGCCAGCAAGCTACCGCCTCCCTGTATTAACACCTCGTGGCCACCCTCCTCTTCCCAAAGAATAGACATTCGCTCAATGGTCCAGGCAAGAATGATGGTCGGTAAAAATGTCACTGTCAGCGCCTGATTAAAGCCAAACTTGTAACTCACAATACTGAGTGCCGCCATTAACAAAATAACCACGATAACCACCGCAGTGATTCTTGCGACCAGCAATAAATTGAGGTGTGACAGATAAGAGCGAATCCATAAACCTGCACCAACTACCGCCAAAAAGATAATTAACCCCGTTAGCAGCGTGGCCTGAATAAAGGCCAAGGCAATCAAAATCGGCATAAAAGTACCCGAGGTTCGAATGCCAATCAAAACTCGGAGCAGCACGACCACCAAGGCTCCCACCGGAATCAGTAACAGCCCCTTAAACACCCCCTGATGTTCCACTGGCAAGGAATATATCGAGAAACCCAACAACGGTTGCTCGCCTACTTGCTGCTCCATAAACAGCACAGTTTTTATTGGAAGCGTATTCTTAACGATGGCAAATTCCAGCTGAGAGCTAAGGCCCCCCACCACATCCAGAACCGAGGTTCCTCCCCGTCGCCAAACAAAGAAGTTTTCCGGCAATCCCGGCTGCCCTGTTGTTGGGTCAAAAATAGTCCAATGTTTTCCATCAAAGACTTCAACCAGACTATTGATTTGCTGGCGGCGACGACCATCCTCCAGAAAGACCCCTCGCACCCGCTGTGAGGGGATACCCGCAAAAGCCAGCACATCCATTACCACCGCCAGCTTGCTCTCCTCCCGGTTACCAAACAAGAACGCGGCATCCTGGTCCATTTGTTCCTGCACCAATTGCTGTAGTAGCAAGGCTGTAAAGCTGACGGAACCCGAAGAACGCTCTTGTAACGACGCCACTACCCGCTCCATGGCCGCTTGACGGTCAGTGGTTAACTCAGGCGGCTCAATGTCAGGCACTGGGCCACCGCCCAAACCCACATTATCAGCCCGGTAGATTTGTAGTTTGTAATAGAGTGTTGTCGAGCGATCCAACGACTGTCGCGTCCACTGGGCATGCCTATCGCCATTTGAAGCCATCACTGTAAAACCAAAACCAGATGAGGCAAAGTGGTCATCTAACACTACCCACCCAGCCTGCGAACTGGGTAGAGCCAGAGAAATCTCTATGGGGCCACCCGCTGGTATAAAACTGATTTTCGATTCCAGGGTCCAAACGACCTGCCGCTGACCGGGCAATAGAGGGAAACCAAGTTCAATTTTCTTATAGAGCGCCAGCCCTAAACCAAGGGCAATTAATATCCCGGCCACCAAACTGATTTGTAATCGTGAAGACATGATTCGTTACTTCAGTGTGTGCTGGAGACTGACATCTACAATGGCAGTATCCGTCAGAAGATTGCGCCCTACCAAAACAGGATACTCGAAATCGGTCCGATCAGACAATGTGACATCCACCAACTCCCTAATTTTACCAAGTGTCATCCATAGTTTAACCACATACCGGCGCTCCGACTCACCCATCTGCTGCTTAATTAATACCTTTCGCCGCAAGCGCCTTTCCATCTTTACCCACTCTCGGGTCTCGGGGTTTAACAGTGAAAACCGAACATAGCGCCTTCCATCCCGCTCGATCAGCTGAATACTTTCTGCATGAACAGAAGAAGATTCGGCCCCTGTATCAATGCGCGCTTCATATTTAATACCCGATGGCTCAACGAGCACAAACTCTACTCCTCCAACAATAGGCAAGTTTAACTTGCCAGCCGTTTTCAACTCGGGCTTCAATTGATTCTCAGATGGCTGGTTTTGGATGGGGCTAACAACAACCTTCTCCATCACCTTAGGTGCGGAAACCTTCTCAATCACCGTAGGTGCGGGACATAACATCGTCGGCTTACAAACAGGGCACGCCGGAGGTAGTGGGCACACATGCACCGCTGGAACAGAACTCTGGGACTGAAACAAGGAACAACCTGAAAGCAGGCACAATCCAAGGACAACTAGGCTCTTTAATCCCACGTTTACTGACATTCTAACCTTTCATTCATTAGTGACTTTGACCCTAAGTATAACTCATGGCACAACCCTGAAAGCAAAACAAATTCTGGCTGGAGCTGCCGTCCCAGAAATAGACTAATGAAAGCGAAACCTATACTATTGCGGCCTCTAAGGCACCCGTAGCTCAGCTGGATAGAGCGCTGCCCTCCGGAGGCAGAGGTCAGAGGTTCGAATCCTCTCGGGTGCGCCAGCTTCTCTTTAAATATCAATATTTTATAAAAATATAATCTTTCGGGAAACGCCACAAAATACGAATATTTCCCAGCGTGTGGCCAATTTGTCGCCACAAAACATTATTCAAAAATCATCCCAAGGGCCTTTCTTTTTCTCACCATTGCCAGCATGTACTTTGCTGCGACTGCTTGGCGTTAAACCGAACTCAACCAAGTACAATCTCATTTGCGTAATGTGAGCAACGCTGACCGGCTCACCAGTTTGAGTGCCTTCTACATACTCACCCCACATGTTGCACAGCGCAGCCAAGCCAATATAGTCGAACCCAGTAACAACACCTGTTTTCGTCATCTCATCAACCAGCCTGCCCCACTCCTTTTTGCCTTCAGGGTGAACCCATACAGGACAATCAGGGAGCTTTGATTCCGGTTGTGGCTCTGACTCGTTCATTCTGTGCTTTCTTGCCGTACCTTTGACGAGTTTCAGCTTTGTAGGCAATGTTTTTCTACCCATGTTCAAAACGTCCAATTGGTTGTGTGAAAAAGTAGTTAGAGCGGCGGTCTACAAGAAGAAAGCCATAGACTTTTGACCCGCCCTCCCCGTAGATATATCTCTGTCTAATTTTTGGGAGCCGAGCGGCTTAAGGTGAATAGCCTCATCCAAACAGTGGTACTAACTTGGGGGGAGGGTCACTATAGGGTACTGACAAGTTAACTTGAAGGTCTGGGATGGGACTACACAACTAACCCTAAAACGCCAGAAATCTGTTAGTTATCCACTACTTTTGTAGCGAATTATCAGTATAAAGCGCATTCAAAAAACCACTTTTCCAAGAAAAAGAAGTTAACTTGTCAGTACCCACCGTCCTGATCGACGGCCCGCCACAGGTAATGCTGCTTGCCGTTGATCCTGACGAAGACTTCGTCGATGTAGAAGGTATCACCATAGCCGCGATGCTTTCGCTTCAAGCGGCGGGAATAAATGGCACCAAACTTGATACACCAAAGACGGATTGCTTCTCTGGACACAGTGATGCCACGTTCAGCGAGTAAATCTTCAATGTCGCGGTGGCTGAGATTGAAGCGATAGTAGAGCCAAACAGCGTAGGAAATGATATCGGGCGGGAATCGATGGCGTTTGTATGTATTCATGAGCCGATTGTATCAATATCAGCGCTTTAACTTGGCAATACCAGCGGGTGGCCTTTTTTTGTGCCTGTCGTTTGGCGACGTGTCGACAGGTGCGTCAATTGTTTGCTCCCCTTTGCTTTAGCTATTTTTAATTTAGGGGCTGACCCAGATAACTAAGCCATATTATAGAGTGCGAACAACAACCTGATTACGGCCTCCATTTTTAGCTTCATACAGCGCTTTATCTGCTTGATCGTTGATGGTCGTACTGTCATCAAAATCAGGAAAAGAGGCAATACCACAACTGAAACTACAGCAGAAATCTCCGGTATCACTTGTATGATTGATTTTACCAAAGTGAGCTCGCAACTTATCCATAACAACCTTTGCTGTTTGTGCATCAGTATTGGGCAGAATAACTGCAAACTCTTCGCCACCATAACGGCCAACGGTGTCATACAGGCGTACGCTCTGTTTAAACAGATTACCAATACGTTTCAATACCCTGTCACCAGCGGGGTGACCATAACTGTCATTCACCTGTTTGAAATGATCAATATCCACCATAGCAAAAGAGAGTGGTGTTTTTTCACGTTTTGCGCGCGCCAGTTCTATATCCAGCCTCTCCCTGCTCTTGCTATAGTTGAGTAGACCGGTCAAGCCATCAGTTTCTGTCAGCTTACGAATCATACGCCCGCGTTGAAGCCGACTAGTGACAGAAGAAACCAGATGCCATGGTTCAATCGGTTTGGTTAAAAAGTCATCACAGCCCAAACTTAAAGCGCTAAGCTGCTTTTTCACGTCACTCTCAGAAGATAAAAATACGATAGGAGTACTAACATAGGCATCCATCTGCCGAATGACTTTACTCAGTTCCAGGCCATTACAGTCCGGCATGTAGACCTCCATCAGGATGAGATCCGGTGGAACTGACTCAGCAAGTACGTCTAACAGCTTCAGCGGATCATTCACCTCAAGAGTTTCCATGCCAGCTTGTTGCAAGATGACAGCATAAAAGCTGGACAGCGATTTCGAATCGTCAACAATTACAATCCTGTATGGCGCTTCTTGGTTATGGTGTGTGAGTTCATCAAGTGCATCGATCAAGTGATCTATCAATAACGGCTTGGTGAGATAAGCCAAGCCATTGGCACGCACAGCTTCCAAGCGTGTCAAGACATCATGACCTCCAGTCACAAAAATGGTTTTTAGCGATTGTTCACGTTTGGCATTTATGCGGGCAATATGTTCGATACCGGCTCTTCGGCCTTCCCCAAATATCACATCCATGATCACTACATCAGGGCTTTCTCGTTCAACAGCCTCATCAAACAAAGTAAGATCGGAGAAGGTCTCTACATTATAACCAAAGGCTTCGATTTGCATCTCAATGACACTTAACAAATGAACGTCATCGTCAACCAGATAGATTAATTTAGTATCTCTTGTAGTAGTTGACGATAGTTGTTCATCAGTTGATGGTAAATGATGAAATTTGGGCACTTCTCTTGTTAGTATGCTCTGGGCACTATCTTCCAGCTCAAAATAACATGCATTGACTCCATCTATCGCCTCAGCGGTCCAAGTGAGAGGATCCTGAGTCAACTTATCCTGTATCAGCATCTCCATGGTTTTCGCTTTGTCGGCTATTTCAGTAAAACCGTATGTCGCAGCGGTGCCACTGAGGCTATGAACCTGCCGGTGTAGTAGCTGGAATGTTTCACTATCTTCAGGTGTTAATTTTAATTTCTCCCAGCTTTGCTCGATCTCATCAACTTTTTCGGGGATTTTTTCGGCATAGATCTTCTTTAAAGAGGAAAGTTTTGCCTGAAGATCCAGTGTTTCGTTATTGTCTGCCATCATAGTTGACTCTTTTTCCAAATTTCCTGTAGCTGCTCTGCCAATGTCATCGGGTCGAAGGGTTTGGGGATAACATCGACGGCGCCCATATCAAGATATTGTTGAATCTCATTCGGCTGCACTTTGGCTGTCATGAACACTGCAGGCGTTGTCTTATAGGCATCTATCTCACGTATTTTTGCCAGTGCAGACGGCCCATCCAGCCCAGGCATCATCACATCAAACAGCAGTAGTTGCGGTTCAAATGCCTCTATTTCAGCCACTGCCTCCAACCCCGAATTACAGGTTTTAAGGGTAAAGCCGCCTACCATCTCCAGTGCAAGTGATGCCACCTCCTGAATATCGGGTTCATCTTCAGCATAAAGAATACGTTCCAGTACCTGCATAGTCATCTCTCCCATCCCTCCATCACAAGGCTATTATATTTTTTTGCTTATCACCGAGTTGATCTGCTTCAAGAGTTGTTCATTGTCCGTCTGCGACTTGATCAGGATACCTTGCACCCTTGCAGCAATATCGGGGGGGGTATCCTGAGCCGAGAAAATAATCACCGGGGTGTAGTGCTCCTTCCTGTTAATCACGGGCAAAAGCCCAAGCCCGGACCCATCTGGCAGTCCGATATCAAGTAGGACTAGATCAAACACCTCATTGCTCACAAGCTGCCTCGCATGCTCCAGCGTTGAAGCATGTATCACCTGGCATTCATCACCCAGCAGAGTATCGACGACCATGGCGATGTCGTGGTCATTCTCCACGTGCAGAATGCGCTTGCCCTTGACTGGCATATGAGACAAACCTGAACGGAGAGCCTCAAACAACCTCTTTTCATCAGTCGGTTTCTCGATCCAGTCCACCATAGCGAAGGCCTCGCCTTCAACTTCGAGCTTGCCCTCATTGGCTTTGGCCGACATAACGATGACCGGCAGGTCTACGGTGGCCTCGTTTTCACGCAGTTTCGTCAGCAATGAAAGGCCGGTGCCACCAGTGATCATCAAGTCCAGCGTAACCGCTCTGTACTCATTATTCTGTATCTGCTGCATCGCTTCCTGGTAGTTGAATGCCTGATGGCAGCGATAACCTTCATTATCCAGCATCATGCTGAGAAGTTTGGATACATCGTGATCATCCTCGACAATCAATACCAGTGGTTTCTCAGATGGTGCTTCATTACAGGCCGTCTCAACCCGGCAATCTTCATTCCATATCGGTAGATCCACATAGAATGTGGTGCCCTTACCTTCGTCGCTGTCAAAGCCAATGCTGCCCCCTTGCTGTTCCACAATGGCTTTGGTGATATTCAGGCCAAGGCCGGAGCCTCCTTTCTGGCGGGTATCCGAACTGTCGGCCTGAGCAAACTTTCTGAATATTCGGGATTTGAACTCTTCCAGTATACCGTTGCCATGATCGTGTACACAGATGCGGACACGATCGTTCGCTGCCCTGATAGAAATTTCAACCCGATCATTTTTCGGAGAGTACTTGGCGGCATTGGACAGCAGATTGGACATCACCTGAGCCATGCGTTTTTCATCAATGCTAACCATCACCACATCATCGGGCCCAGTGTCCAGTTCAAAACTGACGTGAAGCTGATCAGCGTAACCCTTGTTCGACTCAACAGCCTGCTGAACGACAGGGATCAGGTTCGTTAGCACATTATCGAAATGCATTTTCCCGGCTGAGATCTTCTCCATATCGAGAATATCGTTGATCAGGTCAATCAGCCGTTCACTGTTACTGCTTGCGATGCGAAGCAGGCTCTTCGCCTTTTCAGGCAACTCACCGGCGACTCCGCCCATAATGAGACCCAGAGAACCGCGAATGGAGGTCAGTGGTGTACGCAACTCATGACTGACGGTGGAGATAAACTCCTTCTGCATCTGTTCAATACGCTTGCGCTCGGTGATATCGCGGGTAATACCGACGAAGTGTCTGATGTTATCGATAATCACTTCACTTACCGCCAATTCCATGGGGAAGGTTGAGCCATCCTTGCGCCGACCAACCACCTCACGCCCAATGCCGATCACCTTTTTTTCACTGCTTTTGATGTAGTGATCAAGGTAACCATCATGCTCGCTGTGGTAAGGCTCGGGCATGAGCATCTTCACATTCTGGCCGATCACTTCTGCATCGCCGTAACCGAAGATCCGCCTTGCCGCCGGATTGAAGGATTCAACCATGCCGCGCTCACTGATAGTAATAATGCCATCCACAACATGATCAATGACGGCAGAAAGTCGTTTTGTCTGCGCAGCAACTCTATTCTCCAGTTGTGAGGTAGCCTGTTGCTGATTCTGTGCAAAGGCGTTGACCGCCATGTACAGAGCTTGAAATTCATCACGGGCCGATCCTGCATCAACGCGCACTGTCAAATCACCCGCCTGCAACCGGCTTGTCGCAGCGGCCAGATTTACTACAGGCGTCAGAATTTTTCTTGATATAAACCAGACAATAAGTAGAAGAGCGCTCAGGCCGAAGATAAGACTGATAAGCAGCATTTTATTGAGCGCAGAGGCGATGTCTGCAAACACCACGCTTTCAGGGATATGCAGGGTCAGCAACCAGTAACGGCTACGGTCCTGCGGTGAAAAATAGATTTTCTGAAATCCATCCACCTCCCCACGGCCGGCGTGCCGTCTTATAAACTGATCCTGACGGGCACTGATTTCAGCCAGATCTGGATCATCCGTCTGAAACATGGAGTCAATTCCCCGCTCGAATCCCAATGTTTTGGCCGGATCGGCATGTTTAATATAGTAACCCTTCTCATCGATAATATTTCGACGCACGCCATTATCTTCGGAGTGAACGCCACTGAATAGCCGTTCGGTAGCAAGATTGATCACAATTAGGGCCGCCACCTGCCCATCGGCGCGGTGGACCGGGCTAGCCAGTCTCAACACCGGCAGATACGGCACCTGAATGACTCCATGTTCTCGGTTCAGGGTGACATCGGAATAGTAGGCCTCTCCGGCTTTCAATTTGAGCGTTTTGCTCACATAAATTGAGTCAGACTTGTTCTGCAGCTTATCGTCGGCAATCACCACCACATTACCATCAGTGCCTGCTTGAATCCTGACCAGTTCATCACCGGCGACATCAATATACCTGATCTGTTGATATTCAGGATGGTTTTCCAGAAAGGCACGGAAAATTATCTTCAGCCGCTTACGCCACACCTGTATCGTATCACCGCTTTCCGGATCAACGCCGTTGTTGGCACTGGCTCTAATAATGGCCTGGATTGGCGGCACATCATGCAGCGCCAGCAGGTTTCTTTGGTGGTTCTCCAGGGAGCCTTCAATCTCATGCTTAAGCAGGGAGAGCTTACTCTGTTCCAGCTCAAAGACTTTAAGTTCGGCGACACCTTTCGACTGCCAGTAACTGGTAAAATTGGTGACAATCAACACAAAAAATATCAGCCCGCCCAATAGAAGCGTGGTTTTACCCCGGAGTCCAAGTTTATAACGGTCATTCATGCATTCATCCTTCAAAGGAATTACAGGTACCGAGTAATAACTGCCTACTTATGAAGCGTCAGAAAACAACCACCTCTAAACACGTTAAATCTCGTGCTCGACCATCCACCACTCGACTTCAATTTTGATGCGGCGCCACTAATTCTAGTGAAAAACCTCTAGCACTTACACCCTCTGAATGTCCATATGTTCGACGTCAGCGCATATAGGACAACCTCCAAAAGAGAAACTCTCTATAGGGCGCCACATCGCTTTAGGACAACTTTACAGTTATTTAACGAGAAAAAGGTCTCAGGCTTCATGTTTAAACGCCATACTCACGCGCACCTCTTGCTGCCCCTTCAGCACTTTCGCCAACTTCCTCAATCTGGGCCTGACCGCTCCCTTGTCAGCATTGTGTGCGGCTCTGGCCTTCCCTTCAGTGGTCTTGGGGCCGCTACTTTGTTCCCATGGTTTCCACTGATGAATTCTCTCTGCCTGACGTTGCCGTCTCTCCAATGTCCATCCGTTCGCCATCTTGTGCCTCCAATAGTTCGTTTGGCCGATTTTGGCTTTCTTCCGCGCGAGGTTCGTTACTCGTTGAAACGCCGTTATTAACTTGTTGATGTCCGCCAGCGATATTGGCTTGTCTGACATAAGCAACGGATTTCGGGTTCTTGATTTCACTGAGTGTTTCCAGTGTGGCTCGACACTGTGATTGTGCTCTTAACCCCAGCTTCAAGTAGGTGTCACAGGCACCAATATATTCACCTGCATTGAGCACAGCTCTCTGAGTCATATTGTTAAATATGGCGTCCAGAGTGTGAGCCTGAGCAACCAGCATGGCTTCAGGACGATCTAGTTTATTGTTCGCTACGGCCTCGACTTGCTGATTCAGATGGTTAATCAGGCCTTCCAGATGCAACTCTTGTTTACCGACAGCAATTTGCTGTTGAGTCAGTGCAGCCTGGGTAACAGGTGAGCTATAAACGCGAGCGACTGACTGCCAATCTTCTTCTCCTTTTCTTGCTTCAATGAGCAGTGTTTCAGGAGTAGGCTGGATTTTATCTTTGATTGATTTCTTTGATTTAGCCATGTCAATTTCGTCCCTATGCTGGAGCCTGTTAGGAATGGTCGCTACAGAGCTTCTTGCTTTTGTGCCGTCATGCTTCTTAGCAATCTGAACACATGTTTAGATTACCTCTGCAATTGGTACAGCAGACACCCTCCACTAAGCCTCCGTGGTGCTTGCTGAACAGGAGGTTCCTGATTACTTGTTTTGTTGTTATCGGTATAACCAAGGTCGATCAGTATTTGTTTGTGCCAATGTGATCTCGTGCGCTTTGCGCACATTGATAGTACGTTCATTGATTCACCTTTGATTTACCATTGAATAACCCTTGATGTTCCCTTGATATACCCTTGATATTGCAGGGTTGCTCATCTCTGACTGGTTTGCTTTGTTCATACACCTGCTTCCTTTGTTCATACACCTGCTTCCAGGTATCGAAGCGGTCCTTTGTTTCGGCATAACCAGCAGCCGTTAAGCTGGTATGTTGTCGATATTTAGGAACAAGCACTGATGCCACCATGACGCAGGTGAAGTGTCGCGGAAACGCCAGAATGAAATCATGGTCATCAAGAACATGTTCGTATTCTTCTGGCAGAGAATCGAAGGCAAAGTCCAATATCTCAGACGGCGCTCGCTCCTCACTGAATGGATCAGCCAAAGGAAAGAGTGGTGCGCCCTCCTTTGACTCGAATACGGTTGGCACAAAAAAGAAAAGACCAAGAGACATTAATGTTTTGGCGCGATCAAAGAAATCAGCGCACTGGCCATCCCCAGAATCAGCCTTGATATGTGGCTTGACTACTGGATGATAGGGATATGCGGTTTGAAGCTCGGGATTAAATCCATAAATCTCAAATGCCCCGTGGGACGCAATAAATTTTTTCTTAAATTCTCGATAAAAGGATGTTCTTGGAAGTCCGCCCTCATCAGCAATATTGCATTCCGCATAGATGTCTATTGTCAGCAAAAGAATCATTACATCACCAGTTTGGCGGATGAGTTCAAGGGGTGGCGTTTCGTTAGCGGCCCCAACTATAAACGTTACTGGCAACCACACCATCTCGCTGTCATCGTCTCTGATAAACTCAAACCGCGGGTGTTTTCCTTTTTTTGTTTGTATCATTAAAGGCTGCTCGCTATTCAACAGCGCGCGTTGTGCCTTGGTTGCCCGTCCTCTCGATATAGACGTGTAATTAGACAGTGCAGTCTTACTCCATATGGTTTTGATGTTGTCCTTGCCCGTTCCACATGCTTGAACTAGGTAAAGACAAGCGACATTCATTCCCAACTCGCATACCCTGTGAAATTCCTCGCGCCCGACTGCAAAGAATCGTTCTGATGGAGGGACTTTTTCTTTTTGCGTAGAATCTGCCATGCTAAATTCCTTAAATTAGTGTGTCCCCGGCCCCCTTTGCTCGTCACTCAGGGAGCCGTTTTTTATTCAAGCTGCTAGAGAAAACCCCCGGCGCGTCCAGAAGGTCTTTAAAACCTCTTTCGCTTGCTTCGCGTTTTCCGGGGCAATCCAATACTCACAACAGTGGGCGACACCAAAACGGCTTGGGACAGTGATCCTGCGCCTTGATATGTTGACGCCGATCTTTTCCAGGGTGGCAACAGTTGAAGGTAGCGCGTGGTCTCCAATCTGCTCTGCCTGAAAATGATTCAGTGGGCTTTCTAACAAGGTTTCGAGGACGCGCTCTTTCTTTGTTGGTGGCTTTATCATAATGCGGCCTCCTGTGCTTGTTTGACCCGCAAGTATTCATCCAGGGAAGCCGTTGGAAACAAAACACACCGCTTTGTAAACCGGATAGGACAGGGGAAATCTGGGTCGTTGTTTATAAGCCAGTACAGCCTGGTTTTTGAAATCCCAAGATATACTGCGGCACCGAGTGGCGGCTTGGCCGCGGGGATTGAATCAGACATGATCGACCCCTCCCTGCAACGGATAAACCGACCAGAGCCACTCTGATGGCTCCGGTGTCAACGGGCGTACACAAGCAACAAAAAGCCCCACCCTCCGAAGGTGACGATTAAGCGTTTTTGTGGTGTTTGATAGGTTCCGAATGCCGGTAGCCATAGAAAGGTTCTGGCTGGTTGCTTCGGGGTGTTCGACCAGGTGCGTCAATAATGACAGCGCTTGACCTGATTTTTTGGGTACAACGGATAAGGCAGCGTTTAGCTGCTCAGTGGTGATTTCAAGTTCCATAAACTGGACTCTCTTTTATCAAGAGACCAGCCGACCAATTAAAACAATCGGTTGTAAAATACGGATACAAAATGTATCTTACATACGTTGATCGACTGACCTCGTTCAACAAAAGCCACTATGTAAAAAAGGTGGCCGTTCCTGGGAGACCTATCAGGAAAACTCTAAGCCTCGGATGCCGCAAGCACCCGGGGCTTTCTCCTGTTTATCGTCACGCTATCAAGCTCCCTCTTCTTGATAACGTGATACAGATTATACTACACGTATACTACATGTAGCATCCAAGCCACTACCAGACACAACATGTTGTGTTTTTTCCGGTAATTTAAACCGGCAAAAAACCGACACAGAGAGACAGAGAGACACAGCGAGACATGCTCAGAAGCACTCTCAAGCACAAAAATGTTTCAACTCATTGTTTATATGGAGCTTTTTTTCTCACCCGGCTCTATGACCAGATAAGGGCTTTTAGTCGGAAATACATACATCATCGGGGCGATCAAGAAGCCTCTGCTCCGCTTTCATCCGCATTGTGCGAATTCGTTGCAGCCACCGATCTGGCGACAATATCCAGTGCTTCCGCTGCCTGATCCGGGCAGAGGTGGCCATAGTGTTCGAGTATCATTTCCGGCCCTTTGTGGCCAACCAGCTTTGCCACCATAAAGACGCTGACACCGGCGGCTAATAACGCGCTTATAAAGTGGTGTCTAAGGCTGTAAAAGTTCAGGGTGTCCGGTAGCCCTCCAAGCTCTTTAACGCGCTTCCAGGGCTTTCTATGAGCTTGGCGGCCCATCGTTAAGCCTGTAACTGGAGAAGGGAATACTAACCCGCTTGTGGGGTTTCCTGTGTCTTTATGCCAGTCGCCCATAACGGCCTTTATCGTGCCATTTAATTTGAGATCAACAACAGTCGGTTTCCTTTGCCTTCTGGCCGCGTGTGCGGTCTTTTCACAGACCTTAGTGAGTCGTCCGAAGGTTAGATTCAGTTCTTCCCATTTCAGCGTATACAGGTCGCCAGGACGCAATCCGGTATGAAGTGCCAACAGGCAAAAGGGAATAAACCAATGGGGATAATTGAGCAGCTCGAGGTCGGGCAAACTTGGCTTGCCATGCTCACGGCTGTTTCTGCGCTGCCGCCTGATTTCTTCGGCAAACAGGTCTAACCCTTTGTGAATGGCGGAAATCTCATCATGTGCCAGTAACCGGCGTTCTGATTGCTTTGGATCGTACTTGGCCGATTCCTGATCTTTTAGTTTTGGCTCCAACAGCTTGTGTTTGGCCAACGGGTCAGCATAAATTACGTCATTGTGTACGGCGTGTCTTAAAAGTGTTTTCAGTGCGCCATAGGTTCGCTTCACTGTTGTATATGTTCTGTCCTGCCCCTCGATTTCTCGCTGCCATATATCAATGTCTGCCTTGTCGATGCTCGCCATATCCCTATCTAGCAGGGGCGCAAAATGTTTCATCAGCCGTCCATAAGTAGCCTTTGCGTTCTCATACTTCCAAGAGCGCTCCATGTGCGGCTTATAGTAAGTTTCTAAATAATGTCTAAGGGTGCGGCGCGCTGCGTCTGTAACGGCCTTACGGGCCATCTGGCGGCGGTCTGTTTTATCTGCAAGTGGGTCGATACCCTTGATAACCCAATCGTGGACAATTTCAGCGGCGGCTTCAGGTTTGATGTGGGAGTATTTGCCGACAGTAGCAACACGTCGCTTCCCTGTGTTGTCGCTGTATCGATAGCGCCACACTCCGCCCGTGGAGAGCTTCATCAAATGAAAGCCGGGGATGTTCTTACAGGATAAAACTTCACGCACCTGGGCTTGCTTTAGAAAGCTAGAAGCCTTTGCCAGTGTTATAGTGGTCAAGTTGATGTGTTGCTTGCCTCGAGCCATTCCCTTTTATCCTATAGGCGGGGGTCTGGATTTCCGGCTTCGTGTAGCCGATCTGTAGACAAATAGTACACACGTTATGGGGCTATGGCAAACTATCACAAACTATTAGTAACTATAAATCAATACGTTATGGAATATATGCCGATTAAAAAACGGTCATTTTTGCCCTCCGGAGGCAGAGGTCAGAGGTTCGAATCCTCTCGGGTGCGCCAATTACGCTAGAAATAAACAGCGTTTTGGTGAGTCTCTTGAGCGACGAAATATGCCTTTCTGACAGTCCGCGCATCACTGGGTCAAATAACCTAGAGGTTATTTCATAAAAAAACTCGCTCCGGAGAAATTAAAAACTTCACAGGTATTGACGACCCCTACGAAGCCCCGGAAAATCCTGAAATTCATTTACATACCGACCAAATGATGCTGAATGAAGAAGTTGAGATCATTATCCACTACCTTGAAAACAATGGTTTTCTGGAGTAAGGGATTTCTGGCGGGCAGGTAGCTTCTCGTCATATAGCCACCCCATTAATCAAACGTCCGACTAACGAAATAAATAGCCAAGCCCAACCACAGGAGAATCCATAGTGATTAAGCCCCACGGCTCAGACACATTGAACCCGTTATTTGTATACGATACGGAAAAACATCATCAACTTATGCACGAAGCAGAGTCTCTACCTACGCTGATGCTCAACTCTGCTGCGGCTGCGAATGCTGTGATGCTGGGGGCTGGTTACTTTAATCCACTCGAAGGCTACATGAATTTGGCTGACTCACTGAGTGTTGCTGAAAATCTGCACACCACTGATGGTCTGTTCTGGCCTACGCCTGTCATCAACCTGACCCATGACATCAGCGGTATTGAAGGCGCCTCGCAAATTGCCCTACGCGACCCCGATACCGAGGGTAATCCGGTAATGGCCATCATGGACGTAGATAAGATAGAAACCGTCACCGATGAGCAGATTCAAGGAATGGCCAAGGAGATTTTTGGCACACTTGACCCGGAACACCCCGGTGTAGCGACCTTTACCAGCCTGGGTAATTACTTAATCTCTGGCAAAATCCAGGTATTAAGCTTTAGCTATTTCCAGAACGATTTTCCGGATACGTTCCGTACCGCAGTAGAAATGCGCAATGAAATCACCGAACGCGGTTGGGAAAGAGTGGTGGCTTTCCAAACACGAAACCCGATGCACCGCGCCCATGAAGAGCTTTGCCGCATGGCCATGGAGCGCCTTGGCGCCGATGGTGTCGTAGTTCATATGCTGCTAGGACAGCTAAAAAAAGGGGATATTCCTGCACCCGTCCGCGATGCCTGTATCCGCAAAATGGTAGAACTCTACTTCCCGAAAAATTCAGTCATGGTAACGGGCTACGGTTTTGACATGCTCTACGCTGGGCCACGCGAAGCCGTTCTCCACGCCGTTTTCCGTCAAAACATGGGCGCTACGCACTTGATTGTAGGTCGTGACCACGCAGGTGTTGGCGACTACTACGGTGCTTTTGATGCACAAACAATCTTCGATGAAAAAGTGCCCGCTGGCGCATTGGATATTGAAATCTTCCGTGCTGACCACACCGCCTACTCCAAAAAGCTAAACCGGGTAGTGATGATGAACGAAGCAAAAGACCATGAAAAAGACGATTTTGTTATCCTTTCCGGCACCAAAGTCCGTCAGATACTGGGAGAAGGTATTGCTCCGCCTCCCGAGTTTTCTCGCCCTGAAGTTGCCAAAATTCTGATGGACTACTATCAATCTGAAAACGGATAACTAGCACGAAGTTAGGGGGTGTAGATGCACCGCCTACTCTCAGCAGTTTTTATTCCTTATACTTTTTATCCCTCATACTTTTTTTACCCCAATGACCGGTAGCACAATGCCCGATTTCGATGTGTTTAATGGTGATGCTGATGGCATCTGTGCCCTCACCCAACTCAGGTTAGCCGAGCCCCGTGAAGCTACACTCATTACTGGGGTAAAACGGGATATCAATCTGCTAAAACACGTTAACGCTAAACGTGGTGACCGGGTCACTGTCCTCGATATATCTATGGATAAAAACGGTACTGACTTAGCACGGCTATTGGCCGCCGGTGCAGCTATTTTTTATGTGGATCATCACTTTTCTGGAGACATTCCGGTTTCACCCAAGCTAACCGCTATCATCAACGAAGCATCCGACGTCTGTACCAGCCTACTGATCAATAATCACCTCAACGGTGCCCATACAGCCTGGGCCGTGGTCGGTGCCTTTGGTGACAACCTGAACAAAAGTGCCCAGGGCCTCGCCAAAAATCTAGATATCAATGAAGTCGAGCTAAGAAAACTGCAAAATCTCGGTATCTATATTAACTATAACGGCTACGGGTCGAATCTTGACGATTTGCACTTTAAGCCCGACGAGCTATTTAAGCTTGTCAGTACCTACGCCAACCCACTGGACTTTATCAGTGGTAGCCCTGAGCACTTCGATAAGCTCGAGAATGGCTATCACGCAGATATGTCCTCTGCCAAAAATATTAAACCGGACAGCGCCACCACACAAACAGCGATATTCTCCCTGCCCAACCAGCCTTGGGCCAGACGTGTCAGTGGTGTTTTTAGTAACAATCTAACCAATGATCACCCGAATCGGGCCCACGCCGTATTAACCGATAAGAGCAATGGCCACTATTTGGTGAGCGTACGTGCGCCCTTGAACAACAAGAAAGGTGCCGCTGACCTTTGCCGACAATTCCCCACTGGCGGTGGCAGAGAGTCCGCCGCAGGCATTAACAATTTACCCCATCATTTACTCAATGATTTTATCAAAGCATTTGAGGAAAGCTACGCTCCATCCTGTTAAAAAAACTGCTTCATCTCATCACCAGTTGCCACCACGACCAGCGAAGGATACTGTTTACCTTATACCTTTCAAGGCTTGGAAATACCCATGACTGAACATGTAAGGCTTGAGTTAACAGATCGTATTCTAAGTATTTTTCTCAACCGCCCGGACAAGAAGAATGCCCTGACCCAGGAAATGTATACCGTACTGGCCAATGCATTTAATAAAGCCACTAATGACCACAGTATCAAGTCAGTTCTTATTACTGGCGGCAATAATTTTTCAGCCGGAAATGACCTCAATGATTTCCTAAAAAACCCCACTGAAATTCTCACTAGCCCTTTAGGTGATTTTATTCAGGCGCTGGCCAGCTGCACCAAACCGGTTGTTGCTGCGGTAGATGGCTTTGCGGTGGGAATCGGCACCACTATGCTATTGCACTGTGATCTTGTTTACTGCACGGATCGCACTACATTTATACTGCCTTTTGTGAATCTTGGCTTAGTACCAGAATTTGGCTCTACCCTGTTATTACCTAACCTGGCTGGCAACCAATTGGCTGCAGAATTACTCATGCTTGGCGAACCCTTTAATGCAGAGAAAGCCCAGAGAGCGGGACTCATTAACGGCGTCTGCGAACCAGAACAATTACTAAAGAACGCCAAAATTATTGCCGAGAAACTGGCGGCAAAACCAGCCAAAGCCCTACAACAAACCAAGATGCTACTCCGACAAGTTATAGAACCATTGAATGAACGCATTACTCGTGAGGCAAACCTTTTTCATGAGCGCCTTTGCTCCGATGAAGCGGTGACCGCCATGCAAGCTATTATCGAGAAGAGGCAATAATGCTCCATATATTAGATAAAATTTTGGCGCTGCTAGGCCCTAAAGGTGTTCTCGTTGAGGGAAGAAGTACTAGGGCTACCGATGGATGGGGCGCGCAAGAATGCTTGGCTCCCGCGATTATCCGCCCGACAAATACCAAAGAACTCAGCGAGGTCATGAAGCTCTGTTATGCCCAAGGACAAAAAGTGGTGACCCATGGTGGTTGCACCAATATGACACGAGGCTGCACCACTGGGGAAAATGAGCTGGCCATTTCAATGGAAAGAATGACTGCTATTGAATCGGTAGATATTACCAACCGAACCATGACTGTTCAGGCAGGGGTTTCTCTACAAACGGTACAAGAAACGGCTGAAACCAATGACCTATTTTTTGCCCTAGATCTGGGTGCACGTGGCACCGCGACCATTGGCGGTAATATCGCCACCAATGCGGGAGGCAATCAGGTGATCCGCTATGGAATGGCACGAGAACAAGTGCTTGGGCTGGAGGTCGTCCTGGCAGATGGCCGCATTCTTAGTTCAATGAACCAAATGTTAAAAAACAATGCGGGGTACGACCTCAAACATTTATTTATTGGCAGCGAGGGGACACTAGGCATTATCACTAGGGCAGTATTAAGATTGAGGCCAGAGATGCCAAGCTGTACCACGGCATTAGTGGCTACGGATAAATTCTCTCACATGCCACGCTTACTGAATCATATGGAACAGGCACTTGGGGGGAAACTCAGTGCCTTCGAAACCCTGTGGAAAAGTTATTACAGCATAGCCTCTCGGGGCTACAATCAGGGACAACCACCACTAAATGATCAATACCCGTTTTATATTCTGATTGAAAGCAGTGGTGCAAATACAGAATCAGATAAGCCGCAGTTTCTCGAGGCTCTGGAAAGCGCCCTATCACAAGGACTTATTGTGGATGCAGTATTAGCCGAATCCGGCCCGCAACAGCAAGCAATGTGGGCTATAAGGGACAACATTCCAGCACTGGACACTTATCAGCCGCTTGTTCTATTCGATATCAGTCTTCCCATCAGCGAGATGGAAGCTTACCTAGATGATATGCACCGAAATTTGGCTACCATAGACGACAAGCTCTTTGTAGCAACGCTCGGTCACTTAGGCGATGGAAATCTACACGTGGCGGTGGAGTTGGGAAATGATACAAAAAACAGGAAGCTCGCTATTGAGGAAGCAATCTATTTACCCCTTCAACAACGACAAGGATCGATATCAGGTGAACATGGTATTGGTTTGGAGAAAAAACCCTACCTACACCTTAGCCGTAGTGAAAATGAGATTGAGGTAATGAAGCAATTAAAGACACTATTTGATCCGACCTGCATACTTAATTGCGGCAAGGTAATTTAACCACCATCAAGACAACCAACCTCTGAAAATAAATACTTAACCCTTCAAACACTTAATTTTTAAAAAAAGTATTCATCTAAAAAAACAAAACTCATACCGGATCTAGCTCCGGCCTTTATACTTGTTCTAACTCTACAAGCGTGCCACAAAAGTCCTTCGGGTGAAGAAACAGAACGGGCTTGCCATGAGCTCCAATCTTAGGTTCGCCCTGCCCAAGAACCCTTGCCCCTTCAGCCACTAGCTTATCTCTTGCGGCAAGAAGATCATCAACCTCATAACAAATATGATGCATACCTCCATCAGGGTTGCGTTCAAGAAATTTAGCCACGGGCGAGCTAACACCGATAGGCAATAACAATTCTATTTTTGTGTTCGCTAGTTCCACAAACACCACACGAACACCATGTTCTGGTAGGTCTTTGGGTTCTGACGTTTTCGCGCCCAACGCATAACGATACGTGTCTACGGCTTTATCCAGATTTGGGACCACAATGGCTACATGGTTAAGGTTTCCAATCATGCTATTCTCTTTTTGTATGGCATTGGTTCTCTCAGTTTTTTCTTACGCTAAGTCTCGCTCTTGCAACAAAAACTATTGTCGAAAGGCATCAATTAGTTTTCTTGCCGCAATCGTCGGCGGTATCTTTCCTTCAATCACGTCGCATTCCAACGTTTTGACCAAGGCCTTGACGGCTTTATTCTCTTTTAATTCTGTTAACAAAGCGTCGGCGGTTTCACTCCACATCCACGCACAAGCCTGTGCAGCGCGACGTGAGGTTATTTCACCGGCATTTCCGAGTAGTTCACGATACTCTTCTACCGTTTGCCAAACCTCATCAACACCTTGTTTTTTAAGCGCTGACAGTGCTTGTACTCGGGCCTGCCAATGGCGACTTCTAGGATGCAAAAAATGCATAGCCATTTGGTAGTCTGCTACCGTACGGCCAGCCGCTGCCTGCTGATCACCATCGGACTTATTAACCAACACCAGATCAGCAAGCTCCATAATGCCACGCTTAATGCCCTGCAACTCGTCTCCACCACCTGGCAACAGTAACAACAGAAACATATCTGTCATTTCCGCCACAGCGGTTTCTGATTGTCCTACACCCACGGTTTCCACAAAAATCACATCAAAGCCCGCCGCTTCACAAAGCAATAGGGTTTCACGTGTTCTTCTGGTGACACCACCCAAGGTCTTACCAGCGGGAGATGGCCGAATATAGGCGTTAGGGTTGCGCGACAACGTCTCCATCCGGGTTTTGTCACCGAGAATAGAACCTCCGCTCACCGAGGAGGTGGGATCCACAGCCAATACAGCGACGCGATGCCCCTGGTCAATGACATGGTTACCAAAAGATTCGATGAACGTGGATTTACCGACACCTGGCACACCCGAAATACCAAGCCTGATGGAATTTCCTGTATGAGGCATGATGAGTTCTAGCAACTGAGCTGCCGGCTCTCGGTGCGTGGGATGCGTTGACTCAACCAAGGTTATGCACTTAGCCAAAGCACGTCGATCACCCCGTTGAAGGCTGTCTGCAAGTTCGTATGGGGTCATCGTCAACGTTCAACCTCCCTTAACATGGTGATGGATGAGCACATTGTATTCTATATCCTAACGGCCACATCGATCCTTCCACATGAAAACTAGCACATCGAACTTAGCACATAACACAAAGGGCAAGCTTAGCGACAACTAAGCAACGGGGAATCGCTTCCTCTATTTATTCAAACTCGATCCAATCACTCAAACTCAATAATTGGCTGGTCAACCATCAAACTATCACCAACACCGGCAGAGACCTTCATCACTACACCATCGGCAACGGCGCGCAGGCTATTTTCCATTTTCATAGCCTCAACCACCACCAACTCTTGACCTTCTTTCACTGTATCGCCTTCCTGCACTGCCAGTTTGACCAAGAGGCCTGGCATAGGAGAAAGAAGATATTTAGACATATCAGGCGCTTCTTTAATCAGCATATGCTGATTAAGTTCAGCTGTTCTGGCAGTGACAACTAACGCTTCTTTCTGTGCACCTCGATGGAACATCCGCAGCGATGAACCCACCATATCGATTTGAATGCATATTGGTTCTCCATTCACGGTTCCTTTAAATAAAGGATCACCAAAAGACCAATTCGTATCAATTTGGTAATTCTTTCCATCAAGTTCAACGCTAATGGTATCGCCGCCATTTTCTACAGCAACCTGATACTCAGCTTCACCTTGATCCATAATCACCACCCAGTCTGAAGTGGGGTGATATTCATGGCCAGGTAACTGACCAGAAATCATGGCGCAGCGGTCTTGGTATTTTTTATTGATAGCTGCCGCAACAACAACACAGACAGCAGGGTCGTCCTGAGGCACCAAATCAGAATTGAAACCGTCTGGATATTCCTCAGCAATAAAGTTAGTCGTTAGATCTCCCGCCACAAAACGCGGGTGCACCATGAGCGCATTCAGAAAACTAATATTGTGATTTACTCCACGGATGTAATAAGCATCCAGAGCATCGACCATTCTATCGATAGCCTGTTTACGATCTTCACCATAAGTGATTAGTTTGGCAATCATAGGATCGTAGAACATGGAAACTTCGCCACCTTCATAGACCCCAGTATCAACACGAACGCCTTCCCCTTCCGGGGGAAGATAACGAACCAACCGGCCAGTCGAGGGCATAAAGTTCCTGAATGGGTCTTCGGCATACACCCGGGTTTCCATGGCCCAACCTGTTAATTTGACATCCTCTTGAGCCAGAGGAAGCTTTTCACCTGCCGCAACTCGAATCATCAGTTCAACCAAGTCCTGGCCGGTAACAAATTCAGTGACGGGGTGCTCCACTTGTAATCGAGTATTCATCTCCAAAAAGTAGAAATTCATATTGGCATCAGCGATAAATTCAACGGTACCCGCTGATTTGTAATCCACTGCCTTTGCCAACAATACTGACTGTTCGCCCATTTTCTTACGAACTTCTTCGGTCAAGAAAGGTGACGGGGCCTCTTCAATGACCTTTTGATGACGGCGCTGAATAGAACATTCACGCTCACCCAGATAAATCACATTGCCATGACTATCTGCCATCACCTGAATTTCAATATGACGTGGCTCCTGAATATATTTCTCAATAAAAATTCGGTCATCGCCAAAACTGGAGCGAGCTTCGTTAGTTGCACGCTCAAAACCGTCCCGGCACTCATCTACATCCCAAGCCACACGCATGCCTTTACCACCACCACCGGCAGAGGCTTTAAGCATCACGGGAAAACCAATACCACTGGAAATCTCAACGGCTTGATCCGCATCACAGACTACATCGGTATAACCAGGAATCGTATTAACCCCAGCCTTCTCCGCAATCAGCTTGGAAGTGATTTTGTCTCCCATAGACTCTATAGCTTTAACACCCGGACCAATAAACGCAATACCTGCGGCATCCAGCGCTTCACAAAATGCTTTGTTTTCAGATAAAAAACCATATCCAGGGTGTACCGCATCTGCACCTGTTTGCCGACAGGCGTCGATGATCTTTTCGATCACCAGATAGCTTTCAGAAGAAGCGGCTGGGCCAATATTGACGGCTTCATCGGCCATGATCACATGCAATGCATCTCGGTCTGCATCGGAATAAACGGCAACGGTACCGATACCCATAGCCTTTGCCGTACGAAAGACACGACAGGCTATTTCACCTCGGTTAGCCACAAGAATTTTTTTAAACATAATTTAATCTTCTTCTAGAAATGCTGTTTTCAACGATACTAACGTTCACGCACAAAGCTCACTTACAAACGTCGCTCACGAAGGCTTCTTACAAAGGAATATTGCCGTGTTTGCGCCACGGATTTTCTATATCCTTATCACGCAACATAGCCAGCGAACGTGCCACCCGCTTGCGGGTATGGTGTGGCATGATGACGTCGTCAATAAATCCTCGCTTTCCTGCTATAAACGGATTAGCAAATTTTTCACGATATTCTGCTTCTTTCGCTGCAATTTTTTCTGAATCGCCAATATCTTTTCGGAAAATAATTTCAACTGCGCCTTTCGGCCCCATCACAGCAATTTCTGCTGTTGGCCAAGCAAAGTTTACATCTCCTCGGAGATGCTTTGACGACATCACGTCATAAGCGCCGCCATAGGCCTTACGGGTAATCACGGTCACTTTCGGTACAGTACATTCCGCATAGGCATACAGTAGTTTGGCACCATGCTTGATAATACCGCCATATTCCTGACTGGTGCCGGGCATAAAACCAGGCACGTCGACGAAGGTTAAGACGGGAATATTGAAGGCATCACAAAAACGGATAAAACGTGCGCCTTTTTTAGAGGCATCAATATCGAGACAACCAGCCAGAACCATGGGTTGGTTGGCAACAACACCCACCGTAGATCCCTCAATGCGAATAAAGCCAATCACTAGATTGCCGGCATAATCAGGCTGTATCTCAAAGAAATCGCCCTCATCAGCGACCTTAATGATGAGTTCTTTCATGTCGTAGGGTTTGTTGGGGTCACTAGGAATAAGTGTGTCTAGTGACATTTCTTCACGATCGGCAGGATCATCTGTGGGCCATACTGGCGGCTTTTCCTGATTATTGGCAGGAAGATAGCTGACAAAGCGGCGAAGCTTAACGAGAGCATCCACATCCGATTCAAAGGCCAAGTCAGAAACGCCTGATTTGCTGGAATGAGTAATAGCGCCACCAAGCTCCTCGGCTGTCACTGTTTCGTGGGTCACGGTTTTTACAACGTCGGGACCAGTGACAAACATATAGGAGCTATCTTTCACCATAAAGATGAAATCAGTGATCGCTGGCGAATAAACAGCACCACCTGCGCACGGCCCCATGATCATGGAGATTTGGGGAATCACACCCGATGCCATGACATTTTTCTGAAACACATCGGCATAGCCACCGAGGGAAGCAACGCCTTCCTGAATACGAGCGCCTCCAGAATCATTTAGACCAATAATTGGCGCGCCCACATTCATGGCTTGATCCATGACCTTACATATTTTTTCAGCGTGGGTTTCTGATAACGAGCCACCGAAAACGGTGAAGTCTTGGCTAAACACGAATACTAACCGACCATTGATGGTGCCATAACCTGTCACTACACCATCGCCAGGAATATGATCTTGCTCCATACCAAAATCTGTACAGCGGTGTTCTACAAACGTATCCCACTCTTCAAATGTGCCAGAATCGAGCAGCAACTCAATTCTCTCCCGAGCAGTCAATTTACCCTTAGCATGTTGTGTATCAATACGTTTTTGACCGCCACCAAGGAGCGCATTTCCACGCTTCTCTTCCAGCTGCTCGATAATCTCGTACATAACGTTTTCCTGTGTTGATTGCCCTTATTTTCATTGGAATAAGTACTGAATAAGTTTCTGGCAAATTCTTATGGTTCTATATCTAAATCGATAACGATCACTATAAGCAGGCGCCGATCGGACGCATCTCCTGCCCCGCCGAACAATTAGCCTTTACTGAGCAATTCAAGGACTTCAGCGGCAGCCACTGGGATATTGGTACCAGGGCCATATATCGCAGCTACACCCGCATCGTAAAGTTCCTGGTAGTCTTGGGGTGGAATTACGCCTCCACAGATTACCTTAATATCAGTCGCACCTTCTTTTTTGAGCGCATCGATCAGCTGCGGAACGAGGGTTTTATGCCCCGCTGCCTGAGACGAAACACCCACCACATGTACATCATTTTCGACGGCCATACGGGCAGCCTCTTCTGGCGTCTGAAACATGGGACTGATGTCCACATCAAAACCAATATCAGCAAATGCCGTTGCAATCACCTTGGCACCGCGGTCGTGGCCATCCTGTCCCATCTTGGCCACCAACATACGTGGACGACGACCCGCTTCGGTGGCAAAGGCTTCCACTCCTGCCTGAATGGCAGCAAAATCCTCATCGCCCTCGTACGCAGAACCATACACACCACTAATGGTACGAGTTTCGGCTTGATGACGACCCCACTCTTTTTCCAGTGCAGAGGATATCTCCCCCACGGTGGCACGAGCGCGAGCGGCATCCACCGACAACGTCAACAGATTACCCCGGCCAGTTTTAGCCGCCTCAGTCAGTGCGTCCAGCGCCTTCTGGCATGCCTCGTTATCACGTTCTGTTCGAGTTTTTTTCAATCGTGCCACCTGAGATTCACGCACGGCAGTATTATCAATATTGAGAATTTCTATATCCGGCTCTTCGGCCAACTGATATTTATTAACCCCGACAATGACCTCTTCACCACGATCGATACGAGCCTGACGCAAGGCCGCAGCCCGTTCAATCCGTAACTTTGGCATACCTGACTCTACCGCCTTGGTCATACCGCCCATATCTTCCACTTCATCAATCAACACGCGGGCTTCCTTGACCAGCTGATCGGTGAGTGTTTCAACATAATAGGAACCCGCTAACGGATCAACTACATTGGTAATGCCCGTTTCTTCCTGAATCACCAACTGAGTATTTCTTGCAATGTGTGCAGAAAATTCGGTAGGCAGGGCGAGAGCCTCATCAAACGCGTTGGTGTGCAACGACTGGGTACCTCCCAGTACTGCTGACATGGCTTCAATGGTGGTCCGTATCACGTTGTTGTATGGATCTTTACTGGTTAGGCTCACGCCGGAAGTCTGACAGTGTGTTCGCAGCATTAACGACTTTTCACTCTTAGGATTAAACTTCTCTTTCATCAGCGTCGCCCACAAAACTCGCGCTGCTCGCAGTTTGGCAATCTCCATAAAAAAATTCATACCGATAGCGAAAAAGAATGACAGTCGCGGAGCAAACTTGTCCACATCCTGACCACTATTAATCGCTGTTCGCACGTACTCGACTCCATCGGCAATGGTGAATGCCAGCTCCTCTACATTGGTAGCACCGGCTTCTTGCATGTGATAACCGGAAATAGAGATGGAGTTGAATTTGGGCATATGTTCGGTGGTATAACTGATAATGTCAGACACAATGCGCATCGACGGCGAGGGGGGATATATATAGGTATTACGAACCATAAACTCTTTGAGAATATCGTTCTGCAAGGTGCCTACCAACTGCTCCGGTGACACTCCCTGCTCTTCTGCCGCCACAATGTAGCTGGCCATCACCGGCAACACGGCTCCGTTCATGGTCATTGACACTGAGACCTTATCCAGTGGAATCTCATTAAAAAGAATTTTCATGTCCTCTACCGAGTCAATGGCCACACCGGCTTTACCCACATCACCCACCACACGCTCGTGATCAGAGTCATAACCTCGGTGTGTCGCGAGATCGAATGCAACGGACAACCCTTGCTGCCCAGCAGCCAGGTTTCGTCGATAAAAAGCATTGGATTCTTCGGCAGTTGAGAAACCGGCATACTGTCGGACTGTCCAGGGTCGACCCGCGTACATCGTTGCCTTGGGCCCACGCTTGAACGGTGAAAAACCAGGAAGATTATCCTGATGCACAAGGCCAGCTACATCTTCTGCTGTGTAGAGCGGTTTAACGGCAATACCTTCAGGTGTCTGCCATACCAAATCATCCGGTGATTTGCCCTTTGTTTCTTTGGTGGCTAACTCAACCCAATCGTTATAAGAGGGTTTGGAAATGTCGGTCATGGAAAGCTACCTCAAATAAATTCTGCCCGGTGCTGTCTGTTTACCGGTGCTATCTGTTTCCCTGCGCTGTTTACTTATAGTCTGCTAATACTGTCGATGCTACTGCTATCGACCCTACTATTATCAATACGAGGGGTATAGTTATTTAGGTACTATGAGGTAGTGATCAAATTGAAACAAGGGCAGATTTATTCCCACTAACTCACCTAATATGTCATGGATATAAAGATACACCCCGATTATATGTTAGTATTTTCACCAAACTCACCAATTCATACCAGAGACCGCCTATCGCCACAATCTCTCACTATCACGTGACTACCTGCCTTCATGGAATCCATCGGCGCCAGCTGAACCATAAAGAATTGCTAGCTCGTGCCGGTATTAATCCCAGTGTCATTGAACAAACTACCCATAGAGTACACACCGATCAGGTGGCTCGGTTATTCCGGCTGACTCAACAGGCATTAAATGACGAATTTATGGGGTTTACTGCGCAGCCCTGTAAGTACGGGATTTTTGCCACACTTTGCCAGTTGGTCAGTCACTGTAAAACACTGGGTGAATTACTCGAGAAAGCCTCCTATTTCTACAGCCTGATTACCGATGAGCTGCAAATCCAGCTCAACATAGAAGGGCATACCGCCGAGCTCAGCTTTAATCTGCAACGACCCGAATTAGACAAGGGACATTTTTTAACCGAATTTCTGATGGTGATCTGGCACCGTTTTCCCAGTTGGTACATTGCGGAAGCTATCCGCTTGCGCGAGACGCACTTTATCCATTCGGCTCCGGCTCATCAGGATGAGCTACGAGTCATGTTTCCTGGCAGCCTATCATTTAACCAAGCCAAAAATAGCCTGTTTTTTGATGCCCAATACCTGGACAAATCATTGGTTCGCACATCGAGGGAGTTAGACATTTTTCTGACCAATCACCCAGCTGATATCATGACTATACCCGGTGAGGACCATAGCCTTGAGGCACAGATTGAACGAAACATTTTGAACCTGAGTGGAGAGAAACTGCTGTTCCCTAAGGCCGGAGAGCTAGCAACCAAGATGAATATCAGCTCTCTCACTCTGTACCGGCGACTGCAACAGGAAGGCACTAGCTACCAGACAATCAAAGACAATGTTCGCAGGGAAGTGGCTATCGACAAACTGGTCAAAGAGGGGCTTTCTGTAGATGAAGTCTCTGAGATCGTTGGGTTTGCTGAGCCCAGATCTTTCACCAGAGCGTTTAAACATTGGACCGGACTATCTCCGAGAAATTACTGCAAATACCACAAAACAAGATAAGGCCTTCACAGCTCAAATCCGCCACCCACTACTACAGTCTGGCCACTGATGTAATTCGACTCAGGAAGACAGAACAGATAAACAGCATCGGCTGCTTCTTTCGGAGTACCGGGTCGACCGAGCGGAATCATTGTCTCAACCATCTGCAAGACCTGATCACTGATACCAACTTTAATCTCATACCCCTGCACATTGATAGTTGATTCATCACTAACGGCCGCGGTAAGACGCGTCTGAATAAAACCAAATGCTACTGCATTGACATTGACATTATAGCGCCCCCATTCCTTACAGAGGGTTTTCGTCATCCCCACAACACCAGCTTTTGCCGCCGAATAAGCTAGCTGGCCAGGGTTACCATTGAGGCCAGAAACCGAAGAGACATTCACTACCTTTCGGTAAATCTCCGTTCCGGCTTCCTTTTCTTGGGAATGAAATTTTTTAAGGTAGGGCTGTGCCGCTTTCAAGATTCGGTAGGGGGCCGTCATATGCACATCAATCATCGCATACCACTGCTCGTCATCCATTTTCTGAACCACGTTATCCCACGTGTAGCCAGCATTGTTAACAATGATATCCAGACCACCAAAGCTCTCAACTGCTGTTTTCACAAATCGCTCACCGAAATCTTTTTCAGTGACACTGCCAATACAGGCAACAGCGTCTGAACCGAGCGCCTTTATGTCTGCAACCACTTGATTGGCTGGGTCAGCATCCAGATCATTAACCACCACCAAGGCACCATCAGAGGCCAACTTGAGAGCAATTTCTCGTCCAATGCCACGCCCTGAACCACTCACCAGCGCTACTTTTCCCGCCAACTTACTCATTACGTTTTCTCCACCTGTTTAATCAGGACTGAACACTTACTCGGGTAGAAATCTGTTGATGCCAAGCACTAAGGTGAACACATTCATCAGGAATAGCCGCCTTAACCCAACCACTAAACACCACAAAAACGTAAGCGGTAATATCGGCAACAGTAAAATCATCTCCTACCATAAAGTCGCGCCCTTCGAGGTGCTTATCCAATACACCGTAAAAGGCCTGGATTCGCTCTTTACCCCTATCGGCCAACGCCGGAATTTGTTCGTAGGAAACGGGGCCAGGCAACGCACGTCCGGCAAAGGCTGGAACCGAGTTGCGAAGCGCTTCAGCTACGGCCTGAAAACCATCAGTAAAACAGCGATGATCCCAACTCAGAATCAAGGCACGGGAAAGAGGATCAGAACCCAGCAGTGGCTTCTGGGGGTAGATCTCCTCAAGATAACTGTACATACCCACCACCTCTGTCAGCACGGTGCCATCATCCAGCACCAGCGAGGGTACAGTGCCCCAATGATTCACCGCACGAAATGAGTCACTACGCTGTTCTCCTGACATGAGATCAATAACCTCAGTCTCTATATCAACGCCTTTTTCTGCCATAAAAATAGCGAGACGCATAGGGTTGGGTGCTGGTGGATAGGTATATAGTTTCATCACAGCGCTCCATTGAATCCGAAACTATACCGTTTTATTAATTCACAAGCATCGGCATAGCTCTGCTGCGATCAGAGCTCGATCGATTAAGATAATCTAGAAAAAAAGACGAATGGTGAACAAGTCGAGGGAATGGAGCGAAAATAAAACTAATTTATTAGGCAGGATAGAAGTCAGGACATAAATAGCTGCAGGGTATCTCTTCACCTAGCTCCCTGCATAGCGACTCAACAAATGGCGCATAGGCTGCAGGAATTCCCCCATCACGATTTACCCAGTTCCACACATGTTGCTGTCTGATAGTGCGGCCAGTTTTCAGTGATATGGCATTCGCTAAAGCCGTTTGCCCCCCGACAATAGTCACTACTTTAAGCAAGGCTTCTTCCGGGGTCATTTTCCACTCCTTGGTTGATAGGAAAATAATAACCAGAGGCAGCCCTTCATACAACTAAAGTTGTCTATTTTATTGCCAGCAGCTGCCAAAATTACAACAAATGTTGTAATATCTTAAAATATGAACACTATGGCAGAGAGAATCAGGTCGGCTCGGCTTAAATCGAGCCTGTCTCAACTCCAGTTGGCTCGGGAAACAAACCTGACTCAGCAAATGATATCCAAACTGGAAAGCGGTAACTCACAATCAACGTCAGCTATTTTTTCTATTGCTAAAACTCTGGGTGTCTCTGCACATTGGCTATGGCTTGGAACAGAAAACCCCAACCTTGGCTCCACACCTTTTATTTACGATGACAAAATTTTAGCTGCTGCCTGGGATACGCTTTCTGATCAACAGCGTGCTGAAATTTGTAACCACATTATGCAACTCAGCGAACGTAACTCATCAAAACAGTGAGATTTTGCCTCCTACTCCTGGCTGCCAACTTATTGCTTGAAATGCTATGCAGTCTTCCCGGCTGTATCCGCCACCTATAAAGCGCATTTATAATAAGCGCCTGACATTCAAAGCATGCACTCAAACATGAGCCAAAACATTAACCCACACACAGTCTCTTTAATGTGAAGTTAAATTACGTCATACAGGGTTCAGGTCAACCGGTGATACTCATGCACGGCATGTTTGGCTCACTAAGCAACCTAGGACTAGTAACCCGAGCATTGGCAGACAGCCATTCAGTCATTGCCGTTGATCTGAGAAATCACGGGGATTCTCCACATAGCACGTCGATGGATTACCCTTGTCTGGCAGATGACATTGTCGAGTTAATGGATGATTTGAATCTCGATCAAGCAGACCTGCTCGGTCACTCCATGGGCGGCAAAGTCGCCATGCAAGTTGCTTTGAACTACCCAGAGCGCGTCAATAAACTCATCATCGCTGATATAGCCCCAGTAGATTACAAACCTGACCGCCATGGGGGGGTGCTGGAAGGACTGTCTTTACTAGCGACCACAAGGCCAAACTCCCGCAAGGAAGCTGACCGGCTATTAGCCGACCATGTCAATGAAACCTCTGTGCGTGCCTTTTTGCTTAAAAATCTTGTACGCGCAGAAGATGGGAGGTTTGACCTCCGCCTGAATATGGAGGGAATTGTTGCTAATTACTTCGACACGTTGACTCTGGCGCCTACCGGCGAACCCTTCTCAGGCCCCGTGTTGTTTATCAAGGGAGAGAACTCCGCCTACATTCAGGATAAACACCGCAGCGAAGTAGTAAGACTATTCCCCAATGCTCAATTCAAGATGATAGCCAATACGGGCCATTGGCTGCATGCGGAAAAACCCGAAACCTTCAATAAAATTGTCCGAACTTTTCTCAATTGAAGGGATGGCAGCGCCACCCCTTCCCGTTAAATAAAACACTTCCAGATATCACCTAACAGCATCAAGAGCCTGGCTCACATCAGCAATAATATCATCGATATTTTCAATACCCACAGAGATACGCACAAGGTCTGAACTAACACCTGCGGCAGCCAATTCATCATCATTCAACTGGCGGTGGGTAGTGGATGCTGGATGACAGGCCAGTGACTTTGCATCGCCAATATTGACTAATCGCAAAATCATTTCCAATGCATCAATAAATTGTCCTCCAGCCTTGGATCCGCCTTTTATCCCAAAACTCAGGATACCCGATGCCTTACCACCCGTCATTTTCTGGCAATTCTGGTAATAAGGACTATCCGGTAAAGCGGCGTAGTTTACCCATGCCACTTTATCGTGGTTACTCAGGTAACTGGCCAGCTTTTCAGCATTCTCACAATGCCGCTCCATACGAAGCCCCAGTGTCTCCAGACCCTGTAAAATTTGGAATGAGTTAGTGGGAGAAATAGCCGCTCCCATACTTCGAAGAGGAACAACCCGACAACGACCTATGTAGGCAGCAGCACCGAATGCTTCGGTATAAACAACACCATGGTAGGAAGGATCTGGTTCATTTAAAACGGCAAACCGCTCTTTGTTGGCAACCCAATCAAATTTTCCTGAATCAATGATGACACCACCAATAGACGTGCCATGACCACCGATATATTTGGTCAGGGAATGAATCACAATATCTGCCCCCAGCTCAAAGGGCCGACATAAAAAAGGTGTCGCGACAGTACTATCGACAATTAATGGCACGCCATGCTTATGTGCTATTTCGGCAAACTTTTCCAGATCGACAATATTGCCCGCTGGATTACCAATGGATTCACAAAAGACCAGTCGGGTATTTTCATCAATGGCATTTTCTAGGGCTTCAAAGTCATCAGCCGACACCATCCGTGCCTCGATACCCTGCTTAGGTAAAGTATGAGCAAACAGGTTATAAGTTCCGCCATATAGCTGGCTGGTACTAACAATATTATCCCCCACCGAACAAATACACTGAATAGCATAAGTAATTGCCGCCATTCCGGAAGCAACGGCTAAGGCAGCAATACCACCTTCCATTGCAGCCAGCCGCTGCTCAAGCACATCGGTTGTTGGATTCATAATCCGGGTATAAATATTACCGGGCACCTTTAAGTCAAAAAGGTCTGCGCCGTGTTGAGTGTCGTCAAAGGTATAGGAGGTCGTTTGATAAATAGGAACCGCTGCCGCCTTAGTGGTCGCTTCCGACTTATATCCGTGATGTAACGCCAGGGATTCAAGTTTCATATGTAAATTAATCCTATACAAAAAAGATTTATTTTAAAAAGTTAAGACTGAGTTCGCTGGAAAAAAACATTAAGTCAATTAAAAGCCCGCAGCCAATTCTCGGGTCAATTCTGCTGCAGGTATAGCCTTGCAACCCGTCGCATTCTGCCCTGACCACAGAGGTGAAAAATCCCCAGAGCCCTGAGCTTCCAATACCGAACGCAAGGGTGCAATAGCAGTTGCTGCCAATGGAAATCCAGGGATTCCATGACGCATGGGACCAAGCTCTTTCATCGCTAAATTTATGATGGCTCGAGCAGGCCGCCCGGTAAAAATATTTGTCAACGCGGTATGCCTTGCTCTCTCACTTTTAAGTGCGGCACGATGCACTGGGCTTGTCAGAGCTTCATGACAAAGCAAATACGCCGTACCCACCTGAACACCAGAGGCGCCAAGCGCCATGGCAGCAGCAACACCTTTGGCATCGGCAATACCGCCAGCAGCCACGACAGGAATATTTACCTCCCGAATAATTTGAGGCAGCAATGCAAACGTACCTTCCTGAGAATTAAGGTCATGCGATAAGAACATCCCCCGATGTCCACCGGCTTCAACTCCCTGAGCAATAATCACATCCGCGCCATACTCTTCCAACCAAAGCGCTTCTTCAATTGTCGTCGCAGAACAAATCACCTTGGCATCAAAAGCCTTTACCCGTGCCAACAATTCATCCGATGGCAAACCAAAATGAAAACTCACCACGGGCGGCTTAAACTCTTCTAGTATATCAACGGCTTTCGAATTGAACGGTACACGCTCAGCTCCTACAGGAATCACATCGGGGTCAATACCATGCTCAATATAAAATGGTGTCAGCGCCTGATGCCAAGCCATGTCGAGACTTTGGCGTGGTTCAGGCACTTGATGGCAAAAGAAATTCACATTAAAAGGTCGATTTGTCTGAGACTTAATCGCCACTAATTCATCACGCAACGTATCCAAGCTAAGCATTGCACAGGGCAAAGATCCCAGCCCACCTGCATTAGATACTGCCACCGTCAAAGCACTGCCCTGCACACCCGCCATAGGTGCTTGAATAAGCGGCCATTCAATCCCAAGATATTTTTGTAACGTCAACATCCTCGTCTCCGTTCTTATTTTCTTTGTAAATCAAATCCAGAAAACTCAATCCCAGATAATTGGGCCAATTTAGCATCAAAGGTGGCAATGTCATCCCGATTAAATTCATTCAGATGTGAATGTCCGCACGCCCGAGCCATCACCTTCATCAACTCAACAGATGAATCAAAAAAAGTAGCCAGCCTTTGGGCAGAACTATCAACGTCCAACCTTTTTCGCAACTCGGGATTTTGGGTAGCTATACCCGCAGGGCAGTTGTTGGTATGACATATTCTTGCAGCGATACAACCTATAGATTGCATAGCACTGTTGGCAATGGCAACGCCGTCAGCCCCTAGAGCTAAGGCCTTAATAAAGTCACTGGGCACGCGTAAACCGCCGGTAGCAATTAGCGTGACCTTCCGGCCTACTCCTCGCTGATCAAGATAGTGCCGAGCTCTGGCTAAGGCTGGAATAGTGGGCACGCTAATGTGATTTCGGAACAATAAAGGTGCTGCACCAGTGCCACCACCACGACCATCCAGAATAATATATTCGGCACTGGCCTGAAGGGCAAACTCAATATCTCGTTCAATATGGTTGGCACTGAGTTTGAAACCGATCGGAATACCACCGGTAATTTCTCTCACTCGATCCGCAAACCGCTTGAAATCTTCAGGGGTACTCAGGTCACTGAAGGTGGCTGGAGAAATGGCTGGCTCGCCCTCAGGAATACCCCGAACTTGAGAAATTTTACCCACATTTTTCACTGCAGGCAGGTGTCCTTCCGTGCCGGTATTTGCGCCCTGACCACCTTTAAAATGAAATGCCTGTACTTTTTTCAGCGCGTCTTCACTGTAACCAAACTTGGCGCTAGCCAGCTCATAAAAATAGCGCCTATTGGCCTGCTGTTCTTCTGGCAACATACCTCCTTCGCCAGAGCAAATACCCGTACCCGCTAGCTCAGCACCCTTTGCCATGGCCACCTTTGCCTCTTCGGACAGCGCACCAAAACTCATATCAGACACAAACAAGGGGATTTTTAATACCAGCGGTTTCACCGCGTTCGGGCCAATAACCAACTCCGAGCCAACGTCCACATTCTCCATCAATGGCTTTGTGGCTAACTGGGCAACCATAATTTGAATATCATCCCAGCTCGGCAACTGGTTTCGCGGCACACCCATGGCACTTACTGGACCATGCGGGCCGACACCAGATAACCCCTCTCTGGCTAGCTGGTGAATATATTCTACCGTCGGTTCTTCCTCTGTAGCCTGCACTGGAGGGACCAGGCTTTTATCTTCAGCAATACCGGGACCTTCCAAACCCACTTGATCATCAGAAAACTGCTTATGGGTGCCATCACAAAAAGGGGTGTTACGCGTATGTTTACAAGCACACAAGTAGGCTTCTTGCTCCTCATCAGAAACAATGACTTTTGGGGTAAATAACGTCCCCACATGGGAGCCGTCGCAAAATGGCTGGCTTTTTGATTTTCCACAGGTGCAGAAATGATATTCCTGCCCCTTGGACAAATTGACCTTTACTGGTTTGTTATCAGCTATAACGGGATTATTCATAATGGCCGCTCTCAATAAGGTTAAAGCTCCTCACCCAAGAAGTGACAAATGTCACCCCTTGCTCCTACGGCGATCTACGCCTCAACAATGTCATCTTTCAAGCTCAAAACAAACGCAACCACGTCATCGTATTCTTGCTGAGGCACCTGTAACTCTTTCATTGTCGCACTGGCATGCTCTAGGAATAGGGACCAATCACTTTCACTGACATTCATGCCTTTATGTGACACTTTCATATCTCGACCGGTGTAGTACACCTAACCACCGGCGTTTGAACATAAATAATCTATCAGCAACTGCTTTTCTCTCTCTATGCCGTCGTCTCCCCGGTTCTGCCAGAAACGGCCCAGCTGCCTATCTGTTTGTACGCGTGGCAGCAAATCATCAACAAAAGCGGTAATACCCTCGTAACCACCGAGACGCTCGTATAGTGATGTCTGATTCATACGTTTTTCCTTTTTTTTGATAAGAGCATAATAAAAAGTCTTAGGGGTGACCTCTAAGCTCAGACCACTATAGACAGCGTAAGATGAACCTATTCCCGACCTGTATCAACGATATCCGCTTTGGTTGAATTAACGATAGCCACTAAAGCTTGCATCTCATTTGCCGTCAGCTTGTGCTTTGCCAGGACCTCCTTAAAAAGAGCAACCATGCGCCCCCACTCCAGCTCTGTGATTCCAAGGTGCGCATGGGAGATTTTCATCTCTCGACCCTGATACAAACATGGACCACCAGCAGCCTGACATACCATGGCAGTCAAGTGGTACTTCAAATAGGGTGCTGGAACACGCTCCCTGGCAGCATCAACAGCAGGATTCGCATTGAGGACTACGTCCTGTACGAGAATATCAATGAAGTCACTGACAACAACTGAAATGGGTGCCAATCCACCCAACCGATCATAGAGCGACGATTCCTTCTGGGCCTCATAACACCAAGCTGCTGCCGAGTGTGACCCCATAATTAGGGCGCCAACTAAACTCAATATGACCCACCTGTCTTTACTGCGCCGGAACATAACAACCCCTTCCTTTATTGAGGCAACTTACTACTCCACATGCGTTTAACCATAGCAGAAGTTCTGAAGGTGAGAAAAAATCCTAAAGAGTCAAATGAACAGTAAATACCACTATCACGGCTTAAGAGACACAATATCTTTTTAATCGCTTTCTAAAAAAGCACGCACTCAGCCGAAAAAACCCTTATCCTGTTCACCTAACCCTAAAATGAGTAGAAGATATTTAGAATGGCTAAACCTAACTATAGCTTTGAAAAGCGCCAGCGAGACATCGCGAAAAAGAAGAAGAAAGAAGAAAAACGACTGAAGAAAGCCGAGGCAAAGGGTGGGATAACGAGTGAGGTAGAAGATGACCAGCCTCAGGAAGCTCAGCCACTGTCGAGCAATGACGATAATACTGACACCTGACACCGCAGGTTAATCAGGCCAATACTATCTTATCTGTGACGGTGAACATATTATCAAGTGTTTAAAATGAAAACCGGGCCACTGGAATTCCACGCTAGCCCGCCTTTCATTTCATTTTAGTTCACTTAACCTTATTCATACTCGGCGATGGGTAAACACGCACACACCAAATTTCGATCACCATAAACATTGTCGATTCTGCCCACGGGCGACCAGTATTTAGCTTCCCTAAGAGACGCCAGTGGATAAGCAGCCAACTCTCTTGAGTAACTTCTATTCCAATCATCGGCTACCACCATATCGGCAGTGTGCGGGGCATGACAGAGGGGATTATCATCCAATGGATAGTCACCACGCTCTACGGCAGCAATTTCTTCACGGATTTGCAACATGGCATCACAGAACCGGTCAAGCTCTTCTTTGGACTCACTCTCAGTGGGCTCGATCATCAGGGTACCGGGTACCGGAAATGACATAGTAGGTGCGTGAAAACCATAGTCGATCAGGCGCTTGGCCACATCGTCCACAGTGACGCCGGAGTCATCCTTAATCCCACGCAGATCGACTATACATTCATGTGCTACACGGTCATTGGCGCCCGTATAGAGAATGGGATAAACATTTTTTAGCCGCTCTGCCATGTAATTGGCATTGAGAATGGCAACCTCAGTGGCCTGCTTCAACCCGTCAGCGCCCATCATTTTGATATACATCCAGGTGATCGTCAGGATGCTGGCGCTGCCCCAAGGCGCAGCAGAGACGGCACCCACGGCCGTATCTTTACCCAATCTACTACTCAACAAACAATGGTGCCCCGGCAGATAGGCTGCCAAATGTTGACGCACGGCCACTGGGCCCACACCAGGGCCACCACCACCGTGGGGAATACAAAACGTTTTGTGTAAATTCAGATGCGACACATCGCCACCAAACTTACCCGGCTGGCAAAGCCCCACCATGGCATTGAGATTGGCGCCATCGATATACACCTGACCACCGTGCTGATGAATAATATCGCAAATCTCGGTGATACCTTTCTCAAATACCCCATGAGTGGAGGGGTAAGTCACCATAATCGCCGCTAGATTTTCGCTGTGCTGTTCCGCTTTGGCGCGAAGATCATCGATATCCACATTGCCCTGGTCATCACAACTCGTTACGACGACTCTCATGCCACACATCTGTGCCGATGCCGGGTTGGTACCATGGGCAGAACTGGGAATAAGGCAGATATTTCGATGCGAATCATCACGACTTGCGTGATAAGCACGAATCGCCAGTAACCCCGCATATTCCCCTTGAGAACCAGCATTGGGTTGGAGCGAAATGGAGTCATAACCTGTTGCCGCACAAAGCATAGCTTCCAGTTCTTCGATCATTGCCACATACCCTACGGTCTGATCCTGTGGTGCAAAGGGGTGAATATTGGAAAATTCTGGCCAGGTCACGGGAATCATTTCAGCAGTCGCATTGAGCTTCATGGTGCAAGAGCCGAGCGGGATCATCGCCCGATCCAACGCAATGTCTTTGTCTGCCAGCTTACGCAGGTAACGCAGCATTTCAGTTTCAGAGTGGTAACGATTGAAAACTGGGTGCGTCAGCGGCTCACTGGTACGCAATAAGTTCTCGGGTAACCCGCTCTTGGCGGCAGACTCCAGATCAGCAACCATAAGCTCGGTGCTGGCATCAAACAAACGCCACAACACTTCTATATCGGCAGGGCCGACAGTTTCGTCCAGAGAGATACCCACATGGTTGCTATCCACTACCCGCAGGTTAATACCCTGAGCCACCGCTTCTTGATGAATGGCTGCCGTCTGTTCGCCGGTGGCAACTGTCAGGGTATCGAAGAAACTTTGATTGATCGGAGCCTGACCCAGTTTTTTTAAACCAGCAGCCAGAATCGCAGTGTAGCAATGCACTTTCTCTGCGATTCGCTTCAAGCCGTCTGGTCCATGATAAACCGCATACATGCTGGCCATTACCGCCAATAACACCTGCGCCGTACAGATGTTACTGGTGGCCTTTTCGCGGCGAATATGTTGCTCGCGGGTCTGTAAAGCCAACCGATAGGCTGGCTTGCCTCGAGTATCGAGAGAGATACCCACCAAACGACCCGGTAATGAACGCTTGAACGAATCGCGGGTGGCCATATAAGCCGCGTGTGGGCCACCAAAACCCAGCGGTACACCGAAGCGCTGGGTGCAACCGATAGCGACATCGGCACCCAATTCTGCAGGACTCTTCAATAGCAACAAGCTAAGAATATCGGCAGCCATCACCACCAGAGCCTTCTGCTGGTGGGCATTGTCAATTACGTCATCGAAATCACGGATCGCACCATCTACGCCGGGGTACTGCAACAGCACACCGAAGCAATCATGCTGGGCCGCTTCAACCGGATCTCCCACCACCACATCGATACCCATAGGTTCGGCTCGGGTTTCCACAACCTCGATAGTTTGCGGCAAGCATTGGTGGTCAACAAAGAAGACTTTCCCCTTGGATTTGGACATCCGCTGACAGAGCGTCATGGCTTCGCCGGCAGCCGTCGCCTCATCCAGTAATGAAGCACTGGCGAGGTCCATGCCGGTGAGGTCGGTAATCATCGTCTGGAAATTTAGCAGGGCTTCCAAGCGCCCTTGGGAAATTTCTGGCTGATAGGGTGTATAGGCGGTGTACCAGGCAGGATTTTCCAGCACATTACGCAGAATTACATTGGGAGTAATGCTGTTGTAATAGCCTTGGCCAATAAAGTTTTTTAAGACCCGATTCTGACTGGCAATGGCACGCAATTCGACCAATGCCTGCTGTTCGGTAACCGATGAACCCAGTTCAAGAGGCTGGCTGGAACGAATATTGTCCGGCACCACCGCACCGATAAAGTCGGCCATATTCTCATAACCGATACTCTCCAGCATCGCCTGCTGATTGGCCTCAGAGGGACCAATATGACGGCGAATAAATTCATTGCTGTTTTCCAGTTCTACCAGTGGCTTCATGTTTGGTGTCTCTACTTGTTTATCTTTTGATGGATTAGGGATTGAGCTATGGCTAAGTGCGGGTGCTGTCTAAGTGGCTCTGCGGAATAGCTCGTTTTATCTGCGGCTGTTTATCCACGCTATTTAGCCACGGCTCTTTATCCGCAGCTCTCTATCCACGATAGTAACGCTGGGGCACAAAAGGCATCTTCTCTACCGTCACAGGGAGAGGTTTGCCGCGGACTATGGCATGCAGTTCAGTACCGATTGCCGCATAGTCTGTTGCCACATAACCCATGGCTAATGGCGCCTCAAGGCTAGGGCCAAAACCACCACTGGTTACCATGCCTACCTGCGCTCCCTCAGCATTAACCAGTTCAGCTCCTTCTCGAACCGGCGCACGGCCCTCCACCTTCAGACCCACCCGCTTGCGAGATGCACCATTGGCCTGTTCGTTAAAAATAATATCGGCACCGGGAAAACCACCGGCTTTCGCGCCATCGGCACGACGTGACTTGCTGATACTCCACAATAATGACGCCTGAATCGGCGTTGTTTCAGTATCGAGGTCGTGGCCATACAAGCACAATCCGGCTTCTAACCGTAGGGAGTCTCTAGCACCCAGCCCGATAGCCTTCACATGTTCAAAAGATACCAGCTTGCGGGCCAGCGCTTCGGCAGACCCAGCAGGCACTGAAATCTCAAAACCATCTTCACCGGTATACCCAGAACGAGTGATATAGCAATCAGCCCCTTCAAGAGTGACGCGACTACCCGTCATAAATACCAGTTCACGAACCCCGGGAGCCAACTGAGCCATCACACTGGCAGCAGCGGGGCCCTGGAGTGCCAGCAATCCTCGCCCCTCCAAATACTCAACCTCAAGACCGGGGAGGTTGCTTCTTAGATAGGCAATGTCCTGCTCTTTACAGGCGGCATTGACCACGAGTAAAAAGCAATCTTCAGCCCAACGGACAATCATCAAATCATCCAGAATACCGCCCTGCTCATTAGTGAACAAAGCATAGGTCTGCTTGTTAATACCCAATCTTTCCAGCTCCACCGGTACCAGCTTCTCTAAAGCTGCAGCAACACCTTCACCGGTGATGACCACCTGCCCCATATGGGACACATCGAACAAGCCTGCATGCTCGCGGGTGTGTAAATGTTCAGTCTTGATGCCTTCCGGGTATTGAACAGGCATGTCATAACCAGCGAAGGGCACCATTCGCGCACCCAGTTCCATGTGCAATGCCTTGAGCGGCGTGGCTTTCAAATCAGTAGTATCCGTAGTCATAGAGACCCTTGTCGCATGATGTTGTGACGCTATGTTTTAGCACGATAGTTCGTTAAAAGCAGTCATGATGGCGGCTAATAGTAGCGGCCAACTATGAATTGGTAAAATTAATAGTTAAAATCCTGTCATTAATAATACTTATAGCTGTCAGGCAGTATCTGATGCCATGAAAAACCTACCCACAGACCTGCTCCGCTCCTTTGTTACGGTGATTGAATTAGGGGGTTTTACCCAAGCAGCCCAATGGCTCGGGCGCTCTCAACCTGCCATCAGTTTGCAAATCAAACGCCTGGAAACATTACTGGAACAGACCCTACTAATTCGCAGCGGCCAACAACTAGAACTGAGCCAAGCGGGTCATCTGTTGTTTCGCTACGCGAAACAGATGCTGGCAATAAATGATGAAGCCGTCACCCAGTTCATCAAAACATCAGTTAGCGGGAAAATTCACTTTGGTATTCCCAGCGAATTTGCCACCACCCTGCTGCCAAAAATCGTGGGACGCTTTGCTCAGGCCTACCCCAATGTCACTCTCGAAGTGAACTGCGCTCTAAGTAAACAGTTACTATCAGAACCCGAACGCCACCGCTACGATCTGATTCTAGCCTTACACGATGATCCATCCGCAGCGGGAGACAATCTGGTAAAAGAAGACGATCTGGTATGGGTCACCGGCACCGATCACGATGCTCACCTGCAAGTGCCACTGCCATTAATTGTGGCGCCCAAGGGCTGTATTTACCGCCAACGTGGCATTGAAAAACTCCGAGAAAACCAGCGGGATTGGCGCATCGTCTATACCATTCCTGACCTTACTGGTATTCAGGCGGCCATTGATGAGGGGTTAGGTGTCACCGTTCTCGCCAAGAGTACCGTGCCCGAAAATCTGCGCATCTTGAAACCTTCGGAAAAGCTGCCCAAACTGGGTAAGGTCGGCATTAGCCTAATTGATCAGAGTAACGAGCCTAGCGAGGCGATTACCCGGTTGATGGATTTTGTAAAAGCGTCACTTTAGTGGCTATTAATGAGCAGTGATAATAAAGAGTGTTACCCATAAGCAGTGGCACCAATAAGCAGCAGAAACAGGAGTCGCCGCACGTGAAAAATAATATCGTACTGATAGGCATGCCCGGTGCAGGAAAAAGTACCAATGGTTTATTGCTGGCCAAAGCACTCGGCAAGGACTTTATCGATACCGATGTTCTTATTCAGGTTCGCGAGGGGAAAACCCTACAACAGATTATGGATGAGACTGATTATTTAGAACTGCGTCGAATTGAAGAATCGGTACTGACCGGGATCGATGTACAAAATTTTGTGATCGCCACTGGCGGAAGCGCGGTATACAGCAGTACTGGTATTAAGTACTTAGCGAGGAATGCGGTCATCATCTATTTGGATACGCCGTTGCCAACCCTACGGGAACGCATCCACGATAAGGATACCCGCGGCATAGCATGCCACCCCAACCAGAGCTTTGATGATTTATTCAATGAGCGCACTGAGCTTTATCGGCGTTACGCTGAGATCACCATAGACTGTGATCAACATTCACCCGAACAGGTGGTCGGCGCTATTATTACCCGTACTCTTCCCAAAGGACTCAACGAGCACTAACGTGACACGTGCTACAAAAATCAAATACGCTAGAAATTAAGTCCGCTAGAGCTACAAACAAAAAAAACCGGGCAATAGCCCGGTCAACTCCCCCCCCAATGCGGTTTATTTGTCTTTTTTTAGCCGCACTTTTTACTCGTATCAACAACCTGTATTAACTACGCCTATCAATTACTCGCACTAGTTACACGTACTAGCCACATTTTGAATCGCCACAGTTCAAGCAGGTCATACAGCCATCCATCAGGATCATGGCCTTGGTCATACATTTATGGCATAGCTGGGCGCTTTCCGGAAAAGGGTTCCCTTTAGCCACTGGCGCTGCCACCGGCTGAGTTGAGGCTTCATACTCCGCCCGTTTTTCCGCCAGAATGGCTTGCTGGTGTTCACCGAGCTCCGGTGCTGTCAGCATCCCAATCTTGGTTAAATGATCTTCTATGGCTTCACCAATTTCTGCCACCAACGAAGGCATAAATTTACCACCTCGTTTGAAGTAGCCACCCTGTGGATCAAATACGGCCTTTAGCTCCTCTGCTAAAAAGGTGCAGTCCCCACCCTTGCGAAACACGGCAGAAATTACCCGAGTCAATGCGACCACCCATTGGAATTGATCCATATTCTTCGAGTTAATAAAGATTTCGAAGGGGCGACGTTGCTCGTGATCAGTCCCCCGGTTCAGCACAATATCGTTGATAGTGATGTAGAGCGCGTGTTCAGAGAGGGGGGTTTTTACCTTATAGGTCGAACCAGGTAGCTCTTCTGGACGACTGACATTCTCCGTCATCTGCTCAATAGCACGCTCTAGTTCTACCGCTACGGGTTGCGCCTCCGGTATGGCATCGTCATTGGAGGAGGATAACACCTTGTAGCCTATAATTTTTTTATCGATTTTAACTGTCATGTTGATTCTTCCGATCAAAATTTTCCGTAATAGCCTTCTTTCAAAGCATCGAACAGGTTCGCAGCGGTATGCATCTCGCCGTCATATTCCACTTCCTCATTACCCTTCAGATCCACGGTTGAACCGTCTTCCAACGTAAACTGATAAGTGGTGTTCTCCAGGTCCTTCTCTTTCACCAGCACGCCCTGGAAGGCTTCCGGATTAAAGCGGAATGTGGTGCAACCCTTGAGACCATTCTCGTAGGCATAGAGATAAATGTCCTTGAACTCGTCAAAGTCACAGTCGGTGGCTACATTAATGGTCTTTGAAATAGAGGAGTCTATCCACTTTTGAGCCGCCGCCTGCACATCTACATGCTGCTTGGGCTTAATATCATCGCTAGTAATAAAGTAGTCAGGCAGCTTTTCTTCTTCATCCTCAGTGAAGGGCATGGCCTTCGAATTTATCAGCTCGCGATAGGCCAACATTTCATAAGAGAACACATCCACTTTTTCTTTGGACTTCTTACCCTCGCGGATCACATTGCGGGAATAGTGATGAGCAAAGCTTGGCTCGATACCGTTACTGGCATTGTTAGCCAACGACAGTGAAATAGTGCCCGTTGGCGCAATAGAGGAATGGTGCGTAAAACGGCAACCCACATTGGCCAGTTCTTCCACCAGCTTCGGGTCGACCTCGGCCACTTTCTGCATGTATTTGCTGTAGCGCGCATGCAACACCTTACCTTTGAGCTTATCGCCTACCACAATACCGTCTTTGGCCATTTCCGGGCGAAGGCGTAGCATAGACTCAGTAACCTCAAACTCCTCGTCCATAATCGGCGCAGCGCCTTTTTCTTTGGCCAGCTCTAAACCTGCTCGCCAGCCAGCAAGAGCCAACTCCCGAGAAACCTGTTCGGTCAGCTCTAATGACGCAGGGCTACCATAAGGTGTCCGCAACATTGTCATGGTAGAGCCCAATCCCAGGAAGCCCATACCGTGACGGCGCTTACTTAAAATGGCGTCCCGCTGACCTTCCAGAGGCAAGCCATTAATTTCCACTACGTTATCAAGCATCCGGGTAAACACAGAAACTACTTCCCGGAAATTATCCCAATCGAAACGCGCTTTTTCTGTGAAGGGGTCCAGTACAAACTTGGTCAGATTTACTGAGCCCAGTAGACAGCTGCCGTAAGGCGGTAGCGGTTGTTCGCCACAGGGATTGGTGGCACGAATGTTTTCACAGAACCAGTTATTGTTCAGCTGATTGACTTTGTCGATAAGGATGAAGCCTGGCTCTGCATAATCGTAGGTGGATGTCATGATCACATTCCACAACTGACGCGCCTTCACCGTACGGTAAATACGACAGGCCACTAGTCCCTCATCATTGGTGATGTAGCCTTTGGTAGTGGGGAATTCACGCCACAACAACGTGCCATCTGTAGGGTCAACTTTACCTTGCTCTAACTCTTTCTTAGGAACCGGAAAGCTCAATGTCCATTCGCCATCGCTCTTAACCGCTTCCATAAACCCTTCGGTGATCAGCAGTGACAGGTTGAACTGACGCAGTCGGCCATCTTCACGTTTGGCACGGATAAAATCGACCACATCTGGATGGTTTATATCAAAAGTTGCCATCTGAGCGCCACGGCGACCACCAGCGGAAGAAACGGTAAAACACATCTTGTCAAAGATATCCATGAAGGACAGCGGACCCGAGGTGTAAGCACCCGCACCAGAGACATAAGCACCCTTGGGGCGCAGCGTAGAAAATTCGTAGCCGATACCGCAACCGGCTTTAAGCGTTAGGCCCGCCTCAAGGTTTTTCTCGAGGATATCCAGCATGGAGTCCTCAACGATACCGGATACCGTACAGTTGATCGTAGAGGTAGATGGCTTGTGCTCCAGAGCACCGGCATTGGAAATAATCCGCCCGGCGGGGATGGCGCCATTGCGTAGCGCCCACAAAAACCGCTCATGCCACAGATCCTGTTTACCCTTTTCTTCAACATCGGCCAATGCCCGAGCAACACGACGATAGGTCGCGTCAATCGTCTCATCTACCGGATTACCCGCTTTATCCTTAAGCCGATATTTCTTATCCCAGATGTCAGCTGAGGCGGACTGTAGTTTGATTTCGATGGCACCAGGCTCACCCGTGGTCTTCAATGCTTCAATCGACATAACGATCCTGTTTCCCCGTGTTACATGAATGGTTGGGCAGTGCTGTATCATTTAGGCTAGGGGCTTTTAGGGGTGAAAAATGCTATTAACACCCTGTTTCCGCAGCTTTTTTTAGTGAACTATTGTTATTTTTTTACGCTCAACGATCACCCTAAGGCGAGGCTTAGTATACAAGATATTGTGTCTGCTGCCAGATTAAACACTACAGGTAGTAGTTGTGGTGAAAATAGCGCTTTAAGGGGTCAGCCCGCGAGCGGTTACTTTGCCGCAACCCCGCAGCCGACAAAGGATGTCAATATAGAGCGGGCTAATCTCTGCTAAAAAGTCGCCAAAGGGAAGGAGCACTCTATGACCAAATGACCCTAAAGCGGTCAGAAAAAACATTTTTTGGCAATTTACGCTTTTTCAACCGCCCCCTTTTCTTGGCAAAAGAAACTGCATCAAGGATAATGCTGCCCTTATCCCCCATTGATACCGACCAAAAGGATCTCCCCATGATCATTTCTGAAAACACTGTGGTGCTTTTTCACTACACCCTTACCGATGAAAGCGGTAACGAGCTCGACTCATCCACAGGCAAAGACCCACTAGCCTATATGCATGGCCACAAAAATATTATCCCTGGCCTCGAAAAAGAACTGGATGGAAAAACCGCTGGTGATGTGATGATCGTGACCATCAAAGCAGCAGAAGCCTATGGAGAGACTCAGGACGAGAGGATTCAGGAAATACCCAGAACATCGTTCCAGACGGAAGAAATGAGCGTTGGGATGCGCTTTGAAGCAAAGACGCCTAATGGCCCCGTATCTGTTGTTGTCACTGAAGTGAATGACGAAACAGTGACGGTTGATGGAAATCACCCACTTGCAGGTAAAGATTTAACGTTTGATGTCAGGGTCGATAGTGTTCGCGAAGCATCTGAAGAAGAACTGTCTCATGGTCACGTACATGGGCCAGGTGGTCACAACCACTAACTATCGGCGAGCTGCTTAATTGGTTAGCGAGTCGACCAGTTAACAAGTTCAATAAAAAAGGGCCGCCCAATTAGGTAGCCCTTTTTTATACATTTTTTTCTCGATCAGGTTTAAACCAGCCGTCCCCAAAGATCATATTCATCGGCATGCTCAATCGTTACCTGCACCATGTCACCGGGCTCAAGACCAAGCGCCACAACTGACTCTATATCATTGATAAAAACATTGCCGTCGATCTCTGGCGCATCAGCAGCTGACCGACCAACGGCCCCCTCCTCGTCCACGTCATCGATCAACACCTCCAGAGTCTGCCCCACTTTACGCTGTAACCGCCTAGCACTAATGACTTGCTGGGTTTCCATAAATCGTTCCCAGCGCTGCTGCTGAACATCCTCAGGAACAGGGTCGGGCAACTGATTGGCTGTTGCACCTTCAACGGGGGAATATTTAAAACAGCCTACCCGATCTAATTCAGCCTCTTCCAGCCAATCCAGTAGCAGTTGGAAATCTTCTTCGGTTTCGCCGGGAAACCCCACAATAAAGGTGCTACGAATAGTCAAGTCGGGACAGATGGCCCTCCAGGCTTTAATCCGTTCCAGGACTTTTTCCTGATTGCCGGGACGCTTCATCAATTTAAGAATTTTTGGGCTGGCATGCTGGAAGGGAATATCCAGATAAGGCAGAATTTTTCCCTCTGCCATCAAGGGAATGACCTTGTCCACATGGGGATAGGGGTACACATAGTGCAGTCGCACCCAAATGCCCAGCTCGCCCAAAGCGACGGCCAGATCCTGCATCCGTGTTTCCAGCGCATTGCCATCGACAAAATCCAACTTGTATTTCATATCAACACCGTAGGCACTGGTGTCCTGAGAAATAACCAATAATTCGCGCACGCCGGACTCAACCAGCTTCTTGGCTTCCTCGACCACATCGGAAATAGGACGACTAACCAAATCACCCCGCATGTTAGGGATAATGCAAAAGGTACAACGGTGGTTACAGCCTTCAGAAATCTTCAAATAAGCATAATGCTGAGGTGTGAGCTTGATTCCCTGTGGCGGCATCAGGTCAATATAGGGGTTGTGGCCACCCTCTACGCCATCCACTTTTGGCGGAACAAACTCATGCACAGCACCTAATACACTCGCGTAATCAGCCGGCCCACTAACGCTCAGCACATTCGGGTTGGCTGTTTTGATTGCCTCAGCATCGGCTCCCTTACCCATACAGCCGGTAACGATGACCTTACCGTTCTCTTTCATCGCCTCATTAATAGCATCCATGGATTCCTGTTTGGCAGAATCAATAAAGCCACAGGTATTGACCACCACCACGTCGGCATCATCATAGTTCGGGCTGATATCGTAACCATCCAGCTTTAACTGGGTCAGAATTCGCTCAGAATCCACCAGTGCTTTCGGACAACCGAGAGAGATAAAACCCACTTTTCCTGACATATCCACCTACACTAAAACGCTAAAATTTATACCGCTGAAACATGACAACGGTGAGGAACTTGCCTGGTAATCAATCTCTGGAGCAGAGTTTACTGCGCCGTCCAGCCGCCATCTATTGGCAAGCTAGAACCCGTCATCGTACCGGCGGCTTCAGAACATAGAAATAATGCCAACTCACCCAGTGACGAAGGCTGGGTGGCCTGAGGCATGGGCTGCTTGTCAATAATGACCCGGCGTTTGCCCTCTTCAAAACTCACACCATCTCGGTCAGCTGCCGCCTGAAACTGGCCCGCAACCAATTCAGTATCCACCCAACCGGGGCAGATCGCATTCACCGTAATACCCTTCTCCGCATTTTCCAATGCCACGACTTTGGTCAGTCCTACAATACCGTGCTTTGCAGCCACATAGGCAGCCTTCTGAAGAGATGCCACCAGACCGTGAACAGAGGCGATATTAATAATCCGCCCCCAACCCCGTTTCTGCATACCGGGAACCAGTAACCGTGTGGTGTGAAAGGCTGAGCTCAGGTTGATCGCTATAATAGAATCCCACTTCGCTACCGGAAAATCTTCCACAGAAGCAGTGTACTGAATACCCGCATTGTTTATCAGAATATCTACCTGGCCAAACTTCTTCAGGGCATCAGCCACCAACTGCTCATTACCGGCAGCATTCGATATATCCGCATTGCTAAACAGGCACTCAATGCCATAACGATTCTCAAACTCCTGACGAAGCGCCTCACCCTCCAAGGCATCCATCAAGCCGTGCAGCACAATATTAGCCCCAGCTTCAGCCAGCTTTGCTGCCATGGCATTACCGATACCACTGGTGGAACCAGTAACCAATGCAGTTTTACCTACCAACATATTGTTTCCTCTAAGGCTGAAAGCCATATATATAAACGAATGCTACAAACTACAGCTGAAAATTAGAAAATACGACCTAAGATCATGAAACCAAATAAAAAAAGGCCCCCTGATCAGGGAGCCTTTTCTTCATGCCAGTCAGAGATATTAAAATTCCATCTCTGGAACATGGTCAGGTACAACCAACTCACCAGCCGTCTTCTCTATTATTTCTTCTACAGACACGCCCGGCGCACGTTCAACTAGGTGGAATTTACCGTCGTAGATTTCCAGATATGCCAGATCAGTCAGAACTTGCTTGATACAATCAGCACCCGTCAGCGGCAGAGTACACTCTGGCAGTAACTTGGAATTACCATATTTGTCGGCGTGGGTCATCGTCACAATGATATTGTCTGCACCAGCAACCAGATCCATTGCCCCACCCATACCTTTGATGAGTTTTCCTGGAATCATCCAAGAAGCAATGCTGCCTTGAGCATCCACCTCAAAAGCGCCAAGAACCGTCAAGTCCACGTGGCCACCACGAATCATGGCAAAGGATTCTGCGGATGAAAAAATCGATGCGCCCTTAGCTGTTGTTACTGTCTGCTTACCGGCATTGATCAGATCGGCATCGACTTCATCTTCTGTGGGGTATGGCCCCATACCCAGCAGTCCATTCTCAGACTGCAACATAACTTCGATACCCTCAGGCACATGGTTTGCTACCAATGTAGGAATACCAATACCTAAATTAACGTAATAACCATCCTGTAATTCACGGGCAATACGGATAGCCATTTGATCACGAGAAAGTGCCATTATTATCTCTCCTGTTAGCCTTCGCGGACGGTACGTATTTCAATACGTTTTTCGAAAGTACCCTGAATCAAACGGTCAACGTAGATTCCGGGGGTATGAATCTGAGCTGGGTCCAGCTCACCTGGCTCAACAATTTCTTCCACTTCCATCACAGTAATCTTGCCCGCTGTCGCAGCCATGGGATTAAAATTCTGGGCTGTGTGACGGTAAATAGCATTACCGTAACGGTCTGCCTTCCAGGCCTTCACGATAGCGAAATCACCGACAACAGACTCTTCAAGAATATATTTTCGGCCATTGAATTCACGTACGTCTTTACCTTTAGCTATATCAGTACCGTATCCGGTAGCCGTATAGAATGCAGGGATTCCAGCACCACCAGCACGCATCTTTTCAGCCAGCGTACCCTGAGGGGTCAACTCCACCTCCAGAACACCTGACAACAGTTGCTCTTCAAACAACTTGTTTTCACCCACATAGGAAGACACCATCTTCTTGATCTGACGGTCATCCAGCAAGATACCAAGACCAAGGCCATCGCAACCGCAGTTATTGGAAACAATCGTCAGCTCCTTGGTACCCATCTTCTTGATCTCTTTAATCAAGTTCTCAGGAATACCACAGATGCCAAAACCGCCAGAAATCACGGTCATGCCATCTTCAAGACCTGCCATCGCTTCTTCGTAGGTGTTCACCACCTTATCGAAACCCGCCATGAACAAAACTCCTTCATTATTTTTTATATTACCCCGAGGCTCGTCATCTCGAAGACTTAACCCCAAAGAGGACCTTAACCAAAGGCTTGCAAAACATATGTAAGCATCCTATATGAAAATATATTTATCAAGCGTAAAATTTTAATGGATTGATTTAGATTATAAATAAATAGAGAGTTCCTATGGACATCACTATCAAACAACTCAAGGCCTTTGTCGCCGTGGCCCAAACCCGCAATTTTGCCGAAGCGGGGGAACTGCTCCACCTGTCACAGCCCGCCCTCAGTATTGCAGTGAAAAATATGGAGGGAATAGTGGGAGGACGGTTGCTATCACGAACTACGCGAACCCTCTCCCTGACCCCGGAAGGCGCAGACTTTCTTCCTGTGGCACAACGACTGCTGGCCGACTGGGACAACGCGCTGGCTGACCTACACAACCTGTTTGCCATGCGGCGCGGTAAATTGACCATCGCTACCATGGCCTCTTTCTCTATCGGCCAGTTGCCACGGGCATTGGCTCATTATCGGAAGCAACACCCGGACATCAATATTGCCGTGCAGGATGTGGTGGCAGAGGACGTAGTGGACATGGTCCGCAAGGGCCGAGTAGAAGTGGGGGTAACTTTTGATCCAGAGGAATCGGAAGACCTTATCTTTGAACCCTTGTTTGAAGACCGTTTTTTTGTCGTCACCCCCAAGCAACACCCCCTACTGGACATCCACAATATCACCTGGAAGCACCTACAAGATTATCCTTTTATCGCGCTGCAACGACCCTCTGCTATGCGTCAGATGATCGACAAAACCACGGCTAGCTGTGGTGTAAAACTTACCGTGGAATTTGAAGCAAACCAGTTGGCCTCCATTAGCTCAATGGTAGCAAATGGCCTAGGGATTAGTGTGATGCCTTCACTGACCATCCAACAAATGGAGTCTCTCGGGCTCGAATGTCGCCCCCTGACACGACCCGCGGTGACACGAAAAGTAGGGATTCTCACCCGCCGGCGCTACCCGCTTTCCGCGGCCGCCAACGCCATGGTGGAAACACTAAAACTTCAAATCACTGCTCCTTAAAAACAGCCTATCACTGACGAAAGAAGCAAAATCTGATAGTGTGTGCGGCCTGTTTCAACAACCGAATGAATGAACAAACATGAGCCAAGAACAAACTGACGCCAACATGAATCCCGCAAAACTGTATCGCGAGGAACTCTTCACCGATCAAAAAATTGGCACCATACGACGCCTAACACCCGTAACACCTGAAGGCGAGACGGATGCTAGCCGTGAGGTACTTTACTCTGGTTCCACCCAGGTAATGACCCCAATGGGCGCCCTGCCAATTAATTTTGATCTAGAGGCCAGCACCATTGGTGAAGCCGCTGAGAAGTTTGGTCCAGCAGCAGAAGTTGCCGTAGAGCGCACCGCCAAAGAATTAGAAGAAATGCGCCGTCAACAAGCCTCCAAAATTGTAGTGCCTGGCCAGGATGGTGGTATGGGAGGTATGGGTGGTATGGGTGGTATGCCGGGTGGTGGCATCATTACCTAGGTAGCCACCTAAAAACGGTACCTATAAAGCCACCCAAGATTATTTACCCCGCAGAATCCAGTCTCCGAGGTAATCACACCTCTCTATAAAAAGACTCTCTCTATGGCACTGAAAGCCACTGTCTTTAAAGTCGAGCTTCAGGTTTCCGATATGGACCGGAGCTACTTTCAGTCGCACCCGTTGACGGTAGCTCGTCACCCCTCTGAAACAGATGAACGTATGATGGTTCGGCTGCTGGCCTTCGCCCTAAACGCCCATTTTTCCTTTAATACCAGTGAACACCTGCAATTCACCAAAGGTTTGTCCTCCGATGACGAGCCGGATCTCTGGCTAAAGAATCTTCATGGCGATATTGAACACTGGATTGAGGTGGGGTTACCGGATGAGCGTCGTATTAGGAAAGGCTGCAACCGAGCCAACCGGGTGGCTATTTATACCTACGGAGAACGCTCAGCTTCTATTTGGTGGAAAAATATCGAGAGTAATCTTGCCCGTTTCGATAATCTCACTATTTATTATCTATCGTCAGAAGACACTGCGGCCATGGCCAATATGGCCGGACGCAATATGTCATTGCAGGCGACGATACAGGAGGGTGATATCTGGTTCGGTGACGAGAACAACACCATCATGATTTCTCCTGAAGTATTGAAAGCCTCTAACCTGGAAAGCCCCTAGCCTGAAAAACTCCTAACCTAGAAAACGAGTAAACAGTACTCCTTCGGTTACGCCTGATCTTTAAGCGGCTGAACCAGCACCCAAGGTTTAACCACCAATGACCACACCGTGGTATTCGCCTCCAACCACTCAATGGCCTGATCATCACTGACCTGCCCCACTGATCCATCAGCCATCCACAGAGCCATCTGCGTCTTGTTATCGCGGCATATCTCAATGGCCACATCGATGAGATCAAGGTCTGGCGATACGTAGACGGTGGTGCCATTGGCGAAAAATCGCTCTAACTCCTGCCAAGGAATCTTGGCCGTCTCGGCATTAAGTTCGTCTCGTTGCATATTTTTACCTACTTAACTTTATCTACTTAGCTCTATCTGAATAGCTTTATCTAAATAGTCCTATCTAAAAAGTTCTACCTAAAAATTCGTGCCCAAATTATTCTTTGAGAATCTTATGCTACCTGACCTGCAGCAACACCGGAGGCCCAAGCCCATTGAAAGTTAAACCCGCCCAAGTGGCCCGTAACATCCAGCACTTCACCCACAAAATACAAACCAGGCTGTTTTTGGCTCTCCATGGTTTTGGAGGAAACGTCACAGGTATCCACTCCACCCAGCGTCACCTCAGCCGTGCGGTAACCTTCTGTGCCTGACGGCTTTAAATCCCAACCATTAATTTTTTCAGCAATAGCCTCCAACAACTGACCCGGCAGCTCGGCCAAGGGCTTTTCTGCCTGCTCCAGCCACCACAATGCTTCTAATTCCAGCACTAGTTTCCTTGGCAATAGCTGGGATAAGACCGTTCGCATCAATGCTCTTGGCTGCTCTATTTTCTGTTCTGTCAGGAAATCTAGGCAATCTGTAGCGGGCAACAAGTCCACTTGTACAGACTGCCCCTCTCTCCAATAACTTGAAATCTGTAACACGGCAGGGCCACTTAACCCCCGGTGGGTAAACAGAATACTTTCCAAAAAAGACTGCTTTCCCGCTGTAATACGTGCCGCAACAGAAACGCCGGATAATCTTTCTGACAACAATTTGAAACCATCACTAAATGTAAATGGCACCAAGGCAGGTCGAAGGGGTATGAGCTGATGGCCAAACTGCTCGGCCAACCGATAACCAAAATCGGAGCCACCCAGCGTCGGCACAGAAAGGCCACCGGAGGCGACCACCAACGATATAGCGGTCATATCACCTGCGTTAGTTGTTAGCTTGTAGCTTTTATCAAAATCTACTCGCTCAACCTCACAGCGAGTTTTCAACGTCACCCCCGCCTGCTCGGCCTCACTCAGCAGCATGGCAAGAATATCTTTCGAAGCGTCATCACAAAACAGCTGGCCAAGGGTTTTCTCGTGATAGCCAATGTGATGCTTTGCTACCAGCTCAATAAAATCCCACTGGGTATAGCGACTCAGGGCAGATTTACAGAAGTGCGGGTTGTTTGATAGGAAGTTATCTGGCTCAACATACAGGTTGGTGAAGTTACAGCGTCCACCGCCAGACATCAGAATTTTCTTGCCCGGCTTATTGGCGCTCTCAATCACCAATACCCGACGGCCGCTCTGCCCCGCAGTGATGGCACACATCAACCCTGCCGCACCAGCGCCAATAACAATTACATCCCAATCGTTCAAATGACTGTCTCAACCAAAAACTGGAAAGTGCGCATTCTATAAGCCAGAGACACGAGGTACTATAGCCGCCCTGTCTTTTCTAAAGAGAGTTCTAACAGACGTTTTCTAACGAGAACTGTCTAACAGAAGCGATCTAACTGATTTCGTCCACCTAAATGTTGAGCGCATCCCTATGTTTAAAACCAACAAATACTTTGACGGCCAAGTGGTTTCCATCGGCTTTCAAACTGAAACACTTCCTGCCACTGTGGGTGTTATGGCACCGGGCGAATATGAATTCTGCCCCAGTGAAAAAGAAGTCATGACTGTCGTCAGTGGCGCTTTAACCGTAAAGCTAGCTGGCAGCGATGACTGGAAAACGTATAAACAGGGCGATAGCTTTGTTGCTGTGATCGATGAACCCTTTCAATTAAAAGTAGCCGTGGACACGGCTTATCTCTGCACCTATGGGTAATAAGGCACCTATTGATAAAAAGTACCTATGGATAAAAGCGCTTATGGATAACGGCTCTAGAGAAAATCTCTTACATACCAGCAGGAGGCCTGCACCTTAAGTCCCCGCTGGCTTGCCCAGCTCAAGCCATGTTTAACCAGCGCCTCCGCATAGCCCTGCCCGCGGAATTCCGATGGCACATAGGTTCGAGTAAAGTCCACGCCACCCTCACCGTCAGCGCTCGCAGGTAATAGGCTGTATTGCAGAACAGCCTGAGTATTTCCCAGCGCCAGAACAAATGCTTGCTGATCTGGTTTGTGGCTAATGTTCATTCTGCCCTGCCTCCGTTTTTTCAATATGCTGTCCAGACACTAACCCCAGCTTCTGCTCACGCCTCAATCGCTTTATCGCCGCCTCCCGCTTCGAAGCACTACTGCGATCATGGCCACCCTCTACATACACCACTTTTTCAGGCCGCCTACCCTGAAAGTACTTTGCACCCTGCTTGCCGTTCAAGTGCTCCTGAAAACGACGCGCTACATCAGTGGTGATGCCGGTATAGAGAGAACCATCGCTGCTTTGAATCATATAAACAAACCACGGGGTTATATCCTGGTTTGTCATACGGCGATCCTGATCATATGGCCACCTCAACTTGCGCTAAAGCAACTCCACAATACCGGCAGAGATAACGGGCTTGGCCACGCAGCATTTTGTTATGACGGCGGATACCCAGTTGATGCGTTTTACAATCACAGCGGTAGTCAAACTGCTGATGCTGCCTGGTAGGGATTCCCGCAAGGTCAAACCTAGCGGTTACGCTGTTATCCACACCAAAGGCATCCATCACCGCCTTCCATTCACTGCCATGAGGGCGAACTCGACGCAGGTCATGGAGACAGTCGACTAAATAGTGCGCCACTTCATGGGGCACTGTCACCGTCAGGTTTTCTTGATAATATTTGGCAAAAACCCAGGGGTTGTAACGAATTTGTCGATATTGCGTCCTGCTCTTTCCTATGCCCCAGCCCTTTTTTCTGCCCGTCACCTTATACATCCCTGCCGCGCGGCCACGAAGATCAAAAACCACCGGCACCTCAGCAAAGTGCTGGTTGAACAACGCCGCACCGCGCCGAATAAAGTGCTCGGTCTGCTCAATCACTTCTCGCTGCTGGATGTCACCGATAGGCGTTATAATAACGGGAATTGTGCTTATGTCTGATACTCTTGTTTTTGCAACATTCACTAAAGGCATCTCCATCGAGGCATTATAGTGGCAAAAAAGCAGCCGCAAACCCATACCCGCTATAATTACGCTTATGAACAGTCCTAGACGTTAGCCCATAAAATGAATTACGCCATAAAATGACTCACCCCATAAAATATGACTTGCATTGTCACACCACCTGCTCCGATGGCGCGCTCTCGCCAAAAGAACTGGTTAATCGTGCCGCAGAAATGGGCGTTGATGCTCTGGCCATTACCGACCACGACACCATCAGCGCGTATCAGCAGCTGGGCCCTCTGGACCAACAACCCATTAAGATTATCCCCGGCATTGAGTTTTCCACTCACTGGCAAAACATCAACGTGCATATCGTCGGGCTAAATATTCAACTTGAGAGTGAGGCTTTACAAGAGGGCGTTGCCTTTCAGCATCAGGCGCGACAACAGCGGGCCGTACTAATTGCAGAAAAGCTCCATCAACTGGGGTTTCAGGGTGCGCTGGCCGGAGCAACGGCCATTGCCCATAACGGTAATGTGGGCCGTCCACACTTTGCCCACCATCTGGTTAATGTCGGTGCCGTCAGCAACATCAAACAAGCCTTTAAGAAATATCTTGGCCCCGGAAAAGTCGGTGACATCAAGCAACTTTGGGCCGACTTACCCCAGGTAATCCAATGGATCACTCAGGCTGGGGGCACAGCGGTATTGGCACATCCCACTAAATACAAACTTACCCGCACCAAACTCAAACGGCTACTGGATGACCTTATTGAAGCAGGGGGACAGGGTATGGAGGTGGTGTCTGGCAAACAAATTTCTTCAGTGACACGGGATTTAGCTAGCATCTGTCGAGAGAAGAACCTACTCGGCTCCTGTGGCTCAGACTTCCACCAACCAGATCAATTGTGGGCCGAATTGGGCCAATACTCAGAATACCCAGCAGATTGCCCTCCCGTATGGGAACATTGGTAATAGCCGGTGGTATACTTGATCGGTTGAGGACTGGCCGAGTATTGTGAAAAAATTTCCTACCAAAGCTGATTTACGCATCGAACTGCAAACACAGATTGACGACTACACTCGCCAGGGCGGTGAGATAAACCACATTCCACGTGGCCTCAGTGGTCGAGACAATCCACAGGAGAGCCTTCAAACCCCTCTCTTCGATGGCCCCAAAACCAGCCGCACCCCTATTCCCGAAGTCATCGCCGCTCTGGACTCTCGTGGTAAAAAAAATACCGGGAGCAAAAAACCAGGGCAAGCGCGACGCAAGGAAAAAATTATCTTCGATGATTTTGGAGAGCCGCTTCGGAAAGTATGGGTGGAAGAATAATTATTATAAAAGTGAAGGTCTCATTCACATACGGTTAACGCAATAACATTATGGGCTTAGTCATAAAGAAAACCCCATTAGAGCGCCTATTATGAAATCTAAACTAACACTCCTTTTGTCTTTATTGTTTTGCCTGCTCCAAGCGAATGCAGGCAAACTTGTTTTATCTGAGATCACCCCACCATCAGACCTTGATAACATTCATGTTGTCAAAATTTCAAGTGATAGCCATGCCACCGATTTTGTGATTTTCGTGAAGCAACAGGTGCCACTACACAAACACCTTACCCATACGGAATCGCTTTATGTACTGGAGGGAAAAGGTATTTTTCAACTGGGCGAAAAAATCTTTGATATTGAACCTGGGGATTACATCAACATACCTGAAGGTACACCACATGCGGTGACGGTTACGTCATCCATACCGTTGAAAGTGTTTTCAGTACAAGCCCCTGAATTTCTAGGAAAAGATAGAGTGAAAGTAAATCCAATCAACTGAGTCATTTTTTATAGCCATGAATACAGACCTTCACTTAGGTCACTATGGACAAAAAAAATCAACTGGTCTCTTGATGGCCAAACAGACCATCAGGCTCGAGACATGAATTTCCCAGTCACCGTATTCACTTTAACCGTTTCACCTGTTTCCAAGTACTCCGGTACTTGAATTTCCAGCCCGCTCGAGAGTGTTGCTGGCTTGCTGCGTCCTGCAGCAGTGGCGCCTTTAATACAGGGGGCAGTATCTACCACTTCCATGATCACGGACTGCGGCAGTTCAATACCCAACAATGCGCCATCCATCACCAAGCCAACGATACCTTCCAGTCCTTCAGTGATGTAACCAAGCTGGTCTTCGATCTCGTCGGTATTCAGCCCATATTGGCTGTAGTCTTCCGAGTTCATAAACATGTAGGTGTCACCATCAAGATAGGAATACTGTAACGGAACACGGACGCAATCGGCCTCTTTGAGGAAGTCGTCCCCTTTAAGAGATTCATCCAGTTTCTGGCCGGTTTTCAGGTTAGTAAAACGCACTTTGTACAAGGTTGCCGCGCCACGAGAGGAGGGGCTTTTCGCTTCCACCTGTTTCACTGAATGAGGCGTACCGTTAATCTCAACAACAACCCCTTTTTTTAACTCACTGGCTTTTGGCACAGCTATTCTCCCTGTTTTAAATTATTGATGGCAACCCACATCCCCATGGGGATGACCGTGCTCTATTTCTTCGGCGACTGCCTCTCGCACTTCTATAATTTCAATATCAAAGGTGACTGTTTTACCGGCCAGTGGATGATTGGTGTCCACATCGACATTGAACTTACCTACCTTCAGGACCACTGCCTGCCGAGGGCCCATATCTGTCTGAATGGACACAACCATCCCTATTTTTGGCTTCACCTTCCCCATCAAATGTTTGATCGGCACACGCTGCTCCCGGCCTTCCTCACGAACACCGAACCCCTCCTCGGGTGAAAGAGTCACACTAAACACGTCACCGACCTCTTTACCAGTTAGAGCCGCTTCCAGACCGGGAGTGATTCCGCGATGACCATGCATGTAGATGTTAGGTTCGCCGTCATGTGACTGTTCCACTTCCTCACCGGACTCATCTCGTAAGCGGTAGTGGAATCTCACCACTGAGTCTTGTTCAATTTTCATTGGGGCCTCTTTTAAGCCAATACCTGCGTTAAACCTGTGCCCTTATTGAACTAGAGCCTGTGCCTAGACAGCGATAATCACTCGCAGTGCATCCAATTTCAACTGGGCGCTTTGGAGATACTGCATCAGTAGCTCGGTATTTGATTGCAAGTGTTCAATTTCATCCCGACGAATATTGGGATTCACTTCTGCCAATGCCGTCAGGCGATTGAGCTCAACCTGTTGTTCGTGCGTCATTTGTGCCATGGCAGCTGAAACGATCTCCTCTTGCTGGGCTTCCGCGATGTTGTCCGTTTGGCCAATCATCTGGGTTATTTCTGGCCGAGCATGGCGCACCAAGTCGACCCCAGTGTGTCTTTTAACCGATTTTGCCAAACTACTAAGCCGCTCAAAGGTTAGCACCTTAGTTAAATTATTATTCTTTATATCGACCAGAATTCGTACCATGGGTTGATGCAAGTAACGGTGTAATTGCAGGCGCTTGGGCGCGGGGCAGTGCAACGTATAGATGGTTTCCAGTAACAAAGTGCCGGGCTTTAGCGGCGGCAGCTTAATGGTACAAAGCGCCGTGTTGCCGAAATCGCCTTCCAACACCATGTCCATGGCGCCACTGACCATGGGGTGTTCCCAGGTCAGAAACTGCATGTCTTCACGACTTAGTGCTTTGGTTCTGTGGTAGGTGCCCGTCAAGCCATCACCGGGCAGGCCTGGAAAGCTGTGACAAATCATATGGTCGCTAGGGTGTAACACGATGCTATCGGCACTATGGAATTCTTGCTCGACCCCAAAGTGGTCGAAAATACGATCCATGTATTCTGACAACTCTCGCATCTGAGTAGCGGCTAGCAGTGCATCGACCACATCATCCGCTCGACGGATATTGCAGGAATTAAGCTCCAACAGCCTATCGCGGCCTTGATGCAGGTTCTGGAGCGTCTGCTCAGTAGCGAGATGGGTTTGCTCAATCAGCAACGTCAACTCATCCTCAGAACCTGTGATTAAATCCTCTCTTTGGGCTAAACATCGGCGTAAGGGTTCTTCAAACTGTTGAAACATGGCTTGCCCAATAGGGCAAACTCGCTCAAAAGCATTGAGACCTCGGTGATACCAATTGAGTAGCACTTCCTGTGCAGTTTGCGTCCCTTCACTCTGATTCTCTTCACTCTGCCCCCCTTCACCCTGAAAAACCGCGGCATAGTACGGCACATGGATTTGAACATCGTGACGCTGACCAATCCGGTCCAACCGTCCTATCCGCTGCTCCAGCAAGTCTGGGTTTAAGGGTAGATCAAACAACACCAGATGACGGGCAAACTGGAAGTTACGGCCTTCACTACCAATTTCTGAACACACCAGTACCTGGGCTCGCTCATCTTCATCAGCAAAATAGGCCGCAGCACGGTCGCGCGCCACCAACCCTAAACCCTCGTGGAAAACGGCTGACTGAACGCCTTTCCTCAGCCGAAGGTATTCTTCTAATGTCTGCGCTGTACTGGCACGAGAACAAATCACCAATACTTTTTCATCACGATTTTCTGCCAACCACTCAACCAACCAGGCCACTCTGGGGTCGGCGATGGTCCACACTTCTTCACCCAGCAGTAATTCCGGGTGCAGTAATTCTTCCAGCGTGGCACTCGCACTAGCATCAATAAACTGCTCGGGAGCTTCAACTGGGTGAGCATGTAGATGTCGCTCGGGAAATCCCTTGACTGCTTCGCGGGTATTACGGAATAACACCCGACCGGTGCCGTGACGATCCAGCAGGCTGTCGATAGCATCGTCGATCGCCTGCTGATCGGCACCAGCGACAAGCTCGGTGGCCGTTTGATCACCCAGGTATTCTGTCAGTTGGTTTTTCAATTCTGGATTATCACGCAGCTGCTCTGCTACATCATCGGCCAACAATCGTTGTACAAGGTCACTTACTGGACGGTAACCCGCTTCTTCTTCCCGAAATTTTCGTATATCAAAATAACGGTCAGGGTCTAACAGTCGCAATCTCGCAAAATGTCCTTCCACCCCCAATTGCTCTGGTGTTGCTGTGAGCAACAGCAACCCTGGAATTTTCTGAGCCAACGCTTCGACACAAGTATACTCCGGGCTTACCTGCTGCTCACTCCAGGTCAGATGGTGTGCTTCATCGACAATCATCAGGCCCCAAGGCGCCTCTAGGGCTTGTGCATGACGGCCTAAATGCTCTGTCAAAAAGGACAAACTACACAATACTAATTGAGCCGTTTCAAAGGGGTTTTCACTATCCAGCGAAGGATCTTCTGCGGGCTCATCCATATCAAATAAGTCTTCGTCCGTATCGACTTCTTCCAACGCCAGACAACGCGCTTCATCCAATATGGTAAACCGTAGATTAAACCGGCGGAGCATCTCTACCAGCCACTGATGCACAAGACTGTCTGGCACGACGATCAACGCGCGACTGGCACGACCACTGATCAACTGTTGATGCAGAATGAGACCCGCTTCTATAGTCTTGCCCAGTCCCACCTCATCGGCCAATAAAACTCGTGGCGCGTGGCGCTGCCCCACTTGATTGGCTATATACAGCTGGTGTGGCAGCAATTGAACCCGGCCGCCAAGCAAACCGAATGCATCGGATTGCTGATGGCTGTGACGGTATTCCTGAGTTTCCACACGAAGTTGAAAGCTACTGCTTTTCTCTATCTGCCCAGAAAACAGCCGATCTTGAGGCTTACTGAAGCTAACAAAGCTGTCTAGATCGATTTCTTCCAACTCAACCGTATCACCGTTGTTATTCTTACCAATATACAGAATACAACCAGCCTGATTTTGAACCTCTGTCACCTTGAGCTGCTCACCATCGGCACTGGTAATAAGCTCGCCTACCGGGTATTCCACACGACTCAACGGCGCACTGTCCGCTGCATAGGTCCGCTGTTCACTGGCGGCAGGAAAACTCAAGGTCACACGCCGATTGGCGTATTCCACCACAATACCCAGACCAAGTTCTGACTCGGTATTACTAATCCAACGCTGACTGGGGACAAATTCAGGTGCGGCCAATTGATGTTCTCCGTGATGCTAAAAACGGGGCGTATTTTAGGGAGTTCACTGAGGATTAACTACCCAAAGTTATTCCTCTCTCAACAATAGCGTACAATTTCGCACTCTATTTCGTATTACCATGCCCCTGAGGCACCGGCACACCTAAAATACGCCTGAGATAACGGGACACTATGACCACCAAAAATTGCATTTCTATCTGGGCCTGCCCTGTGTGCCAAGCACCTTTAAAGCAACCAATCGGGTCTCAAAGTGGGCAAGAATCTGAGCACCCCGTAAGGAAGGAGTGGCACTGCGAGAATAATCATGGCTTTGATATCGCTAAAGAAGGCTATACCAATCTGTTACTAGCCCACCAAAAAAACTCATCTGACCCCGGTGACACCAAAACAATGGTAGCCAGCCGGCGGGCATTTCTGTCATCAGGTCATTACCAACCACTGGCGGACAAACTCACCGAAATGCTTAACCTGCATCTCAAACAAGCTGCCTCTGTGCTCGATAGCGGCTGTGGAGAAGGTTATTATTTGCAGCAGTTGTTGCATCAACGAAGTGACCTTCACCTGTTTGGCATCGATATCTCCCGCGATGCGGCAAAACTCGCCAGCCGCCAGCTCAAAGAGAGCCGCTTCGCAGTGGCAAGTAGTTTTAACCTGCCCGTTTTAACCTCTTCAGTGGATGCCATCTTACGGGTGTTTGCACCGGGTGATGACGGAGAAGTAACGCGAGTCCTGAAGCCTGATGGGGTTTTGGTGGTTGTCTCACCGGGGCCACGACATTTATTTGAATTAAAGTCACTAATTTATAGCAAGGCACAGGAACACACCGCACCTGATCAGCCAAAAGGCTTTCGACAACTGGATGAACAACAAGTTAATTATCCGCTTGAAATTGTAGGAAATGAATCGGTTAAACAGCTCTTAGCCATGACGCCTTTTTCCTGGAAAGGTGATCGAGCAGCCAAAACCAAGCTTGATGAAGCAGAAAGTTTGAGTACCGAAGTTGATTTTTTGATCAGGGTTTATACACCTATGAAACAAACCCCCAACCAAGCTCCTGAACAAACCCCGGTTAACCATGATGTCTGGGGCCAAGCAAAAATAAAGCAATAACGATAATTTTTTGCCTATTAGGCTCACTACCTACAGCTACTATTATCTGTTACACCCCCTCTATATACTGGCGTGCAACAATAAAATATTCCCCTTAAAAAAGGATAAAGAATGAGTGCAATGCGTATTAATGCGCAGCCTTTATCATCAAAAAAGCTGTCAACCTATTTAGTCAGAACACTGGTTCTATGTTTAGCCTTTCTCACAATACCCGCAATGGCAGGCCTGCCGCTGAACGGTCTCAAATTTGAGCATGATGACACGATGTGGTTAACGGTAGGCGCAGGGCTTCGCTTTCAAATGGCATCACGAAATAGTGATACCGATGACAGCTCTGAGTTTTCCATTGACAGCCAGCGTTTCTATATCTCTGGTCAGCTCCACGAATACTTAAAATTTAATATTAATACAGAGAAGTATGAGGGGGACTCCATGATGACCATTGACGCCCTCTTGCGTTTTGAATTCGACCCCGCCGTTAATCTCTGGGTGGGTCGCACACTGGTGCCATCTGATCGCCCCGGCCTAAATGGCCCCTATGCTGGCATGAGTTGGAACCAGTACCGACAACCATTGTTTTCCGCAGATTATGATGGCCCCGCCGGCCAACTGGGGAGAAGTGAAGGTGCCGTTCTCTGGGGAACCACCGGAAAATTTCAATATCAGCTGGGGGCTTTTGAGGGACTAGAGGATGATTACGGTAATGATTCTGATCACTTACTTTATGCCGGGCGGCTGGCTTACAACTTCCTGAATGTTGAATCCTATTCCGGTTACTACACTCACGGCACCTATTACGGCACACAGGGCAATATTTTAACGGCAGCGATCGTACTTCAATCCCAGTCTGATGGCACCGGAAGTAAAGCTGAATCCGGGGACTTCTCCGCTTATGCCTTTGATATTTTTTCTGAAAGAGTGTTATCCAATGGCGGGGTATTTACCTTTGAGGGAGGGTACAAGGAAATAGACGCCGATTTCACCCCGGTATCACCACCGCCAACTAGTGACGATAAATGCTTTTGTCTTTTCGATGGTAATTCTCATTACGCTACAGCGGGCTACCTATTTCAAGAGGCCGTTGGGCCGGGGAAGTTCCAACCCTATCTCCGCTATACGAAAAATAACCCGAGTGATGCCAATAGCAGTGATTCTATGGAATGGGGCCTGAACTATGTAATTGTAAACAATAAGGCCAGTATAAACCTGAATTATGTCAGCGGTGACACCAATGCCAGCGGCTATGCTGGAAACGATACGGATACCGTCACTCTCGGTATTTTGCTGCAGTTTTATTAGTGCTGATGCCCACCCACACCATGGGCGTGTCCATGGCTCAGTTCTTCTGGCGTAGCCTCGCGCACATCTACAATTTCAACATCAAATGTTAGCGTTTTACCCGCCAACGGATGATTGGTATCGATATCCACATTGAACTTGCCCACTTTGACGAGTGTGACGGGGCGAGCACCTTCTTTTGTTTGGATTGAAACCATCATGCCAGGCTCTAACTTGCCCTTAGTCAGAACGTGCTTGGTGGGTACTCTAATATCGCTATTTTGACGGAGAATCCCATAGGCCAGTTCTGGTGTCAGGGTAATGCTATAGGTCTCTCCCGGCTCTCTACTGACCATTGATAACTCTAGGCTAGGAATCATATTCATATTGCTATGCAGAAAAACCGCAGGATCGCCCTCTTTTGTGCTTTCTAGCACCTCACCGTGCTCATCCTGCATTTGGTAGTGAAAGGTAACCACACTATTCTTTTCGATTTTCATTACTGATTTGATCCTAGTCGGGAAAAAGACGAATTATGGTGTGCTGGCTTTACGCTGGCAAGACCTGATAGAAACCATTGGAAATAGTGACCTTCAGGGGAATCTGAAACAGCTGCGACATCCACTCGTCAGTGAATAATTCTTCCTTGGGCCCGTCGGCCACAACCTTGCCCCCATCAATAAATACCACCCGCTGAATTTCAGGGGGAATTTCGTGAATATGATGAGTAGCCAGCAAAATGGTTTTACCCTGTTGTAACAACTGACGAACAGTGTGCAAATAGTGGTAAGTCGCATTCAGGTCGAGGCCGCTAGTAGGCTCGTCGAGAATAAGATGATCCGGGTTGTGAATCAGTGCTCGTCCCAATAAGCAACGACGTTGCTGGCCGGTGGACATCTGTCGGTAACGCCGATTAGCTAAGCCCTCAATGCCCAGTTCCTCAAGCACTTCTCGCCCGCGGGCCAGTTGCAACTCAGTAACATCCTGATAATGGAACAACCCAATGGAGTTGTGCAGTCCGGAAACGACCACACCCAGACCGCTTACCTCGGGAACAAACCCTTGCTGTAAGTCGGCTGACACAAGCCCAATTTTTTCACGCAGCTCCCACAGTATCGGTCGGTCTTGGCCCAGTATTCTCACGTGGGAATCATCACGCACCACCGGATAAAGTTCACGAGACAACAGCTTCAGCAGAGTACTTTTACCCGCTCCATTGGGACCAATAATGGCCGTACTTTGCCCCTGCTCTACCGAAAGGGAAAAGCCATCAAATACTTTTTTAGTCTCACGGTAAACGGTTGCATTATGAATATCGAGAAGCTTGGGGTTTTGCATCATTTAGCCTCAACAACGACTTATTACAGCGATAGTTATTACGGTGAAAGTTTTCATGACGAAAAAAACGGCACCCTAGACTACTTTACTTCCTCGCCCATAGCCTGTTTATCCGCATGGTATGAGGAGCGCACCAATGGCCCGGAAGCCACCTGAGTAAATCCGATACTGTGACCGTATTCGGCATACTCGGCAAATTCATCGGGGTGCACAAAGCGATCCACTGGCAGATGATTTTTGGAGGGCTGAAGGTACTGCCCCACCGTAATCATATCCACATCATGCTCACGAAGGTCATCAAGCGTGCGCAGCAGTTCATCTTTGGTTTCACCCAGCCCAACCATCAAGCCAGACTTGGTCGGCACATGGGGATTGCGGCGTTTGTATTCTTGTAACAGTTTGAGCGACCACGAGTAGTTTGCCCCGGGACGAGCCTCTCTGTACAAACGCGTAATGGTTTCCATGTTGTGGTTAAACACATCGGGAGGCGTTTCAGTGAGTATCACCAATGCTGGCTCCATTCGGCCACGAAAATCTGGCACCAGTATCTCAACCTTTAAATTGGGGCTGAGCTCTTTGGATTCACGAATACAGTCGGCGAAGTGCTGAGCACCACCATCACGCAAATCATCACGATCCACTGACGTAATCACCACATAGCGCAACTGCATTTCATGAATAGCCTGGGCTAGGCTTTTGGGCTCTGCTGAATCCAATGGATTGGGCTTGCCATGACCTACATCGCAGAAGGGACAGCGGCGGGTACAAATTTCACCCATAATCATAAAGGTCGCCGTACCGTGACTGAAGCACTCGCTGAGATTAGGGCAGGCGGCTTCTTCGCAGACGGTAGACAATTTATTCTTACGCAGAATATCTTTGATTTCCTGGATCTTGGGTGAGGATGAAATACGAATCCGCATCCAATCCGGCTTACGCTGAATTTCCTCAGTGGGAATCACCTTTACCGGGATACGCTCCACCTTGTCGGCACTGCGCAGCTTTTCACCCTGCTTGATACGGCGGGTTCGCTTGGGTGGAACTGTATTAGCGTCTGTCATGTATTGGCGTCTATCATACGTTTTAGTTATCTAGGGGCTCTGTTATTTAGGCCTATTGTCATCTAGGGAGCAGCAGCGGGTGCTCACCCTCAACACGATGGTCATTATACCCTAGCTTTTTAGTCAAAATATCTGCAAGAAACTCAGCCACCTCTTTCAAAGGCACTGGCTTATCCAATAGATTACTCATCTGAGTCATCTTAACCCCTAGGCCACAAGGGTTAATCCTTGACCAGGGGCCTAGATCCATATCAACATTAAAATTAAAACCGTGATAGCTGCATCCCCGGCGAACCCGTAATCCCAAAGAGCCAATTTTAGTGCCCTTGGCTATCTCAGGACTGACCACATAGACACCCGGTGCATCGGTGCGGGGCGTGGCATTGATACCCCAGTGAGCCAGTGTTTCTACCAAAGACAATTCAATCAAGGTAACGAGATCTCGCACGCCTATACCCAACCGTTTCAGATCTATCAGCAGATAACCGGTAATCTGACCTGGGCCATGGTAGGTGACGTGCCCACCTCGATCGCTCTTCACTACTGGAATATCACCCGGCGTCAGCAGGTACTCATCTTTTCCCGCCTGCCCCTGAGTGAATACTGGCTCATGTTCCAGCAACCAGATTTCGTCAGGGGTATTCTCGTTTCGCTCGGCAGTGAGGGCTTTCATCGCCTCAAAGGTATCGATATAGGGACGGCAGCCTAAATAACGGACAATTAACGGTAGATCGGGGGCCTGTCCCATACTAATAACTTACAGAACCATTTGGACCAAAGGGCTAACCTTCAGGTCATCAAATAGAGCCTGTAGCTGGCTCTCTCCGGTAGCGGTAATGGTGACCGTTATTGCCTGAAAGGTACCATTTCGGCTGTCCCGCACCGTAATCCTGGCTTGATCAAAACCCGGGGCGTGGCACTCCATAACCTCTACCACCAAAGCATGTAGTTCCGAACCGGCTTTGCCCAACACCTTAACGGGGTAATCACAGGGAAATTCTATCTTGGGTGTTTCTGGTTCTGCCATCAGTTAAAGATACCAAAAAAGAACAGCGATATTGCATCCCAAAGACGGGCAAAGAAGCCTGCCTCCTCAACAGGGTGATCAGCCACCAACGGTAGGTCGATCAATGGCTCACCCTCATAGCTGACGGACAACCGGCCCAGCTCCTGATGCTCAGTCAATGGTGCCTTAATCTTTTCATCCACCAAAATCTTGGCGTCCAGTTCGTCTTTGGAACCACGGGGAATGGTGATATAGACATCCTCCGGCACCACCAGATTAATGTTGTTCTCAACACCATACCAAACTCGCGCATTCTCCTGAATAATATCGCCAGCGGAGTAGACCTTTCCTGTCTCAAAATAACGGAAGCCAAAAGCCAGCAGTTTTTGCGCCTCCTGCGCACGAGCCTCTTCACTCCTGGTGCCCATTACCACAGAAATCAGTCGCATCCCCTTACGTACGGCTGAAGCGACCAAACAGTAACCTGCCTCTTCTGTATGGCCTGTTTTTAGACCATCCACTGTGCTGTCGCGCCACAACAAACGGTTTCGGTTGGGCTGGTTAATGCCGTTGTATTTAAAATATTTTTCAGAATAAATTCCGTAGTGCTCGGGATAGTCCTGAATCAACGCCTTTGCCAACAGTGATAAATCTCGAGCTGTTGTCTGGTGGCCTTCAGAAGGCCAACCCGTTGCATTGTTATAATTGGTACCCGCCATGCCCAGCAGGGCAGCCTGCTGATTCATCACGTCCGCAAATGCACCCTCACTACCTGCCAAGTATTCAGCCAAGGCAACAGACGCATCATTACCAGACTGAATGACCACACCACGTAATAGATCGATAAGAGGCACCGACGTCCCCTCACGAATAAACATTTTGGAACCGCCCATTTTCCAGGCAGTAACACTGATTGGCACCTGGTCCTGCTCTCTGACCTTACCACTATGAAGTTCGCTGGCGACAATATAACTGGTCATCATTTTGGTGAGACTCGCCGGAGGCAACTGCTCGTCGGCATTATGCTCAACCAAAATTTTTCCCGTATTGGCATCCACTAGAATCCAGGCACTTGCTGCCAGTTGAGGCGGCGCAGGAATAAGGACTTTGGCGTGTGTGGCTGCGACTCCAGTCAACAGAATCAACAGTACTCCAGCAGAAAGAATTCTTCTCAGCATAATGAACCGATTTTTCTCATGGATTGATATTTAAGATCTAAAAAACGTTGCCAACCAGCAAAGGGGCAAACACATTAGGAGCAAATTCTAACATGCCCCTCCTGCCCTTTCAGGTAAAGTTACTCATAGACCACAAACGGACTTAGCTTCTCCGCTTGCTTTAACAGGTTGCTAAGATCGAGCAATTTCACTTTGTCCTCGACAGGACCCACCAATACTTTATAAAGAGACTGTGGTTCTTGCAACTGACGTATGACCACAGGATATTCAGATATACCGTGAAGACGTTCAGACAATTTGTCTGCCGCAACCTGAGTACTAAATGCACCCACCTGTAGGTAGGTATTATCAGTGACTATTGGCGGTTTAACAGACACTACGACTGGGGTCTCAACAATGTGAGGCTGTACTACAGCATTGGGCTGATAGTCACGCGGGTCGATGGCCACCACCTCAACGTTGGCGGTACCATTGGCTGAATAACCTAGTTTTTTGGCCCCGGCGTAGGAGAGATCAATAATACGACCGCCGTGAAAGGGGCCTCGATCATTAACCCGTACTACGACACTGCGACCATTCTCCATATTAGTCACACGCACATAACTGGGAATCGGTAGCGTTTTATGCGCTGCGGTCATACCGTACATATCGTAAGTTTCACCATTGGACGTTTTACGACCGTGAAACTTATTACCATACCAAGAAGCTATTCCATGCTCACGGAAGCCGCGACTTGTGGGTAACAGTTGATACGTTTTACCCATCACCGTATAGGGGTTTTTGTTACCAGCCTTGGTAATAGGCTCTAGCTTTGGCACCGCGTCGGGAAGACCACTGACATCGATATCCTTGGGTGGTGGCCCATCCCCATAGCCGTAGCCACCACTACTACTGCTGCTAGCTCCACTACTGCTAGCCCCACTACCGCCACAACCGTGAAGCCATGCGACTGAAAGCAATAATACTGCATACAGTGCAATACAGTTTTTACTAGGCACCTTCACCCACTCGCTCCAGAATGAGCTGGCTTAAGTCATGAACAGCCATTGCATAGAGACGGCTATGGTTATAACGCGTAATGACATAGAAATTATTTAATCCCAACCAAAACTCCTCTCCTTTCTTGCCATTCAGCAGGATAGGTAGCGCTTTCAGATCGCCAGGTAGTGACTCGGTCGGCGTAAAGCCCATAACAGCTAACTCATCAAGCGTCTTTTCCAGCTTGAGTTTGTTCAACCAAGTAGCGTCGTACCCCTTCGCAACATGGGCTTGGCTAACAACTATTTTGCCTAACTGCCAACCATGCTTGGAAAAATAATTTGCCACACTACCAATAGCGTCTGTCTTATTATTCCAGATATCAGAGAAACCATCGCCATCGAAGTCCACAGCATAGCTGCGATAGCTGCTGGGGATAAATTGCCCATAACCCATTGCACCGGCATAGGAACCCATCAGGCTCAGAGGGGCCTGATTCTGCTCTCTGGCTAGCAGTAGAAAATGTTCCAGCTGTTTGGTGAAGAAAGCACTACGTTTAGGGTAATCAAATGACAACGTAGCCAAGGCATCGATCACCCGATAGCTTCCTTTAATCCGGCCATAAAATGTTTCCACACCGATAATGGCCACGATCACTTCAGGAGCAACACCATATTCCTCAGAAGCACGCCTAAGGGTATCGCGATTTTCAAGCCAAAACTTAACACCTTGATCAATACGCTTTTCCTGAATGAATATCTTGCGGTAATCCTTCCAAGGCGTCACCTTTTCCGCTGGACGGGTCATGGCATCGATAATCGACTGTTTCTTGGTGGCAGCCACCAGCAGTGCTTCTATCTCAGCACGATCAAAATTATGTTCTGACACCATGCGGTCAGCAAATGCCTTAGCATCCGGATGCTGTAAATAATCGGCGTTCACCGATAACGACAACAGCACCCCTAAAACGATCGGTAATATTAGTTTCATACAATACCTACTTTGGACAACCGTGCGTCATTAACCGCACCTAAACTGAACGCTTTCTCTCGGTGCTGACAGACATCAACATACCAAACCCCAGCATCAGGGTCACAATCGACGTGCCACCATAGCTTACCATCGGCAAAGGCACACCAACCACCGGTAGAATACCGGACACCATCGCCATATTCACGAAAATATAGACAAAGAATGTTAACGTAATACTCCCCGCGAGCAATCGGCCGAACATGCTCTGCGCTCTAAGGCAGATGATGACACAGCGAAGAATAATCAGTAGATACAAGCCTATCAGTAGCATGACGCCGATCAACCCGAACTCCTCCGCCAGCACAGCAATGATAAAATCCGTATGGCTTTCTGGCAGAAAATCCAGCTGTGACTGGGTACCCTGCATCCAGCCCTTACCATGAAGACCACCGGACCCAATAGCAATCGTAGACTGAATAATGTTCCAGCCAGAACCTAGCTTATCTGCTTCGGGATTGAACATCGTCAAAATCCGCTGCTTCTGATAGTCATGCAAGACATAAAACCACATCAACGGCAGAGCTACCATTACCGCTAGCCCAACAAATCCTAGATAACGCTTTGGCAGACCGGCTAAAAAAAGCACAAAAAAACCGGAAACCCCAATAAGAATGGCTGTCCCCAGGTCAGGCTGCAACACGACAAGTACTGGTGGTATCCCAATAAAAATCAGTGCAAAGAACACATGCTTGAAATTGGGAGGTAACGCCCGCTGCCCCAGGTACTGCGCCAGCATCAACGGCACCGCAATCTTAAGAATTTCTGATGGTTGAAAACGAAAACCACCTATTTCCAGCCAACGCTGAGCACCCTTGGCACCAACACCAAAAAATAATACGCCCATCAGCAACAGCACACCGCCTATATAAGGTAATGCCCCCCATCTTTCCAAAAACCGTGGAGGAATCTGGGCCATCACCAACATGGCCAGCAACCCTACACCGTAATAAGTAAGCTGGCGATTAACGTAGTGCGCACTCTGGCCACTCGCACTGTAGAGCACAAATAAACCCACACCGGCCAACACCATCAACAGCACCAACAAGGGAAAGTCCATGTGAAATTTTTGCCACTGACTGGGTGCACCATGAATCCCTGTACCACTGGAACCCATATGCCGAACAAAATCACCTTGGCTCATCAGTATTGCCCCCCCTGCTCAGGATAATACGCCATGAAGGCATCAATCAATTTTCGTGCCACAGGTGCAGCAGTAGAGCTGCCATGCTCGCCATTTTCTACAATAACGGACACAGCAATTCTTGGGTTTTCCACGGGAGCAAAGGCAATAAATAGTGCGTGGTCTCGGTTGCGCATTGCCACGGTTTCAGCATCGTATTCTTCATCCTGCTTGATACCAACCACCTGAGCTGTTCCGGTTTTTCCGGCTATATGATATTTGAGCCCCCGATTGATACCCTGCGCGGTTCCACGGCGGTTGTGAACCACATCTTGCATTGCTTGATGGATATAGTTCCAGTTGCTCTCTGATGCCTGAATTTTTCCTGCGGGTGGTGGCACCGCATGTTGTTTCCGAACCAGCTGAGGAGAACGCATTTCTCCCCGACTTGCCATTCTTGCCGTAGCTACAGCCAACTGCATGGGTGTCACTAAGGTAAATCCCTGACCGATGCTGGTATTTACTGTATCTCCTGGGTACCAAGCCAAACCCCTAGCACCTCTCTTCCATGCCCGTGACGGCATGATGCCAGCTCGCTCTGTTGGCATATCGATACCTGTCTTTTGACCAAACCCAAAACGGGAACCATAGAGCGAAAGCGTGTCTATCGTCATCTTCACACCCGCGTCATAAAAAAAGGTATCACAAGACTGGACGATGGCATCGCGCAGATAGATTTTGCTACCGTGCCCTCCTTTCTTCCAATCTCGATATTTATGTTCTTTATTTTTCAACTGGTAGAAGCCAGGGTCATAAATTCGATGAGCCGTACCAATAGTGCCACTTTCCAATGCCGCCAAGCCATACAGTGGCTTAACGGTGGATCCCGGTGGGTATTGCCCCTGTAATACCCGATCAAACAGGGGCCTATCAGGAGAATTTAACAGCGCATCATAATGATCAAAGCTGATACCGGTGACAAACTCATTTGGATCAAACGTGGGCCCACTCGCCATAGCAAGCACGCCACCAGTGGCAATCTCAATGGCCACTACAGCACCGCGCTGTCCAGCCAGTGCCTCATAAGCCTCATGCTGCAGACGACTGTCCAGGTAGAGCTGGAGATCTTTACCTGGAACTGGATCAGTGCGCTCCAGTTGCTGCATTACCCTACCACGGGCATTAGTTTCTACTGTTTGGTACCCTACCTCACCCAACAGCTCATTCTCATAATATTTTTCAATACCCGTTTTACCCATCACGATAGTGCCACTATAACGAACCGAGTTCAGCGCCTGAATCTCCGTATCATTGATTCGACCCACATAACCCAGCACGTGAGCTAACTCTTGCCCAAAGGGGTAATTGCGCAGTGACTGAACAGTGACTTTCACACCGGGTAAATGGTACTCATTTACCGCCAAAACACCTTGCTCTCGTTCGCTCAAATCGAGACGTAAAGGTACTGGCTCATAGGGACGGCGGTGGCGGTCAAGCTGCTTACTGAATCGCGCCTTCTCACTGTCAGAAACACCAATCAGGCTATTCAGTTCCTCCATGAGAACATCTAGATCACCGGCCCGTTCTACCACAATAGATAAGTTAAAACTGGGGCGATTGTCTGCCAGCAATACACCATTACGATCAAAAATTAGTCCACGGGTGGGTGGTACCGGCTCGACCAACACTCGATTACGATCGGATAGAGTGACCAAGCCTTCATGGCGAATAACCTGCAGGTGGTAGTAACGCCATAGCAGCACGCCTGCCATTAACCCGACCACCAGAACAGCAAAAAACAGCCTGAAAACAAACAGACGGGATTCAAGAATGGGGTTCTTTAAGGCGTGGTCATCGTTCATGGGAGAGGATTGTAACTGCAAGCTAGCCTATTTCACCAAAGGATTCCATTTCCACCCCTCTACCAGCCATAATTTTTCATTTTTACAGGGTTATTACCAGTGAGTTTGTTGGGGCGAAGGCTCTCCTATTTCATGAAACCCTCAGGAAACGTGCATAAAAAAAGCGGGGCTAAGCCCCGCTTTTTAGTAAAACTGAAAATTATTCAGTTCATTCTTCAGTGGTCTCAGGTGAATCAGCAACTGGAGCCAACTCTGCCTTGGGCTGTTCTTCAACAGCTTCTGCAGCGCTACCCTCTACAGTACCGCCCTCTTCAGCGATCACTTCTTTCATGGAGAGTTTGATACGGCCACGGGCATCCACATCAAGCACTTTCACACGAATTTGCTGACCTTCTTTCAGATAATCCGTCACTTTCTCCACACGCTCGCTGGCGATTTGAGAAATATGCAACAAGCCATCAGTACCCGGCATAATGGTCACAAATGCACCAAAGTCTACGATGCGAGCCACTGTACCTTCGTAGATACGGCCAATTTCAGCTTCTGCAGTAATTTCTTCAATGCGGAAGATGGCATTTTTGAGGCCTTCAGCATCATCACTGTAAATACGGATAGTGCCATCATCGTTAATATCGATAGTAGCCCCAGTTTCCTCAGTCAGTGCACGAATCGTTGCGCCGCCTTTACCAATCACATCACGAATCTTATCGGGATCAATTTTCAGGATGTGGTAACGAGGGGCCGTATCGGAGACATCATCGCGAGCACGGTCGAGAACCTTATTCATTTCACCAAGAATATGGAGACGGGCATGCAACGCTTGCTCTAGCGCCTTTTCCATAATTTCTTCGGTGATGCCTTCAATCTTGATATCCATTTGCAGAGCGGTCACACCTTTAGCGGTACCGGCCACCTTGAAATCCATATCGCCGAGGTGATCTTCATCACCAAGGATGTCGGTTAAAATAGCGAAACCATCATCTTCTTTCACTAGGCCCATAGCGATACCAGCAACAGGTGCTTTCAGAGGAACACCCGCATCCATCAATGCCAAGCTTGTACCACAAACTGAAGCCATTGAGCTGGAGCCATTAGATTCAGTAATTTCTGAAACAACGCGAATGGCATAAGGGAATTCTTCAGCAGAAGGCAAAACGGCAGCTATACCGCGACGAGCCAAACGACCGTGGCCCACTTCACGACGTCCGGTGAAGCCCATACGACCACATTCACCCACAGAGTAGGGAGGGAAGTTATAGTGCAGCATAAAGGGGTCTTCACGCCTACCTTCCAATGCATCGATCATCTGAGCATCGCGCATGGAGCCCAAGGTAGCGGCAACCAATGCCTGCGTTTCACCACGAGTAAACAGCGCAGTACCGTGAGCTTTGGCCAACACACCTACTTCTACGTCGATGGCTCGAACCGTTGTGCTATCACGACCATCAATACGAGGTTCACCGCGAGTAATACGACCACGGACAATTTTCTTCTCAAGTTTTTTAAATGCGTCACGGACATCTTCACCGCTGATCCCAGCGGCTTCATCAACCAACGTCATTGCGTCATTACGCAAGCTGTCAAGTTGTGCCACACGCTCTTGCTTATCCGTTGTACGATAAGCATTGTCTAGGCCTTCACCAATCTTGGCCTTCAATGCATCAGCCAATATTTCATTTTCAGACGCTGCCTGCCAATCCCAACGGGGTTTGCCCACTTCACTGGCCAGCTCGGCGATGACTTGAACCACGGTTTGCATTTCCTGGTGAGCAAAAAGTACCGCACCCAGCATGATGTCTTCCGATAGTTCGCTCGCTTCGGACTCCACCATCAATACCGCATCTTTAGTACCAGCAACCACCATATTCAACTCGGACTCGGCGAGTTCAGAGTAGGTTGGGTTCAGCATGAAGCCCTTGTCAGCGCTGTAGCCCACACGAGCACCGCCCACTGGACCGCTGAACGGTACGCCAGAGATAGACAACGCGGCAGAAACACCCATCATGGCAACAATATCTGGATCTATGTTCTTTTCAGCTGACATCACAGTACAGACAACCTGCACTTCATTCTTGAAGCCATTGGGGAACAGCGGACGAATGGGACGGTCAATCAAACGAGAGGTCAGTGTTTCTTTTTCATTGGGGCGGCCTTCGCGCTTGAAAAAGCCACCAGGGATTTTACCGGCAGCATAGGCTTTCTCAATGTAATGTACGCCAAGAGGAAAAAAGTCTTGTCCCTCTTTTGCTTCTTTCGCAGCAACAACGGTACAGAGTACCGCAGTGTTGTCCATGGTACATAAAACCGCAGCAGTGGCCTGGCGTGCAATACGTCCAGTTTCTAATGTGACGGTATGATTACCATACTGAAATGTTTTTGTTACAGGGTTCATAAATTCTATTTCCTATTAGTTTCTTCTTTCGTCTGAAGCCCTGATAAAGCACCCGCAATAAGCTGCTCGGGTTACCAATAACCACCTATCTAGTTGAGCTCTTTTCGGGAAAATTCTTTTCTGGCAACTAGCTAAATAACTATAGGTAACTCGATCAGCCATAACATACAGATGTGTTATCTGGCCTCTCCATAAATCAATAACGGCTCCCGAAGGAGCCGCAAGTGATTCTATTAACGACGCAGACCAAGCTTTGCAATTAATTGCTTATAGCGAGTTGCATCTTTACTCTTCAGGTAGTCCAGCAACTTACGACGCTGGTTTACCATCCGGATCAAACCACGACGTGAGTGGTGATCCTTTTTGTGATCACCGAAGTGACCTTGCAGTTTATTGATATTAGCTGTCAATAATGCCACTTGTACTTCAGGTGACCCAGTGTCGCCTTCGGCTTGGGCGTTATCTTTGACTATAGCGTTTTTTTCAGCTGCACTTAACATCGTTTCTTTCTCCAATATGCGGTTTAAGATTCAGGATACCCGCGCATATTTACAGGGATCCTACGGTTTTTTGGTCTAATCTCAGTTATCTGAAACCAATCCCATTTTTTGCCCACTTAAGACAAATTCTTTTCACGAACTTAAGGCCTAGAATCTGACTCGATAGAGTGCCAATCCTAACAATCCCTAATAAACGACAAGACGTTTCGGGGCTACCCGCCCGTCATCAGTCACTTCTGCGACGCCCAAAAAAGGGCCTTCGGCTTCAAAGACGCGCACTATATCGCCTTCTTCGCTGTCGCGATAGACCTGAGGCGCCATCACAGACTGACCTTGACGGAAGTAAAATGCCGTATCTTCTGATAAATCCACTGCCATCAGGTGTTTGATTCCAGCATCCATAGGCTTCAGCAAGTAATCCAACTCTTCGGCAGGGTGTTCCTGACGAAGGGCCTCAAGCTCTTCCACAGTGATGGTGTCCGTCTCATCAAATGGTCCAGCAGCATTGCGATGTAATTTCGACACGTAGGCACCGCAACCGAGCTTAGCACCTATATCCTCAGCCAGAGTTCTTACATAGGTACCTTTACTGCAATGGATTTCCACGTCTGCTTCAGGGAAATCACCAGGACGAAAATCTGTCATTTCAAAGGAAAAAATCGTCACTGGGCGAGCTTCTCGCTCAATGTCTATTCCCTCACGGGCTAGCTTATATAACCGCTGTCCATTGTGCTTCAGTGCCGAAAACATGGAAGGCACCTGAGAAATATCACCACGAAAACCTGCCAATACTGACTCAACCTGTTTTGCGGTCAGGTCAGCAGCACCATTCTCGCTAAGCACCTCACCATCAGCATCTCCACTCGCCGTGGCTATGCCAAAGCGAAATGTTGCCCGATAGTACTTGTCTGCATCCAGCAAAAACTGCGTAAACTTGGTAGCCTCACCCAAACAAATAGGCAAAACACCCGTAGCTAGCGGATCAAGACTGCCTGTATGCCCTGCCTTAGCAGCAAAAAAAAGATATTTAACTTTTTGAAGAGCACCGTTGGAAGACACCCCCAAAGGTTTATCCAGCAACAAAATGCCATTGACCGAACGGCCTTTACGACGACGAGCCAAAATCAGTCCTCCTCAGAAAGATCCGAAGAACTGTCTGCTGAACTGTCTGGAGAAATACCCGAATCCAAGCGTCGCGAGTTATCAGTGCTCACCGCTGAGTCGATCAGTGCAGAGAGATCCTGCCCACGCTTACTACTGGGGTCATAAATAAAATGTAACCGTGGTGTGGTTCGCATCTGCATCCGCTTGGCCAGCAGGGATCGCAAGAATCCCGCAGCGCCATTTAAAACCCCAGCAGCCTCTTTGGACTCATCCTCAGAATCAGTTCCCACAAAAGAGACGTAAACCTTGGCATTAGACAAGTCGCGATTTACTTCCACCGCAAGGATATTCACCATCGTCAGACGCGGATCGCGCACTTCATCGCGGATCAGTTCAGCCAGCTCTCGCTGTAGCGCATCTGACACCCTGTCATTACGAGTAAATTCTCTTGGCATATCAATTAGCTACTAGCTATAACTCCCGCGCCACTTCTTTGATATCGAAAACTTCGATTTGGTCACCCGGTTTAATGTCATTGTAATCCTTCACGCCGATGCCACATTCCATACCGTTACGGACTTCGTTGACATCATCTTTAAAGCGACGCAGAGATTCTAACTCACCCTCGTAAATCACCACGCTATCGCGTAGTACACGAATAGGCTTGCTGCGATGAACGGTACCTTCGATAACCATACAACCGGCTACTGCACCAAATTTTGGTGAGCGGAAGACATCTCGCACTTCGGCAATACCAACAATTTCTTCTCTCTTCTCTGGCGTCAACAACCCACCCAGCGCCTGCTTTACATCATCCAACAGGTTATAGATGATACTGTAATAGCGAAGATCTAAGCCTTCATCTTCCGCTAAGCGACGGGCAGCGCCATCAGCTCGAACGTTAAAGCCAATCACTGCAGCACCAGCAGCGACCGCTAGATTGATATCAGATTCATTAATACCACCAACACCAGAAGCAATAACATTCACTTCCACTTCATCATTACCGATATCGCTTAGCGTAGACAGAATGGCTTCCAAGGAACCACGTACGTCAGCCTTGATCAATACAGGCAGAAGGCTTTTCTCTTCACCTTCAAAAGTGGCAAACATATTTTCGAGCTTAGCGGTCTGTTGGCGGGCAACCTTTTCCTGACGAGCTTTGTTCTGGCGCCTTTCAGCAAGATCACGGGCTTTTCGCTCGTCTTCTACCACCAAAAATTCTTCACCGGCAGCAGGCGGCTTATCCAAGCCAAGAATTTCTACAGGAATTGATGGGCCAGCGGCTGAAATCGAGCGCCCAGCTTCATCATTCATGGCGCGAATCTTACCGACACTTTCCCCCGCTAATACCAAATCACCCTTGCGCAGAGTACCGGCCTGAACCAGAGCAGTAGCAATAACACCGCGACCTTTCTCAAGTCGAGATTCGACAATCACGCCCTTACCAGCCACATTTTTAGGTGCTTGTAGTTCCAGCAGCTCAGCTTGCAGCAGTACCGCTTCAAGCAACGCATCAATACCCTCACCAGTGTGAGCGGAAACCTTCACAAATTGAGTGTCGCCACCCCACTCTTCAGGAATAACGCCCTTGGCGGACAACTCATTGGTCACTCGGTCAGCGTCCGCGCCTTCTTTATCAATTTTGTTAATGGCAACAACGATGGGCACCCCAGCTGCGCGAGCATGCTGAATAGCCTCTTCCGTTTGCGGCATCACACCATCATCAGCTGCCACCACCAATATGACCACATCGGTACTCTGAGCACCGCGAGCACGCATAGCAGTAAAGGCGGCATGGCCGGGAGTATCGAGGAATGTCACCATCCCTTTTGGCGTATCCACGTGATAAGCACCGATGTGCTGAGTAATACCACCAGCTTCACCCGACGCCACACGGCTTTCACGAATATAGTCCAGCAATGAGGTCTTGCCGTGGTCGACGTGGCCCATCACCGTTACTACCGGTGCACGGGGTTCCAGCGTTTCTTCAATCGTGGCCTGTAAAGCCTCAATCAAATTTTGTTCCACTTCTTCTTCAGAAATAGGTACGGGATTATGCCCGAGCTCTTCAACCATCAAGATGGCTGTGTCCTGATCAATGACCTCGTTGATCGAGGCCATGGTCCCCATCTTCATCAACCCTTTGATGATAACAGCAGCTTTTACAGACATCCGCTGGGCTAGGTCACTAACCGTGATCTCTTCCGGGATTTCTACATCATGGACAATTTTGTCAGTTGGTTTTTTAAACTTGTGTTTGTTTTCTATTTTGATTTGTTTCTTTGTGCCAGATCGAAGACGCGGTTTTTTCTCATCATCCGCCTCATCAACAACGGCTTTTAGAAGATCTTCATTTTTACGCTTGGCAGACTTGACCCCTCCACGCTTTTTAGACTTTTTAGGCTCATCGTCAGTGCCAGGCTCTTCAACCGCCGTCGCAAAGGTTTTCACATGCTTGGCTGTATCCTTAACAGTATCCCGTGACACCTCAACAGGCAAAATGGGCGTAGGCTCTGCAGGCTTTTGATTAACTGCTTCAAGCTGCTGGCTCGCCTCCTCTTTTTTACGCTGAGATTCTGCTTCAGACTTAAGGCCAGCTTCTTCCTCTGCCTTGCGGCGTGTTCCTATAGCAGCCTGGCGCTGTAACTCAGCATCATCAGTACGAGATGACGTCATTTCTACTGGGACGACGCCAACCACTGCCGCGTCAGCTTCCTCCTGAGCGCCCAGCTCTTCCTCACTGCGCTTCACATAGGTTCGCTTCTTGCGAACCTCAACATTGACGGTTTTACGGCCTGCGCCCGTTTTCAGGGTACTGGTTGTTTTACGCTTGAGGGTGATTTGCTTTGGTTCACGCGATGTTTCTCCGTGCAAGCCTTTCAAATAGGCAAGCAGCTTCTGTTTTTCTTCATCATCAACAGTCGCATCAGCAGAATTATGCGATAAACCAGCCTCCTGCATTTGGCTCAGCAGGCGGTCGACGGATGCTCCGACAACCTTGGCAAGTTCGCTTACAGTAACTTCAGCCATCAGTATTCCTCGATTTTTCGCCTTCGTGTTTAATTATTGTCACCCTCTTCAGCGAACCAGGGTGCACGGGCTGTCATAATCAGTTCAGCAGCACGCTCTTCATTAATAGTGTCGATATCCAGCAGGTCATCAACTGCCTGCTCTGCTAAGTCTTCCATAGTGACAATGCCACGAGCTGCTAGCACTCGGGCTAGCTCGTCATCCATGCCTTCCATGGTCAACAAATCTTCGGCCGGCTCGGAGATGTCTTCTTCCGAAGCCAGCGCCATCGTCAACAATGCATCCTTGGCACGGGCACGTAATTCTTCTGCTATATCTTCATCAAACCCTTCAATACCTGCCATTTCCTCGAGAGGGACATAGGCCACCTCCTCGAGAGAAGTAAAGCCTTCTTCAACCAGAACAGTAGCCACGTCCTCATCTATATCCAGCTTATTTTTGAAGACTTCAATCAACGAGCTCGACTCTTCCTGCTGTTTACCTTCAGCCTCATCAACGCTCATGACATTGATTTTCCAGCCAGTTAACTCTGATGCTAGACGCACATTTTGTCCATTTCGGCCAATTGCCATCGCCAGCGACCCTTCTGCTACAGCCACATCCATAGAGCGAGTATCTTCATCAACAACAATAGACTCTACTTCTGCAGGCGCCATAGCATTAATCACTAGCTGAGCAGGGTTATCGTCCCAGAGCACAATATCGATACGCTCACCGTCCAGCTCATTTGATACCGCTTGCACACGAGCTCCACGCATACCAACACATGCACCAATGGGGTCAATGCGACCATCGTTGGTTTTCACGGCAATCTTGGCTCGAGAACCGTGGTCTCGGGCGCTGCCTCGAATTTCAATCACTTCTTCTGCTATCTCCGGCACTTCAATACGAAACAGCTCGATCAGCATTTCATTACACTTTCGGCTCAAAAATAACTGAGGGCCTCGGTTTTCCGGATTAATCTCCTTCAGGACTGCTCGCACTCGATCATTGATTCGAAAGACTTCTCGGCCTATCAACTCCTCACGAGTCATCAATGCCTCGGCATTGTTGCCTAGGTCGACGATGATGTTATCGCGGGTAACCTTCTTAACAGTACCACTGACAAGTTCACCAATTTGATCTTGATACTGCTCAACCACCAGAGCCCGCTCAGCATCACGCACCTTCTGAACAATAACTTGCTTGGCTGTTTGTGCTGCGATCCGACCAAAACCGATATTTTCTACAGACTCTTCAAAGGTATCACCGGCCTTGAGCCCTGCATCTTTCTCGTGGGCCTCCTCCAGCGTAAACTGGGTGCCAAGTTCCGCCAAGGTCTCATCATCAACGACATCCCACCAACGGTAAGTGTCATAACCTCCCGTACTGCGATCAATCGCCACGCGGATATTTGCATCCTCGTCATAACGTTTTTTGGTCGCTGTAGCCAGAGCCTGTTCGATGGCCTCGAATATAACGTCCGCGGCAACGCCCTTTTCGTTAGAAACGGCTTCCACCACCATCAAAATTTCTTTGTTCATTTTTCAGCCTCGCAATCGCTCTCAAAACTGGGGAACGATATTCGCCTTTTCAATACTATCTATGGGAAAGAGAAACTCATGATCTTCAACAACCACTAAGACATCCTCTCCCTCTACACCACTTAGACGACCCTTAAAGTTCCGCCTACCTTCATAAGGAAAACGTAGCCGCAAGGTAACCTTTTCACCTATATACATTTCAAACTGGGCAAGAGTATACAGCGGCCTGTCCATCCCTGGGGAAGAAACCTCAAGGGTATAGTCTCCGCTAATCAGGTCTTCCACATCCATCAAACTACCGACCTGACGACTAATTTTTTCACAGTCCTCAACAGCGACAACACCATCAATTCGATCTATGTAGATACGCAACATGGCACTGCGACCTGAGGACAAATATTCTAGGCCCCAAAACTCACAGCCCATGGCTTCTACCACCGGCACGATCAACGCTGTAAGTATTTCCTGTCTTGTTGCCACAGTAACTTCCAGTAAACCCAATCAAAAAATGGGCACTAGGCCCACTTCTTATGACAGCGTAGGCTGCCTAACAAAAAGCCCCTAAAAAGGGGCCTTTCGAATACGTATTTTACCTACGTATTGATACTGGTTCTAAATCACCAATATCTAAATTTGGTAGCGGGGACAGGATTTGAACCTATGACCTTCGGGTTATGAGCCCGACGAGCTACCAGACTGCTCCACCCCGCATCAAAATCACTTTGACTTCCTAGTCATGAAGACATTAAAGCCTCCAACACCCACCGGACCATAACCACCAGCTTCGCCCTTCAACCTCACCTATGAGGCTACTTCAAGGGCCGAGGATTATAGGGCCGCCCTACCCTATGGTCAAGGCTAATCACCCAACATTCTGTACCTTTTCTAAAGCAGTAGTCATACCAAAGCAAACCACCAATCAGTCTGTCACCACAACGCCGACATATACACCAGATAGGCTTTAGAAAACGATAAGAATTAAGGTTAAAAATGCAACTAGAATTCCGTAAAACTGTGGCAACCTCAAAAAATGAAAACACAAAAAAAGCCCCTAAAAGGGGCTTTCAAAGCATTACCAGATCACTCTGGATTTCAATATGGTGCCCAAGGCCG